>Ga0115000_10002551_pt1 | contig 15617 bp, 12 predicted proteins | sample ArcticOcean_MG_C_6_FD_89690 | JGI IMG/M metagenome (GOLD analysis project Ga0115000, IMG submission 89690) | Marine microbial communities from western Arctic Ocean - ArcticOcean_MG_CB8_128 | ecosystem: Environmental > Aquatic > Marine > Oceanic | place: Arctic Ocean: Canada Basin | collected...
ATGAGGGTTCGGCCTCGAAAGGGACTTGGATGTATGTTCCCTGCCGGATGGACGTTTCAGCACCGTGGAAATCCTGTACACAGTGCAACGAAATATATGACTACAGGGTGGTGGCACTATCCAAAGGAGAAATTGCCCAAATGATTGGTACAACAGTAAATTTTAAAGATGAGTATGGCCATGTTAGGTCTGGTGAAGTTTTGACTATTGACTCTGACAAGTTCGATGATATCAAGTGGGATGAGGTTCCTAAGTATTGGTCTAAAAAGACTAAGAGCTATCGTCCTGTCAAGGAGAAGGACATGGCAACGGTATACATCGAAATCGAAGGTCGGGATTATAACGAATTTATTCTATTAGGAGATATTTTAAATGAAAGTTAAAACATTAGATGAAACAGATCAAAAGGCAGTAGCAAAGATGATTGAAAACTCATATGTTATGGAAGATGATAAGGAAGTTAAGTTACAATATCAAGCGAGCGAATACTCTCCCGAAGAAAATATTATCGAGACCACAGGGTTTGTTGCAGACCTTCAAGACTTGCCCGTGATTGAGGATCGTCCGCCACATGGACCAGCTGTGGTCCAAAATCCAGAAACTAAAGCAGAGATGGCCGTTCCATATGGAACACCATATAAGGAAGTCAAGCTTCATAAGACTCCTTTGAAGCAACTTACTGCTGAGTTGGAACAAATCCAAAAGAGTCATACTGTTCGCAATGGTGGTATGAGAGGAGTTCCTAAGTCAGTTCGTAATCGTGTTGATCGACTTGAGAGAGTTATTGGTATCAAAACAGAAGTGTATAAGAGAGCAATGGAGCAATCGAATGAGCTTAGCAGCATTAGCGAAGACACTTAAACCTACCACGATGTTTGATAAGCATCCCTTATCGAAACAGTTCTGTGAGAATTTTCCTATCATCACTCTAGATTTGAGTTCTGTAGCAAACAAGGTTATTCATGAAGATCAAGATTCGACTCTCAATGAAAACCTTGAACGACAGATAAAAGAATTGGGTGACGCTCAACAGAAGAAGACCAATGTGAAAGCTTCCATGACTGATTGGTTCATGCAAGACAGCAGTAAGGGGTTTCAGTGGGTGTGTAATCGTGCGATAGAGTTGGCTGCGGAGAATAATCCGCACCAACTTGATATGATACCGTATGATTGTTGGGGAGCAATCTATAGAGAGGGTGATTACACTATCATGCACAACCATTGGCCAATGCTTTGGAGTTTCGTTTACTATGTCAACTGCCCTGATGGGTCTGCTCCTTTGATGTTTGACAGATGTATCCATCCCGCCAAAGGTAGAGAATCGGTTCATCCGTACACAAATCTTATGGTAATGTTTCCAGGCTGGGTTAATCATTCTGTTCCAAAACACATAGGTGAAGACCGTATTGTTGTTGCTGGCAACCTCACACTGAACCCATTTTCCCACATTAAAACCCTAGAAGACCGTGGATTAGGTCAATGGCGTTCTGTTTATGGGTCCAGAGGTAATACTCAGAGACTCTAAAACTCTAAATAAATCTTATGCAGAAATATAGAGTTATAAAAACTAACGTGGAATGTCTTTTTGACAATCTAACGATTGAAGAGGCAGAGTATGCTCTTGCCAATCTTGAAGATACAGGTACTACTGGATGTTCAATTGAAAAGTACGTTTACCTTACTTCAGAGGGCAAACGACTAGGCCGCGATCCTGATTTGCATTGATGTGATCGACTAAATACTCCTGTGTGACAAGGAGTATTCATGAGCAAATTGAAAAACTACATGGGCCAGGATGGATTTATTTGGTTCATCGGCGTAGTTGAAGACAGAAATGACCCTTTAGAACTAGGAAGAGTTAGAGTTCGGTGTTTGGGATACCATACCGATGATTTAACAGCAATTCCTACAAGCTCTTTGCCGTGGGCTCATGTTATGCATCCTACTACAGACCCCGCCATGCACGGTATGGGGAAGACCCCATCTTTTTTGTTGGAAGGTGGATGGGTTTGTGGATTTTTTCGTGATGCAGGAGATAAACAACAACCAGTAGTGATAGGCTCACTTCCCGGCATTCCCGAAACGTCTGGTGGAATTGAAGCTACATACACCAAGGGGTTCAATGACCCCCGACATAAAAATTCAACTCAAATTAATTCAACTGGCGGTAAAGATTATGCTATGCCATATGGTGATGAGACTTTCAATCCTAACGATAGGTTGAAGGATATTGGTGGTGAGATAGAAGGTGATATATCCAAGAAAGTTCGCCCTGATTATGGCAAAGAGTCTTACGGTCCATACCCACTAGGGGGATTTGTTAATGGTAAAGATGACAAAGATGGTGTTTTTGGTCGAGCATCTGGTCATACCTTTGGTGAGTCAGATACAAATCGCCTTGCAAGAAGTAATCTTGGAGCTGCAATAGACCCGCTCGCCCACTTTGTTCTTGCAGCAAAAGATGATGCAGCACTTACAGGGGTTATGCTTCCCCACTCTGATCAAAAGGCTCGTGATGATAATCCAAATTATAGCGATGAAGAACCAAGAGATGCTGGTGTTGACATATATGGTAACAAGGTTAAGAAGGACGATAAATTTCTAGACGCAGCAGGTAATTATTCTACCATGGCAGGAAAATCAACCGGGCCAAATGCTGCTCCCCGTCCCTCATTTATAAATGAGAATAGCGATATAAAAGATGAAAGCGTTCATCCTATTCCAGCTGCTGGATCACCACAATCTGTTGATGCGAGTGGAACAGCAGACGCAATCAACCCATTAATGAATGTAAAAAATCCAGAGCTAACTAATGAGAAATGGAATGAGCCAAAGACTACCGACAAGAATAAGAATGGCCGAGTAAGATATAGTGCTAAGTATCCTTACAACCATGTCTTCGAGTCAGAAAGCGGTCATATTAAAGAATATGATGACACGCCAGGATCAGAACGCATCCATGAGTATCACACATCAGGCACATTCTATGAGATTGATGCTGACGGTAATAAACATACTAGGGTTGTTGGTAATGATTACGAGATTATAGCTGGAACCAACTTTGTTAACATCAAGGGAGATGTGAACCTTACCATCGAGTCAAACTGTAAGACCTTTATCAAAGGTGATTGGAATATACAGGTAGGTGGAAACAAGTATGAAACAATTGGTGGCAATGCTCATGAAACAATTGGTGGCAATCATATATCTCTCATTAAGGGTGAGCAAGAAGAGACAGTAGAAAAGAATGTAATTGAGACATATGGTACAGATATAGATAAACATTTTCATACAAGACTTGTAACAGGTAGCACCAACGATACGGTATTGCGAAACGTAACAGAAACTTATGGAACTAAGATAGATGAACATTCTCATTCTAATACAGTAGTTGGTAAGCTTACCCATACAGTACAGCGTAATGTTACGGAGACATATGGCACAGATAAGTCTAAAGACTTTAGGAAAACAGAAATTGTTGGAACTGAGTCTCTTACAGTCCAATCGTCTACTACTTACGATCTCAAGACTACATGGGCTGGTACAACAGGATCAACGTGGACCCATACCTCTGGTGGTGATATTACAATCACTGGTGGTCCAAACATTAACTTGAACCCATAATGGCACACGCATTTACTGTTATAAATTCTTCAAACGTAACGGTAGTATATACTGATTATGATGCAATTGATTTGGTTACATTGAAACATGTTATCAGTTTCAAACCAGACTTAGGGACATTGGTTGCTTCTAATGAGATATTTTTGGAAACAGGAACACTCAATTCCGCAGCTGTTCAAGGAGTAATGTTAGAAACTAACAATACTGTGATTGATACTGACGGAACTTCTCATAGTGTTCCTGCTGAAGAAAAATTATTACTAGAGGATGGTGATCAATTTTTATATGAAGCTGCAGCGATAGATGCGTTGGGTAAGATGGTTCCAGAGGATTTTGCAGCTGGATTAGAGAACCATCTTATGTTGGAGACAGCAAGTGATTCTCAAACTGCTGATCATCATCATACTCCAATTGGAGAGCCGCATGTGGATGGAGATGGTCATAGTGATGCAGAACATAGAGAATTAGGACTGTGGCCGCATCGACTAGGACTTCTGATGGCTAGAGAAAGATTGAATAACGCAAGTAGTTGAGGAGAGGGATATGAGTGAATCAGATAATGAAGATTTTGAAGTTAGTATTAGAGTACTTGGAAATGAAATGTTAGCGCTGAAGATGACAACAACTAAGACATCTAACAAATGGATGTTTGCATCTATTATAACTTTGGGTTTGCTTATCTGGTCTATATCTATTTTTGGACCATCTATAATAGCATTCACACAAGGTGTAGGAGTTTAATATGCCTGCAATTTGTAGAGGAGATATGGTAGACGATGATGTAGTTCATTGTTCTACCCCATCCAGATTAGCAAAATCACCTGACGTTTTTGTTAATGGTACGGGAATTAGTAGACAGGGTGATGTTAATCATCCTCATTTAATACCCATTGCTGTGCCATGTCCAGTTCACCAAGCACCAATTACTACAGGTTCGACAACAGTATTCATAAATGGTAAGGGTTGTGGAAGGATAGGTGACGGCGTATCTGGTTGCACAGTAGTTGCAACTGGTTCAGTAAACACTTTCGCTGGGCCATGATTTTGCTTAGCAATTCCTTATAAATAATACAAAATACCTTGGAGTAATAATGGCGATTATAGAAAAAACAGCAAGTTTCAAGGAATTAACAGCTTTAAGTGATTCAGAAGAGACAAATACTTCTAGGTTACAGGTGCGCCAGTACAGAGACTTAGATTTATTTTTTACAAAACGATCAAGGGACAAAGATGTAAATACCTTATCCAATGTTACTGCTGTTAAACGTTCAGTGCGAAATTTGATATTGACAAATTTCTACGAGAAGCCATTTCACCCAGAAATTGGATGTGGCATAAGGGGATTGTTGTTTGAAAATGCAAACCCCATGACTTCAATCGCAATTGCACAAGCTGCAGAGGATGTTCTTAACTCATTTGAACCAAGAGTTAAACTTTTTAGTGTTGAAGTGAAACCAGATTTGGATCGTAATGCATATAACATGTCGGTAAAATTTCAAGTGCTAAATGCACAGGCCGAACTTGTTGAACTTAATACGCTATTGGAGGTATTGCGATAATGGCCAACAACCAAAAACTAGAGATATCAGGTTTAGACTTTGATACAATAAAACAAAATATGAAGACCTTCATGAAAAATCAAGACCAGTTTCTTGATTATGACTTTGAAGGATCAGGAATTAACAGCCTACTGGATGTATTAGCTTATAACACACACTATCTTGGATTTCACGCAAACATGTTAGCAAATGAAATGTTTATTGACAGTGCGGTGTTGCGATCTAGTGTAGTGTCTCATGCAAAGACTTTAGGATATGAAACACGATCTGTTAGAGCTCCAATGGCAAAGGTTAATGTAACTCTGAATGATATAGCTCTACCAAATGCTACAATGAATGCTGGTCAAGTATTCACCACAACTATTGACAACGTAGCGTATCAGTTTGTGACCACATCTGCTTTCACATCTAGCCAATTAGGTAATGGTATCTTCTTTAACAATATCCCAATCTACGAGGGAACATATGTTACAACTCGATACACCGTTGATAGCACCAACGTCACCCAAAGATATTTATTGAATAGTAATAAGGCAGACACAACTACCCTTTCAGTACAAGTGCAAAATTCTGAATCAGATTCTACTACAGTCACTTACACTAAAGCTACTGATATTACTCAGTTGATTGGCAACAGTACAGTGTACTTTTTGCAAGAGGTTGAAGATGGAAATTTTGAAATCTATTTTGGTGATGGAGTTGTTAGTAAGAAAGTTAATGATGGTAATATAATCATATTAAAATATGTTGTTACTAATGTTACTGAAGCTAATGGTTCAATTGGATTTACCAACTCTGGAGCAATCAATACCGTCATCAATGTTACAACGTCAACTATTGCAGGTGCAACAGGTGGTTCAGAAGCAGAAAGTATTCAGTCCATAAAATTGTCTGCTCCCTTGGATTATGCTTCACAAGGTAGGTGTGTTACGGAAGATGACTATAAGGTATTTGTACAAAAATTATATCCTAATGCTACAGCTGTCCAAGTGTTTGGTGGTGAGAACGGTTCATTTGATTCTAGTCTTGGAGTTGTTGCAACAGCGGAATATGGTAAGGTATTTATTTCTGTTAGGAATAATCTTGGTACAAACTTAACCAATGCGGAAAAGACAAATCTAGTTTCTGGTCTTGGGAAATTTACAGTTGCTTCAATTACTCCAGTTATTGTTGATCCAGATTTTCTTTATATTTTTCTTACAGCAAATTTTAAATTTGACTCAAACTTAACAGTTAAAACAAAAGATACTTTGGTTAGTGAAGTTTCCAAAACAATTTCAGATTTCAACACTAATGAGTTGGTTAAATTTGATGTGGTGTTAAGACACTCAAAACTTTTGAGGGCTATCGACATCACGGATTCTTCCATCACAAGTAGTTCAGTAACTCCTAGACTAGCAAAATACTTTACTCCAGACACTGGTAATATTAATTCTTACAATATATACTTTAACAACACCATATACAATCCTCATGCCGGACACAATGGTGGTAATGGTGGTGTTGTCACATCAACAGGGTTTTATGTGTCAGGAAGTTTTGCGACACAGCAACAATTTTTAGATGATGATGGATCAGGAAATATTAGACTATACTATTTAACAGGTGCTACTAGAAACTATACCAATGAGACAGCGGGAACAATTAACTATACAACTGGAGCCATTTCAATTAACTCTTTAAATATACTTTCAATTTCAAATGTTGACGGTACATCATCAACTCGTATTCGTATTATTGTTATTCCAAATTCAAATGATATTGTTGCAGTAAGAAATCAAATTTTAGAAATTGATACAGTCAATACTAAAATTATAGGAGGAGTTGATACCATTGCTGTAGGGGATGAAGGGGGTGCAGCTTCATTCGCTGCTACATCGTCATCAGTAGACCCAACAGGAACGAGTTATTAGATCAATGGCACCTTTTGATAGCGCTTTAATTACCGAAATATCGCCACTTATAGATGGACAAGTGCCTGATTATATTCAGGCTGACCACCCAATATTTGTTGAGTTTCTTAAACAGTATTATAGGTTTTTAGAATCTGCTCAGATAACTATTGATGGAACGGTTGATCAAGTTCTTTTAGAAACGATATCTGCCAATTTTATAATATTAGATGGTACAAATATATCTAGTTCAAATGAAGCTGATAAAATTGTTTTTGAAAGTGGTAGTGGGACTACAGGTAAATTTGAAATCGGTGAAACGATTACTGGATCGACAAGCAAGGCAACTGCTACCATATTAGTGGATGATAATGAACAGCTGTTCATAACTGCAAACCAACGACTTATTGAAGGGGAAACTATTACAGGTACAACGAGTGATGCTACCTCCACCCTCATAAAGTATCGTGCAAATCCTGTACAGAATATTCAACAGTTGCTTGAGTATGCAAATCCTGATAATACGGTTGATCATTTTTTAAATGCATTTAGAGATTCCTTTATGGAATCAATTCCAATCAATCTTGCAGACGGAGTGTCAAAACGAAATCTTATCAAGCAAATTCGTGACTTGTATGCTGCAAAGGGAACGTCTGAAGGTCATAAACTTTTCTTTAGAATATTCTTAGGTGAAGAAGCAACTATTACCTATCCAGAAAAATTTATGGTCAGGGTTAGTGATGGTAATTGGAATGATGTTCTTGCTATTCGATGTACATCTGATTCTCAAGGAGCAATTCCTGCTGAGATGGAAGGGCAAGTTGTAACAGGCGCATCATCTGGGACAAAAGCACAGATTATTTCAGTATCTCAATTTAGCCAAGGAACAGATTCTGTTGTAGAATTTACTATAAGGAAAGATAGTGTTTTAGGTTCTGGGTTTAGTGCTTCTGAAGTCATTGAGGGAATATCTACCTCTGGCGATTTTACTATGAAGTTTACAATTCAAAGTGTTGTAACTAAAATTACAGCTAATGATTTTGGTGGTATACTTTATAGTGTTGGTGATAATTTAACTTTAGACACCCAAATTGGAAACGGAGCATCAACTGCTTTAGTCAGCAAAATTCAAAATGGATCAATAAGTGATATTCATATTGATGCTGCTGGAACTGGATATAATATTGGTGATTCAGTTAAGTTTACAAATTCTACTGGCGACAGTAATGTCAATAACCCTATAGCTTTTGTTTCTGTAACTGGGGGTAGACTTTCAACTGAGGATGCAACTTCAACAACACCAGAGATTCTTGTCTTTGATAGTGGCACTACACGATCTTTTGTTAATAATAAAATGTTGTTAGATGGTTCATCAATTGCAACTGTAACTGCTGAACCATATGCGGTGTTTGGTACAGACCGAAGACATAGTGATTCACAAACTTATTATTTTCCCCTTTACTTAACGGAAGTAAGAGCAAAAGCTGTAAATCTTACCACTGGATTAGCACACCCACATGAGTTTGATCAATACCCCGGCATTACTTTCTACATGCCTAGTGATAATCAAAATCATGCACAGGGCACTTATTCTACATCTCTTTATAATTTATTTCATTCCACTACATTAGCATTGGGTGATGGGTCTTCCCTACGACTTGAATCTGGTAATGTTGCAACTGGTATGGATGCGGAAACAGACTCTAACACAGAGATAGTATTGGGCGACATAGTTTCAACAGAAGATGTTTCCTTATCAAGAGACACTTACGGAACTGATATAGATGGTATTATTTTAGAAGAAGCAACTTTAAGTAACGATGAGTCTAGTGAAGTAAATCGAATTTTCTTAGTAAACAAAGGTTCTGGCTATAGTAAATTACCGTCCCTAACTATTAATTCTGTAAATGGTGATGCCGCTGAATTGATTGCGCTCACAGAAGATATTGGTAAGGTCGTTGAAATAGATGTGACTGATTCTGGTTTCAAATATGCTACCGCCCCTGATGTTGTTGTTAATACAAATTTGATTTTGAAGGATGTATCTGGGTCGTTTGCGACAGGTTCAAATCTTATAACTCACACAGGGGCGGTTGTTTCTTTTCAACCTGGCATTAATAAGTTAGTTGTTAATACAACTCCCACCAATAGGCTTACAGGGGAATCAACTGGTTCAATTAATACAAATGATGGGTTGCAACTTGAAGATTTTGGTATTGTTGAACCTGATAGACCAGACCACGGCCCGATTTCAACAATTTATAAAATTAACGATGAATTTGGTCAAGGTGTTTTGCTGGATGCATTTAGTGAAAAGGGTAAACGAATTGCAATAGACACTGCTGCATTTGGTGAAGGAGAACTACTACAAGATGCAACAGAAGTTAATGTTTACCAAATTAGTATGGAAATCGATGACATGGATGCTCTACTTAATGAGGGCATCGAATTAGAAGCAGGATCGGCCGATCCAACAGATACATCTGGTAAATTTTTATTAAATAGTCATCGTGAGAAATCACCATTTTTTGCCCAACGTTTTGAAGATCATGTGAAACTTGAAGATGAAGCGGCTGGTACTAATATCTTTGGCGAACAGGAGGAGGGTGAACTTCTATACAACTTTAGTATGAATGATCTTGGTGATAATATTTTACTGGAAGTACAAACGTCAGGTGGCACAGACCTTAACAACTACAATATTGTGTTAGAAAACTCCACTGCAAATAATGGTGACAAATTAGAGTTGGATGGTTCTGGACTTACAGATGGAGATTTGATCGAATACCAAATAGACACAAGCATTGTGTTTGGCAATAATACTGATTCTATTCTACTAGAAAATTCTGTTCGGGACGGTGATGGTTCTCCAAGTTATCTTGTTAATGAGAATCAGGGAAATGTTATTCTCATTAACACCACTGGTGGTGTGGATAATACTCTTGACGCTGGTGATAAACTTTTGCAAATTGTTCAAGATGTTTCTGAAGTCTCTAATCATGGGCAATCAATCAAACACAGTAATACTCCAGACGGGCGATTGCTTGGAGAGGGTCTGGAAACTTTTGTTAATGAGAGTTCTCCTGTAAATAATTTGGATGTTAAAGTTACTTCTCCAACTGCTTCAGCTAGTATTTTGTATGAAGAAACAGTATATCTTGGTGATGAAGATGGTTATGGCAATATCATAACTGAAGATGGAGATAGAGTACTTAATGAAAATTCTGGTCACAATTTGGTGCTTGATGGCGTAGATTCTTCTGGCACTGATTCTGGTTCTCAATTATTGATGGAAAATGAAGAAGAAATAGATCAGATTATACTTAATCAAACACAATCTGATGGCACAGACAATGGCGATGAACTTGTAATGGAAACTGCTTTCGATGTTGTGGGTGATACCATAACGGATAGCACTGGTGCATCTGCTGTAATTATTGCACAAGGAACTGCTCAAGGTGTAGCAGAAATTGGAACAACTGTAACAAAGCCTGGGTCTTATATTAATACTGACAGTCTCCTCGGCGAAGACATAATTCGTATACAAGATTCATATTTCTACCAACAGTTTTCGTATGAGGTTAAAGTTAATTCGGTTCTCTCTGATTATATCAATGAACTTAAATCTTCTGTACATCCAGCTGGATTTATTCCCTTTGGTAAGGTTTCTCTTGCAACACAAATCTCTGCAGCAATGGGAGTTACTGCTGCTGGTGTTATAGATTACACAGGTGATGATACTTTCACACCAGAACTTGCATCTTTGTTTGGTGTTGTGTTTGGCGAAACACTACAGATGACCACAGCAATTCGAGAAGGAGTTCTTGATACTACAGGTGGGAGCAGTATATTTGACACGATCATTCAAGAGAATGGTGTTGCACTAGGTGACTTGATTCTTGAGGAAACTGATGGTGACAATCTACAATTTGAAAGTGGATTGGATATTGCTGCTGAAAATTCACAGAGTTCTGGTAGTGGTTCAATACTTCTAGATGCTGGTGCTGGGTCTGGTAGATTGCTTGCAGAAACAGCGCTTGGTGAAAACGGAATTTCAAAACGATCTGTGTCCCATGTAACAACTATTAAAGTTAGACCAGATATTAAAGTAGTTAGAACTGGTTATGGAGCTCCTCTTGCTTCTGGTATCCTGCCTGGTTCAATTTTCTTTGATCCGCCAATGCTTCAACTAGAGGTTGGCTTGAGCATTGGTCTTCCTGCTGCAACAGAAGATAACTTAGTTTTGGACGGTACAAACAAAGAAAGTGCTAACTCTGGAGATAGGATTTCCTATGAGAGTAACCTTAACGAACAGTCGGGTATTCAACTTAGTGATCTCTCTAGTCTTTCAATAAACGATTTGGTTGAGTTTGATACTATTGGGTTTACTGAACCTGCTGGTACACTAAAGACTAATGAAGGCGGTATCGTATTTGAACAGAGTGCAGCTTCTGATGAGTTTGTTTTAGAGGACTACATGCATTTCATCTTAGAGGGTGGTAGACTTAGTGATGTTCTTCTTCTTGAAAATGGACACACTCTTATACAAGAGAGCAACAGTCAACCATTTACTCTAGAGGACAATCTACAGGCTTTCCCAGACGGAACAAATGAGCTCACTCATATCCGATTGGAGACTACTACTGACTCAACAGGACATTTACTTGGTGAGGGTATACAAGCAGGCGATAATAGTATAAACATTGTGTTGGACGGTCAACTTAATAGAGGTGAAAAGCTTCTCACTGAAGGAAGTAAGATTGAGTTTGAAGACAGCACTAATCAGGGAAGTATTCCTGCGGGCAATTTTGGTAATAGGAATATAACACAGTTTACGAGAGAAGCTAGAATTAGTTCTATAACTGCGACAGATAGATTAGCTCTACAGGATGAATATGAGATTGGTCTGAATGTTGCATTAGAAGATGACAGTGGAGTTATTATATTTGACGGAACATCTGCTGTACTTGACATCGAAGGACTCATACTATTGGATGGTACGGATTCTGCAAAATCTAATGCTGGAGATGCAGTAGTACAAGATACATCTGCAAACGAAAATGACAATCTACTTCTTGACAGTACAGGTGGGTATAGCCTTGGTGATAAACTTGTGATGTTTGATACCATTCATAATAAAGTTGCTGATAATGAGGGGGGATTCTTCTTGTTAAATGGCACGGATAGTTCTTCCACTAATGCTGGGAATGAGTTGTTATTGGAAGCAGAAACACTTCCGTTCTTAACACAAAATACTATAAATATTGCAAATGGTCTTGCATCTGAATCTGGTGGAGTACAATTACCAGTTTCAGAAGCATCTTCGGCCGAAGGCGTTGCGGTAGTGACTACCTTCGACAGCACTATTGGAACGTTTGATTCAACACAAACAACGTTTGACGCTGCATAAATCGTTATAAATAACATAAGAAGAGGGAACGTTAAATGGCATATCAATCATTAGGGGTTGGAACTAACGCCAACGATGGTAGTGGTGATACATTACGATCTGGTGGTGCGAAGGTCAATGATAACTTTGTAGAAATTTATACATTGATTGGTGATGGTTCTGGTCTTTGTACTGGAGTCAGTGCAACTGGCGCTGTTTTGTCATTAACTGCTCCCAATATCAGTGGTGTGGTTGCAGGAACACAAACCTCTGCTACTATCACGACTTTGGCCACAACAACAGTAAACGGTACTACTGGAAATTTTGGGACAGCTGTATTGGCAGCTGGATCGCTTACGGACACTTCGGGCGCAATTAGTTTTGGTAATGAGAATCTTACAACAACAGGAACATTTACATCTGGTAATTTAATTTGCGGTACGATTACATCCACTGGAGCATCTATTGTATTTGAGGGAGCTACACCTAATTCAAACGAAACAACCTTAACAGTTACAGACCCAACAGCAGATAGAACAATTACATTTGGGGATGAGACAGGAACCGTATTGACAACGGGTGCGTCAGACGTTCTAACAGGTAATATGATGAAAACTGCATCAACACTCTTAGTTGTGGACTCTTCTGGTTCTACTCTTAAAACAATTATTGGTGCCGGCGTGGCGTCATAAATAGATAAAAATAGGAAAATCAAATGGCAGCTATTATCACAGAAAAGTTTAGACTTCATAACGCCTCTCAATTTGAAGAGTCGTTTACTGAATCGTCTAATAATGTCTATTACCTTTTCATAGGTAAGAGTACACCGTTCACATCTGGAACGAGTGGAGGTTCAGACTCTTCGCCACCTACTCCTGTAGATGGTCCTTCAGATGAATTTTTTGCGTGGGATGATATGCTTGCTGCCAAGAATATTGGAACCGCAAATATTCAGAGGGTTCTTCCTAGAAGAAACTGGGAGAATGGTACAACATATGATATGTATAAACCAACTTACAGTTCGTCAAGCACTGCTACATCTGGTGCATCAAATTTATATGACTCAACATTCTACTTTGTGACAGCTGATTATCGTATTTATAAAGTTCTTGATAATAATGGTGGTACGGCATTTAGTGGAACAGAACCAACGAGTACAACAACGGCCCCTTTTAGTTCAGGCGGTTATGTTCTTCAATATATCTACACTCTTACAGCAGGACAAATTAGCACTTTTTTAACAGCAGATTTTATGCCAGTATCTACCGATTCAACAGTAAGCACTGCGGCGGTTGATGGTTCAATTGATTCACTAATTATTACAGCTGGTTCGGGATACACAAATGGAACTTACTTTGCTGCAATCTACGGTGACGGTACAAGTCAAGGAACATCCTCTGGTGGTATTGTTAGAATTACAGTTACAAATAATGCTATTCAGTCATTCGGTTTGACTGCTGGGACAGATACAACAATACATTCTGCTGGTGCGGGATATACATTTGGAACTGTTAATCTTGCAAGTGGCTTTACCTTTTCAGATAATACATTGGACACTGCTTCAGCAATTGGTGGTAGTGGAGGTTCGATTGAAGTGGTTATTGGACCAAAGGGTGGCCACGGTTTCAATGCAGTACAGGAATTAGGCGGCCACTTTGTAATGGCGGCAACAACATTAACTGCTGCAGAAGGTGATGATATTACCACAGAAAATGATTTCCGTAAGTTAGGAATTGTTGTTGACCCTAATGCATTTGGCACAACTTCAGTTGCAACAATTTCAACTGCAAGACTTACTTATGCAGTTAAGCTTACCTCACAGTCTGGTACATTTGATGGTGACGAAAAAATTAGTCAAGCAACCACAGGGGCAATCGGTAAGGTTGTTGAGTGGGACAGCACAAATTCAATTCTCTATTACTTACAAGAACGATTTGGTGATTATGGAACTAGTGGAACAAATGGTGGGTATGTTGCATTTAGTGGTGCTAATGTCATCACGGGTGCTACCTCTGCCGCAGTTGGAACACCAGATGCTAGTGCTGACAGTGCGGTAACACTTTCGGGAGGTAATACGATCACCTTTGCCGATGGTTACGCAAACCCAGAACTTGATGCAGACAGTGGGAATATTTTATATTTAGAAAACAGAAAGCCGATCAGTAGGTCTTCAGACCAGATCGAAGATATCAAAGTTATCGTGGAGTTTTAATAAATGCCTCAATCTACAGACCTTAACGTAGCACCATATTATGACGATTTTGACAAGGATAAAAACTTTGTCAGAACACTGTTTCGCCCTGGCTTTGCAATTCAGGCTAGAGAGTTATCCCAACTTCAATCAACCCTTCAGAATCAGATTGAGCAGGGGTTCAGTCATATGTTCAAAGAGGGAACAGTTGTTATTCCTGGCTCTCCTAACTTTTTGGGTGGTATTAATGCCGTCATGTATGTTAGAATTCAAAGCTCTTTTGGTGGAGAAACAATTGATCCACAACAATATGTAAATGCAGATAATCCAGTTATCCTAACTGGCCAGACTTCTGGTGTAAAATTTATGGTCATGGCTGCTACAGCAGCAACTTCTGATGATCCAGTAACACTGTTTGGTCAAATTGTTTCTGCTAATTTGAGAGGAACACTTTCTGAGGCCTCACGGCCGGGTGGGTTAGATGCAGCTGGTAATGATAGATTTGTAATAAACGAAAATATTAGTGCAAATGCTGTTGTTAAACATGGTTCAACAACATTTGCAGTAGATGCTGTTTCTATGACTACGGAAGTAACAGAAGGCGAAATCACAAATATCTTTAGATTCAATAATAATAGTGAGACTGCTGGTATCAGAAATTTTGGAACGCCGGCAACGCCACTCGTTTCTGATAGAGCAACTCTTGCTACTATTTCTGCTGGAATATATTTTGTTAAAGGTCATTTTGTTGCGGTAGGTGATCAAGTTATTGTTATCGATAAGTATACCCCCAACAGATTTTCTGGTAGAATTGGCTTGAGAATTACAGAGACTATTGTAACTCCTGAAGCTGATACTACTCTGTTAGACAATGCACAAGGTTCAGCTAATTTTGCTGCAAAAGGTGCTCACAGATTAAAGTTTACTTTGACTCTTATTAGTCTATCAACAACATCAACAGA
>Ga0115000_10002552_pt1 | contig 15614 bp, 8 predicted proteins | sample ArcticOcean_MG_C_6_FD_89690 | JGI IMG/M metagenome (GOLD analysis project Ga0115000, IMG submission 89690) | Marine microbial communities from western Arctic Ocean - ArcticOcean_MG_CB8_128 | ecosystem: Environmental > Aquatic > Marine > Oceanic | place: Arctic Ocean: Canada Basin | collected...
GAGGCAGCCAACGTCGATTCGTTCCTACTCATCGTCGCTTGTTTTCCATCAACCGTTGATGATGTCTCCGTGGAAGATGAAGACGCGCCCCCGGCGGCAGCAAATCCACGGTGTTGTTGTTGACGATGTTGAAAATCTTCGTTAATAAATCTATTCTCCCGTCCTCCTCCGAATCGCCGTCGTCTTCGCGACAATGACGATACCGACGACGAGGACGTATATCTCGGATGAATCAAAACGGCACAATAATTAACATCGCCATCATCCTTCTGTGTTTCGGAAGAAAAGCAACGTTGATTATTTTGTCCTCCAGAAAGACAGCGCGGAAGAACAAAAGATGACGACGACGAGCTTCTTCTTCCTCCTCCTTCTCTTCTGAGAGTGTTGAAGACGTAACACGCGACGACAGAGAACGACGTTTCCTCTCTCTTGCCGCCGCCGGAGAAGGCGAAAAGGAGGGGAGATCTTCGGCGCATTGAGTTAGGTACTATGTGCGGGAAAGAGTGTTTTTGTGTGGAGTGGTAGAAGCTAGCGTTTTTTCTCTAAAATACTGGTATTTGTAGTAGTAATATGTAGGTTATCGCGACGACGATGAAAAGACTTTGGTCAAAGTCAGTCTCTGGCTTTCGGTCAAATCGTTCGCGACGGCATCGAAAAGTCCACCGGTGTTACTTTGTAACCTTTTAAATCCTTCCTCTAAGAAGTGGACGAGTTCGATGTCGTCGATCGGGTCGTCTTTGTCGTCGGCTTCTTCGTCGTCGAAAAAGTCGCCGTCGAGCAAACCTTTGAGCATGATTTTTTCAAAGATGTCGCCGGACCAGCCGGTGGGCTCGTCGTCGTCGTCGTCGTCGTTTTCGTCGTCGTCGTCGAATTCTTCGCCGTTTGCGCCACCAACGCCGTCGTCACCTTCCCACTCGTCCGCTTCCAACTCCTTCGCTTCGGCCAAGGAATCCGCGAGGAGACTGATGATTTTCGAAGGCGCGGAGACTTGCGTGAACTGTTCGGGACCGGTTTGCTTCGCTCGAGATCGCGTTCGGATTGTTCCCGGGGGTAATTCAACTTCTATCGGTCTACCCTTGAGAACGATGGAGCCGTCGATTAACGTCGGATGTTGCGTGGCTAAGATGAGCCCGAGCGCGGTCGAAGTCAGTTTCACGTCGAATCGACCGTGGACGTCCGGTTGGCCTTCGCACCATTTTTTAAGGACAAACTCAAGTTGCGTTTTGCTGTTTTCGTTTTCCGGAGACGGTTGAATTTCGCGCGAGGCGAGTAAAGTAACCAACGCGTTCGCGTCCACGTGCGCTAAGCGAGCGAAAATACACAATAACGAAGCAATCAACATTGGTCGAGTGGCGGTCTGTAATCGTGCGCACACCGCGTCGCACATTTCTGGAATCATCGGACCAATGATGGACGGTAACCGGCGAATCATTTGACCTAAAAGAGGCGCGACAAACAAAGCCGCGCCTTCTTCGTAGTGCGGCTGTAACGAAGTCGCGCACGCGTCTAAATAAGCTCGAGAAACTGACGAGGGATCTGAGCCACCCCACGATAAAATCGCTTCGCCTTTCGCCGCTCTCAGAAAGGCTTTCATCGCGTCTAAAGCGTTTTGGACGATGCCGACGTCGTCCGAGGTTTTCGCGAGCGTCGCAACGTTTTCAAAAGTGGCAGCAAACGCACCCCTGGCGACGTTTTCGTCCACGCACGCTTTCAACAAACACGCCAAAATGTCCAACGACGCTTCGACCAACATTTCCGGTTGTTCGTCCGGCGTTCGAAACACTCTCGCCAACTCGGGAACGAGTAACTGCGTCAATTCCGCGTTACATTTCGGTTGATTCGCCAAAGCTTGTATGACATCTCTCGCGGTTGCACCTAAAAACGGGTCCCGAACGTTCTCTGCCCAAATTCTCATGATAGCCGGCGCTAACAGCGAAAGCCATTGCAACGCCGCGTCGCCGTCACAGTTGACGACAATTAATAAAGCTTCCAGAATGAGCACTAACGCTTCCTCGGTCGCGTCAGTTAAGAGGTGACCGAGACCTTGGTACACATCACCTAATCGCGAGAGTAGTTTTTGGACTTTAACTTGATCCTCCGCGCTGATTTGATGTTGTTCTCCTTCTTCTTTTTCATCCTTCTTGCTCTTTTGCGTGGATTTGATCGCCATCGGTACGAAAGCGATGAGTGAGCGACATGCCCCTATTTTTACCGGAAACTGCGCGCTTTGGTCGTTCAGAGCGTTCACGCTCGCGTCTAAAATCGCATTCGCACCTTCCGCCGACGCCGCGGCGGCTAAACGACTGGCTGTCCACAACGCGCGCCCTTTCAAAAACGGATTGGAGGACGTAGGGGTTGCCGTGAATTCGCTCCGAATAATCTCATTCAAAAACGCGTTACAATCGAACGCGGGACTCATATTTTTTCCTCTGGCCTCTTTATCTTGCTCTACTAATTCATCCGAGACGCTTCCAACGGCTAACAAAGCCGCCTCTCTGCGCCGCCACCAGTTTTCGTCGTTGTTATTTTGCTCCTCAAAGGACTGCGAGAAAAGTTCGGCGACGACTTCCGCAAAAACGACGTAAAAGATTTTCGGGAACTTGGCACACGCAGTAGCTAAAAATATCCCACTCGTCGCTCTCACGGATTGGTAATCGTCCTCTTCATCCGCGACGAATTGGTTCACGTCGTCTTCCCACGTCTCTAACTGGTCGTCCGTGGTTAACGATGTCGCCACCGCGATAGATACCAAACTCTTCAGTCTGGGATGAATACAACTCTTCGCAATCTTCGTGTTTTCAATCATCGTCATCGCAAGTTCCATGCACTGAGTCACAACAGCGGCGTTGGAAACTTTATCCCCCATATCATCCTCGCAATCGTCCAACGCGTCCACCTCCGCGCCTCTGCATTGCACGTACCTATTCGCGGCTTTTTCAAAGACGTGGAAAAATCGTTCCACGCACCCTCCGAACGTTTGCTCGGAAACCACTTGCCCACCAGTAATCTCCTTCCCGAAATACTGCACCGTCGCTTGCATCGCTTTCAACGCGGACAGTGTCAACGTGCACCCACCCGCGGTCTCAAACACGTCCGAGCGAAACTCAAAAATGTTCCCGTAGGCGACAAAATTGCTCTCCAGAAACGGCTTCGCCGCCTCTTTGATCTGAAACCGAATTTGATCGTCCCCAATCATCCCAAGATTCGAATAGCATCCCCTCGTTACGTCTAACGCTCGACACTTCACCATGGTCATCTGATCCCTGTCGATTCCGTTTAAACCATCGTCCGAGGCTTGTAACAACCCGAACAAATCTGGAAACAACTCCGGGACCAGTTTCGGTAACTGCCGTTCCTCTAAATCCCCGCAAAGCATCGACATGCACCTCAAAGCGCCGTTCACGTGGTCCACGTCTCTCTTCTCTCGTATCGGAACTAATAATTCCCCAAGCAAACACTCCCACTCTTCCGGCCAATCGTGCGTGGCAATCTGCGCGATGACCAACGCGCACGCCGTTCTCATTTTTGAATCTTTCATTCTTAAACCCGCGCATATCTTCCCACGAATCGCGCTCTTCTCTTCCACCGAAGTCATCGGCTCGCCTTCGATAAAAAAATGCTCCCCGACTTGCCATCGCTCTCTGACGTATTTCTTTAATAAAAGCGCCGCGAGTTGTCGAATCTCCATTCGAATGTTAAGATGATGTCCAACATCATCACCAACCAATCCAAACGCCGTTCGGCAAAGCAAATCCCCGAAACCAAAAACCGCCCCGGAGGATTGCACCATCATTTCCGCATCTTTTCTCGCCCGTTCGTCCGGAGACACGCACGCGTTCAGGAGTTGGATTAATTGTTGTCGTTGTTGAGCAGCATCGCCACCACCCGACATGATGACGAGACACGATGATACAAAGGAGTTGCGAGAGTGATGTTTTTTTTTGAAAATTAAAAAAAAATACCTAAAAAATTTTGTTTAGGGTTTTAATTATTTTTCTCCTTTAGGGGAAATGTTGGTGTTGGTTGCTGCAAAACGAACACCATCCGTGATGGAGGAGAAGGCGCGAGAGAAAGAAGAAATCCGCCTGGCGTTAGCGAAAGCGTACTTCGAGTCCAAGATAGGAAACAACGACGACTTTTTTGCATCTCTTCTTCTTTCTTCTTCTTCGGATTCTTCTTTGATGAACAACAAAAATGAGATTCTCAATTTGTGGAGAAGTGCACTTCTTCTTGGTGAAGGAGAGAACGAGGGCGGCGAGAAAGAGAAGGTCGACGACGACGCGATAATACAAACGGCTCTGAGAGAAGTGTTGGAGGCGAAGTTTAATAATAAAAACGAAGATGCCCCGGGGAAGAAGAGACAGAAGAAGATTTTTGATGATGGTGAGCAAAATGGTGAGCAACAGCAGGAGCAACAAAAACAACGGTTTTGCTTCCTGGAACAGTTCGTGCGAGAACGCGAAGAAAACGTGCAAAAGTTAAAGCGAGACGTGTTACGAGAAGAAATGTCGCTGTTGAAATGGCGAGAACAGCGTGTGCGAGAGAAGAAGAAACACGCGGAAAAACGTCGAAGAGTGGAGGAGAGTTCGGGGTTACCGTACGTGCCGGAGTTGACGAAGCCGACGAAGGCGGAGTGCGAGAGGTTCGTGCGAGAAGTCGAGGAAGGGTTGGAGAAGAAAGAATACGCGCCACAGTTTCGGGAGGTTTTGGAACGTGTGAGAAAAACGATGGAAACGAAGAATGGTGGGAGTGCGATGGTGGAGACGGCGGCGGCAGAGTACGCGATGTTACATTTAGGCGGGGCGAAATATCGCGCGAAGAAGTTCGCATTACCGAGGGCGGAAGAAGAGGAAGAGGAAAAGACAGGGGAAGGAGAAGAGGAAGAAGAAGAAGAAGAAGAAGAAGAAGAAGAAGCAAAAAGAAGAGCACTGCAATGCGAACGAGAGTTCCAGTTAGAGCTCGAAAAATCGAGAAGGGTGAACGGTACTGGTGAAAAGAAAATCGGCGCCAACGCCAACGTGGTTACGCATGAGCGGTGGGAAGGTCGCATGAATTCAACGAGCAAGTCCGATGCGATAAATCACGGAAGTGATGTAGAATATTTAACGTATAGAGATGTCATTCCGAACATGAACAAGGTCGATGGCGTCGACTGGGAAAAGTGTGGGCGACTCGGCGAACGCGTCGTCTTCAACGTTTTGATTCAGAAATATCGAGGCACGAACGTATCCGTGAAATGGATGAACGAGATAGAGGAATCCAACTCGTTTTATGATATAATGCTGACCGATGGCGATTCACACGCGAAAACGTTCATTGAAGTCAAAGCGACTCGATTTCGAGATAAAAACGCGTTTGAGATTTCACCGTGGGAATGGGATTTCGCGGTGAAACCAGAAGTTGCAGATAGGTATCAAATTTGGCGAGTGTTTGGCATAGGAGATGGTGGAGACGTGAGCATTGTCGTGATACACAATCCCGCGCGATTAGTGCGCGAGAAGAAGATCGGGCAAGCGTTGATTATTTAAAGTTGTAAATTATTAACTAGCTATTTTTTTGATTTTGGTGTTCCGAAACTGTGATTGATATCTCATCTAGCAAGGCGGGAAGTTCGAACGCATCCTTCACGTCAAAATCGCCTATTTTCTCTCTGCGCAGTTTAACTAAATGACCAACGGTACCCATTTTTTCGCAGAAGTCTTCCGCTAACGTTCGAACGTACGTGCCTTTTGAACACGTGACTTCGAAATCGATCAAATGCGTTTCGTTTTCAGTCTCTCGTCTTTTTATAGAAAACGCTTCCACGTGGACCGGTCGCGGTTTCCTTTCCACCGTTTTGCCTTCTCTCGCGGATTCGTAGAGTCGTTTACCATCAACGTGCACGGCAGAGAACATCGGTGGAATCTGCTCGATGTCGCCGATCAAACTCGCCCTCGCCGCTTCCATCGACGCCTCGTTCACAATGTCCTCGCCAAACGGTTTCGTTTCAATGACTTCGTTATCCGCATCACCCGATGCCGTCTTCTCGCCTAACTTAATCGTCCCAGTATACGTCTTCACCTTCGCTTGGTACTCATCCGCCAACTTAGTCGCTCTGCCGATGACAACAATCAACAACCCAGTCGCCATCGGATCCAATGTACCGCAGTGTCCAATCTTCTTCACCCCCATTTTCTTACTCATAGATTTGATTTTCGCGCACACGTCGAACGACGTCCACTCTTGCGGTTTATCCACCAAGAAAACTAATCCATCGCTTTGATCTTGCGGAAAATTCGGCCCTCGCCATTCGAGAACCGTCGGCCTTCGGTTGAGCGTTTTCGATACCTCCAAAGGAGGTCCCCATACTTTCTTTGGCGTGTACGCTCTGTCCCTATCGTTCCCGCGTCGTTCTTCTTCCGAGGAGGAAGAAGACTCATTTGAACTGCTCGAAGACGCGCATACAAATCTCTTTCGCGTCAGCACGCCGTCATCGCATTTCCTGCGACGAAAGATAGCCGACGATGATGGCGCGTAACAACTCGTCGTCGCTCGTCTCAGCGCCAAGAGCTTCGTCGCCATCATCTTCAAATCCTAATTACCTAAACCAAGGGAAGTGTTCACAGGATAGACACTTTGTTCCTCTTCCTTTCCTTGACGATTTCCTCTTGCTCTTTCTTTCTGCACTCTTTATACGTCTCGTAGAGTTCTTTGCAGACGATGCGTTCGTTCGGGTATTTCGTTGAACCTGTTTGTTTGTTGTTCGGAATTGTTGTTTTGAGTTAGTTAAACGCGCTCCAATTTTGGTAGAAGAGGACTGCCCGCTAAACAATAATAATACGCGCGACACGGAGAGAGAGGGAGAGAGAGAGAGCGGAGAGAAAAGGAACTTCAACAGAAAACGCACAACGCAAAGCGGCTACTCTGGCGTCTTCGCACGATGACTCCGACGGTTTGGAAGTTATTCCGTGGGTTTGTTTCCCCATTCAATTTTGAGAAAGTGCACTACTATGGAAACTTTATGAGGATTTTGCTTCGCGAGGAATCGGCGAAGGAACGCGCTGGTCTTAAAAGGTATTCCGTTCTTAGTTAGTTCTTCTCTCTCTCCCTCTCTCTCAGTCCCTTAGTCTCTGTCTTCTCCCCAATACAACCACCCGAGCAACATCCAAAAGAGACAGAAGATGCCGAAGGATAGAAGGATGAACCACCATCCGCCGCCGCCGAACCATCCGTTGGACGTTTCGATCCACGTCGGATAATTATCACGAACGAACACGTACCTGTACATACGTTGACTCAACGGTATCGCTCGTCCGTCATCTTCTGTCGTTTGTGTCGCTTCGTCCCGTTCCATTTTTCTTCTTTTTCTTTTTCTCTTTCTTCTTCTATTTCGAAGAACTGATACTTATAATAACCCGTTTATTTCGTATCTCTCTCGCTCTTGATATCTCTCTCTCTCGCTTGATATCTCAAGCACCGGTGTAAGCGACAATGATCCAAGAAATAAGAGCGATAAAGATCAAAGTCGCCGTAAAACACAGCAAAAACGCCCAAAACAAGTGCCCACGTCGTCTTTCGAGCAATCCTTGTCTTAACAATCGCGTGTTTTCTCGAAAGCGCTCCGCGCTGCCCCGAAGTCTTGCACTTTTTCTTTGTATTCTTTCCAATCGATCAGTCCGTCTCGCCGCGTCGATCACCGCTCGGTGAATTGAATTCTCAGCTTCACGCAACTCCCTATGCGTCGCGTCGAGTTGATTTTCCTCGTCGTCTTCGTCTTCTTCGATTTCTGTCGTCTTATTAGCTGTTGTTTTCTCTCGTTCTTCGCTCTTTTTCTCGGAGGCGGAGGGCATTTTTTGTCGTATTTTTTCTTTCCTTTTCTAATACTTACATGTTTTTTACATCGGGGCTATCGCGCTACTTTACTATATTTACATCATTTCATTCGGCGGCAACTTTTGCGCTCTTTTCGCGCTCTTTGTCCTTTTCGTCGATATCTGTTTTGATGAGATGAGAGAAAGATGGTGAGATGTTTTGAAAATCTTCGATTCGCAAAATAAATTTTGCGCAGCGCACGCGCAATGGCATCGGTGTGAGCACTAATGTCTCCATTAGAAGCTTCCAGATGGTTTCCACAGTTGAAATTCGGATGTCCCTATCTGATTTGATCGTCACGCGCCATTTTTGATGATGGGAGAAAAAATAAAGACTAATCTAAACACGTACCTTTTAACATCTTCTCCTCTTCTTCTTGCGCGGCGATAGCATCTGCGATTTCGCGCTTCTTTTGCCTATCGACTTGCTTTTGACTCATCTTACGTATAGGGTAATTTCGACCTTCCGTCTCACGTATTTCTTTCGCACGTGCTCGTAATTTTTCTACCCACTCGGCTAACGCGTCTAAGTCGGCGTACTTGCGTCTGTTTTCGTTCAAGTCGTCGCGTAAATCGTGAAACTCGTGCATCCAGTGACCGACGATTCCGTGTAAGTGACCAAAAACAATCTTTGGCGCGGTTGGATGCTGACGACAAATGTCTATGTATTCTAAAAATACTTGAAAAGAATGGTCGTTTTCGAGCGGGTAGGGCGGTTGGTCCTCGGACGGATTCGGAGCGAACGGTGGGTTGGAAAATAGCGTCGGATTGCCGAGAAGCGGCTCCGCGGAGAGGTATCCGTCAACGCCCGTGTACTCGAGACACTCTTGCAACTCTTGGTAGTTTCGAACGCCGCCGTTGGCTAATACCGGAACTGATACTGCCTCTTTAATGGCTTTGATGAAGTCCCTGTTTGAGCGCGAGTGAGGTGATGGTCAGCATTTTTGAAGGTAGGAGTTGAGTAAAAAAATAATACACATACGCATGTTCTTCAGATAGTGGTGCATGTAGTTGTGTCTATCACTGGACTTCAGAACAGATCTTGGTATTGGGATATTATCATCACCAGAACATATGTAGTCGTATATTGCGAGTCGATGCAAACATAATAAAATCAACGCTTACGAGCGCGAAAGAAAAAAAGCCGAGAAAAACAACAACTCACCAATTACACTTATACTCCGCCAACCTCTTCTGCTCTCTCGTTCTGCCGTGCACGGCAATAATCTGCGCTCCAGCCCTTTCAACCATTTTCGCGTACTCTACGCTCTTCTCTAAATCATCGTACACCCGTATCTTTGCCGTCACCGGCACGTCTAAATTTTCGTCCAACTCTTTAATCAACTTCTCCACCAGCGGCCAATCGTCCATTAAAAACGCGCCGTAATTTCCTCTCTTTGCAATTCTCTGCGGACACCCAAAGTTAATATCCACGCCGTCGCAGAACGGTTGTATAACTCTCGCGGCTTTTAACAAGGTCGTTGGATCGTTCGCGCAAAACTGCGCCAATAAAGGTCTGCACTCCTCCGTCGCGTGCGTGCTGAAATATTCTTTCCGAAACGTCGCCGACTCCATGAATATCTTCGAGTGAATCATCGGCGTGTAGCTACCATCCGCGCCGTATCGCTTGCAAAGAATTCGAAACGCGTGATCGGACGCGTCCACCATCGGCGCTACCCAAAAACTTCGTTTCACTTTCTCCTCCGCCACGCCTTCGCCTCTGTCCTCGAATAACTGTTTCAAGTACTCGAAACCTTTCGGTTTCGTCTCTTTCGTCCATCGAGGTTTATGTTCCGAGGAAGGAACGTTCGATTCAATTCGAATGTCCGAATACGGAGTAATATCTACGTGACTAAACTTTGACGGTTGTTTACCGTTTGGGTTTCGGATTTCCACGCACGCGGCGTAGATATCCGCCGTCGTCGGTTTTTCATTTTCATCTGGCGGCGCTTTGCGCCTCTTCTTATGCGCCATCTTCGATTCTTCTCCTCCTCCTCTCGTCCTCGTCGTCGTCGAGAGGAAGAACGCGGAGGAGGACGAAAAGATAAAAAACGATTTCTCTTTTCGTTGATGTAATGAAAGAATACTAGTAGTGCTCGTCGAAGAAAGGTATCGAGCGAGTCGGGAGCGCATGCATCGATATAAAGGGAAATATTTTGTGATGAATTCACTCTTTAAAATCAACTTGAAAAACCGATTCTTACTACACAGCGTTGTTCTACGGAGGAGTTCATTTCATGAGTATTAGTAGTATTTATTAAATAGTGTGTATGAGTTGATGTTTAAAAGCGAGACTTTGGACATTTCTCTCTTTCTCTCTTTTTACGGCGGGCGATGACGTTATGTACTGAAGATGCTTTCTTCTTCGTATTCTCTGCGCTGCTACTTCTACGGTTCGATGGCGCAAAGCAAATCGCCGGCGGTGCACGAATCGCCTTTTCCAACCGCGATGTGCTTCAACTTCCCATTGCACGGTGCAGAGACGGTTGTTTCCATCTTCATCGCAGAAATGACGACTAAAGCTTCTCCGGCTTTGATTTCGGCGCCGTCTTTGACCAAAATGTCGACGACTTCGCCCGCCATCGGGGCGCCGACGGAGCCTAAATCCATCGGGTCGGCGCGTTCGCGCACGGCAGACATGCCGCCTTTTTTGTTTTCATTCTCTAAGACTTTCAAGTCAAGGATGTCTACTACGCGCGGGATACCGTTGACTTCAAAGAAGACTTCGCGTTTGCCGTTCGGGAGGAGTTCGCCGACGGCTTTGAGCTTGATGGACGCCGAGGAACCGCGGCGAGCTTTGACTTCAATCTCTTCGTCAATTTCCAAACCTTTTAAGAAGGCTTTAGTTGGAAGCAAGGAAACCGGACCCATGATGTCGCGAGAGATGACGTATTCGTCGAAGACTTTCGGGTACATTGCGGAAGATAAGGCGTCTTTGTGGGAGACGTCGCGTCGGCCGCGGTGCTTTTCTTGCAACTCGGCGCGTAATTGTTTGAAATCAACCGGCGGTAACGTGCATCCGGGACGACCTTCGATGATATCCTTGCCTCTCAAGACTTTTGCGCGCAACGGTTCGGGGAAACCACCAACCGGTTGGCCCAAGTAGCCTTGGAAGTACTCGACGACGGAGGTTGGAAAAGACAACGACTCGGCTTGTTCGAGCAAGGTTTTCTCGTCCGGGATTTTGTTCGCGACGAGAAACTGTGCCATGTCGCCGACGACTTTCGAGGACGGCGTCACTTTGACGATGTCGCCTAAACATTGGTTCGCAGTCGCGTAGGATTCCTTGATGTTGTCCCACTCTTCGCCTAAACCATTCGCAAACGCTTGGAATTTCAAGTTGGTGTATTGCCCGCCGGGCATTTCGTGAATGTATACGTCCGCCGACCCTGCTTTGATGCCAGATTCGTACGGGGAATACAACGCTCTCGCTTGTTCCCAGTACGTGTTGAGTTTCAAGATTTCTTTCAAGTTCATTGGGTTATCTAAAGTTTCCGAGCCTTTAATGGAGTTCAAAACGGCGCCGATGGCCGGCTGCGAAGTTAAGCCAGCCATGGCGTCCGTGCACACGTCGACGACGTCTGCTCCAGCCTCTGCCGCGGCAAGCATGGACGCGACGCCAGTGGATGCGGTATCGTGCGTGTGAACGTGAATTGGTAAGGCTGGGAACTTTGCTCGCAAGGCGGAGACCAACATGGTCGCCGCACGCGGCTTTAACAAACCCGCCATGTCTTTAATTGCCAAAATGTCAATGCCGTGATTGACGAGTTGTTCGGTCAAATCGACGTAATAATCCAACGTGTACTTCTTTTTCGACGGATCAGAAACATCGCCAGAGTAGCAAATGGTACCTTCGACGACCCCATCGGCGTTTCGCACGCAATCGATGCCGAATTTCAAGTTATCCACGTAGTTCAACGAATCAAACACGCGAAAGATATCGATACCGGATTTTTTAGCCTCGGTGGTAAATTCCTGGACGACGTTGTCAGCGTAGGAGGTATAACCGACCGCATTCGCACCTCTCAATAACATTTGGAACGGAATGTTTGGTACCTTTTCTCTTAAAAGATCCAATCGTCTCCACGGGCAGTCGCGCAAAAAGCGAAGCGATACGTCAAATGTAGCGCCACCCCACATTTCTAAAGAGTACGCACCATCCAACGCTGACGCCGTGGCGTCCGCGCATTGGTACAAATCTCTCGTTCTGACTCTCGTAGCGAGCAAACTTTGGTGCGCATCTCTCCAAGTCGTGTCCATGATGAGCAACCCTTTGTGATCGCGAACCGCTTTCGCAAACGCCGCCGGTCCTTGTTCGTCGATAATTTTCTTGAACGATTGTTGACTGGCGAGTTCGGCTGTTTTCTTGGACGGCTTTGGCGGGCTCGGTTCGGCACCAATCGGCGGCGGACCAACTGCGCCGGGGTGTTTTGCCCCGTTGACCGCGATTTCTCCTAAATACGAGAGCAACTTTTGCGTATCGTCCACGTTGGAAATCATATCGAACAATTCTGGCGTCTCGTCGATAAAGTTCGTGGTGACCTTCCCGCTCAAAAACGCTTTCGATTGGAACACGTTTTGTAAGAAGGGCACGTTCGTTTTCACGCCACGAATGCGAAATTCAGCCAAGGACCTGTACATTTTTTGCACAGCGCCTTCGAAAGATTGCGACGTGCACGTCAACTTCACGAGCAACGAATCGTAAAACGGAGAAATTCTCGAGCCTACGACAACTTCGCCGTCGATGCGGACACCTAAGCCACCAGGCGGACGATACACTTCGATTCTACCGAAATCAGGAGAGAATCCCATCGCCGGATCTTCCGTGGTGATTCTGCACTGCATGGCGAACCCGCGAATTTGCACGTCGTCTTGCGACTTGAACCCGAGTTCAGGTAAGGTTTTTCCACCCGCGATTAAGATTTGCGTTTGGACGATATCCACTCCGGTGACTTCCTCAGTCACCGTGTGTTCGACTTGGACTCTTGGGTTCACTTCCAAAAAGTAATGTCTATTTTGGTTGTCCACCATGAACTCGACCGTCCCGGCGTTGCGATAGTTGACGTGTTTCGCCAATTTCACCGCATCGTCGTGTAATCGTTTTCGTAACTCCTCGTCCAAGCACGGTGCCGGTGCCATTTCAACGACTTTTTGGTGTCTTCTTTGCACGGAGCAATCGCGTTCGCCCAAGTGAATGACGTTCCCGACGCCGTCAGCCATAATTTGAACTTCGATGTGTCTCGGCGCCTCGACGTACCTTTCGATGAACATGCGTCCATCGCCAAACGCGGTTTTCGCTTCCGATGACGCTCTTGCGAACGCTTGCGCCACCTCCGATTGCTGTTTCACGACTCGCATACCGCGACCACCGCCTCCCATGGCAGCTTTTAGCATCAAAGGCATTCCAAACTCTTTCGCGAATTCAACTGCGGTTTCCACGTCGTCCGTGGCGTACTCAGTACCTGGAACCAACGGTAACCCGCACGCTTTCGCTTGCGCTTTGCACACGACTTTATCACCCATTTGTCCTAGCGTTTCCGCTCTCGGACCGACAAAAGCGATCCCTTCCTCCTCGCAACGTCTCGCGAAATTTTCGTTTTCACTCAACAACCCGTAGCCCGGGTGAATAGCGTCTACGCCGTTCTCCTTCGCGACGTCAATGATTGACTCGTAATCTAAGTAGGCCGCGACTGGTTCCTTCCCTTCACCAACCAAATACGACTCGTCCGCTTTATATCGATGCGCAGCTAACCTGTCGGCTTCGCTAAAAATTGCCGTCGTTCGCATCCCGAGCTCCGTCCCCGCTCGAAAGACTCTCACCGCAATCTCCCCTCTATTCGCCGCCATCACTTTCTTCAACGTCGAGCTTTTCCTCAAAATCTCCCCGAGCGCGTCCGAATTTTCTCGCTTCATCGTCTCGTGCGACTCCACCTCGGATCTCACCACCAATCGACGACCGACTCGGCTTTTGCTCCTGTTTTTCGCCATCACATTCCTCCCCACGACGCCACCATCACGAAGCTGTTTCGCGTGAGCGCCTCTCACGAACGAAGATCGGCTCGCAAGCGACGAGGACACCGAAGGCGTTGTTGTTGTCATCGTTCCACGCATCATCTCTGCTCCTAAACTTCTTTATAATACGAGTAAAACGTTAAACTTCGTCGCGGCGAATTGTGTGAAATTTGGGCTTTACAATTCCAATCCAATCCTAAAACCCGAGACGACGAACGAGAAAGAAAGAAGAGCTTCTTTCACTCTCTTATTACGACGCTCCCTTCCGTGCACGAGCGCGACTCTCTCTCTCTCTGTGTATATATATATATATCTTCCTAAAGAGAAGAAGAGATTGGTATTAGTATATACGTGTGTTTGTCGTGAAATTTTCTTTGACGGCGCTTTACCCTTTGGGGAACAGTCCAAAAAAAAACAGAGTCACAAGATTTCTACGAAAACAAAAACACGAACGAAGAGAACACACACAAGAGAAAAGGACGATTTTGGCAAAGTAGTGCATAAAATCTTTAGGAGGTCGAAAGCGCTTCTTTGCGTCTCTTCTGTGTAAATGCGTATGTATCTTCTGTGCAATGCAGTGTTTTTTATTAAGCGTTAAATAATAAGCGATTTTTCTCGAGCGTACTTTATTTTTCTCTCTCTCTATCACGGAACGCTGTTGTTTGTTGTTGTTCACGAGATGCTTCTCACGGCGCCGATTTTCTTGAAGCGCATAATCGCTCGAGCGCAGACGGTTTTTTTGGAAGTGTAGTTACTACTACTCTTGTTGCCGCTATTACTGTTACTCTCCTCATCGTCTTTTTCGTGACCACCAATGGTCATTTCCATCTTCACCGTCGCGAAATTCGGCTCGTCTAAACTGACGATTTCCGATTGCACCGAACACTTTTCGTTCGGCGCCAACACGTCGGTGGCGGTAAAATCGACAATTTTTTCCAGCATCATCAAAGGCGGCCTCGCTAACACCGCTTTATCCATCAACGCGATGGACCCGTGCCAACTTCCACTGCACGCCATCACCGACGTGATCATCCCGGGCGCGATGATCCCCGGTAACTCCTCGTACGTTTCCGGCAATCCTCTCGCCAACTCGCTCCGTAAAATCTTCCTATCGCTCGTGCGTCTCGTTTCCAACTTCAACTCCCCATTTTTCGAGCAGACGAAACAGGACGCGAACGGATCGTACGCTTCTTGCAGCGACCTTTTCGGTTTCGTCTCGTCGACTTTCGCCGCGCCGACCACGACCGCCGGGTGTAATTCCGAGTTGCACGGATTCAAAGCAACAGTCGGGTGTTGGTTCATCAGCTCTTCCCATTTCTCCTGGAATTTTACTACGTGATTTTGTTGTTTCTCTTGTTGTTGTTGTTGTTGTTGTTTCTCTTTCGTTGGTAGGTTGTTTGAATATTCTCTTCGACTAATAATAAAACGACTGCTAAAACTTCTGCCGCGCCGTTTCGAACAACAAACGGATGATTTCGTCGTTGTCGTCGATGATGATGATGATGATGATGCTAATGATGAAGAAGAAGTGAACTCCTTCGCCGCGAATAAAACTCTCCCAAAATGAGAAGAAGAACACGATGAAGACTCAAACGCGCCTCCGAGAACTCTTCTCGCCGCTTCTTTAGCAGCAGTAGTACGAAGCATATTCGTTTAAAAAATGTATCTAAATTTGTGACCTTTTTTATGCCTTTTTTGGGATCTCTTGAGCTTTTTTGGGAGATATTTTTGTGCCTTTTTGACCATTTTTGA
>Ga0115000_10002557_pt1 | contig 15585 bp, 10 predicted proteins | sample ArcticOcean_MG_C_6_FD_89690 | JGI IMG/M metagenome (GOLD analysis project Ga0115000, IMG submission 89690) | Marine microbial communities from western Arctic Ocean - ArcticOcean_MG_CB8_128 | ecosystem: Environmental > Aquatic > Marine > Oceanic | place: Arctic Ocean: Canada Basin | collected...
ATTGGGTTTTTAAAGCGCGTCTTTCGTGGCGAAACGACAACAACAACAACAGGAAGAGAAGAAGAAGACAAAGAAGAAGAAGAAGAAGAAGTAGATAAACTCGCGATGGCGGCGATGGAAAGCATCCTTAATCGAAAGAGTGGTGAAGAAAAAGAATTAGAGGAAGATCCGAGCGTCGAGATTCAACGCGTTCGCGCTCGCGGCTTTTGATTGACTCCTCTTTGAGTTTCATCAGAGTTTCGATTTTTGAGCTTTTTCAGATCTGTGCTTTCAGCGTACCAATCCGACGGAACGCTGGCAAAACCAAGAGCGGAAGTGTTCGGTACAATCAGTAAAAAGTCTTGGAAAATTTTATGAAAGTCGAAACATCTCATTTGCTTTTGACTCTCTTCTGAGTCTTTTTCGATTTTTGAGCATTTTCAGATCTGTTCGCAAAAAAAACATTCACAAAAAGGACGAATATTTCTTCATTTTTACAGACATGACAGACACGCGCACACAGACGTATTAAATGCATAAAAAGGATATAAAGAGAAAGTCGTCCGCTCGAAGAGAGGAGGAGAATGGAGATGAGACCAAGACCAAGAGCGCGACGAGATTGGAAATCAAATCGACGACGAATTTGAACGATATCGACGCGGAGATTGAACGCGTGTTATCGAGATTGAACGAGGAGAATGAAAAGGATTTTAACGATTCGAGCAGCGGCGAGAGGAGCAGGAGCGGTAGTTCGAGCGGCAGTTTAGGCCGAATCGCCCCGTTACCGCCGGAAGCGTACCCGGAGCATTACGGGTACGGGAGTAAAAGAGGCAACGAATTTGCGTTTAAAGGGAAACGATTGAGTGCGAGCGGAGGCGTTTCCGCGAAAGCTTCAGTGCCAAGTAGCAACGCGTTGATCCCAGGACTCGCGGAACGGGAGAAAAACAGACCGAAATGTGAACTGTGTCACTTATCGTTTACCAGTCGAGCGCAATTGGAGGAACATTTGCAAGGGAAAGGACACCGGAAGAAAGCCGCCGGCGGTATCGGCGGCGGCGGCGCGAGGAGTCAAGGTCCCAATCGTCAACAACAAATACGAAGAGAAGTGAAACCGCCGGAAGGTCCGCACTGTAAACTGTGCAAAAAAATGTTCACGTCGCTGGCGCAGAAAGAGGAACACGAAGGTGGGAAGTGGCACAAGATGAGAGTGGAAGGGAAATTGGCGCCTTCGAATAAGCCGTACGTTATGTAATACGACGAGCGCTCGCTTTTCTGCGTGTATGTATGTTTACAAATTCACAAATGAACTAGTATACTACTAAGGACTACCGAATTCTAACGACGACGACGCCTTTATTTTGTTTTGCGTGGACGAAACCGGTTCGGGAGACCAAGTTTGTTTCTTCTTTTCGTTTTTCTTCGGGTACGGCGGGATGTTGTTTGAACTCCCGGAGCTCCACTTTCTTTCTCCTCCTCCGGAAGTATTCATACCATTCATACGCAAATCCATGCTTGGTTTTTGGCCTATTTGAACTGAATTGAACCTTTGTATTCGTTCGAAATCGCCGGAGTATCTCCCAGGCGGGGACCCTACGCCGCTACCGGCGAGTATCGGGTTTTTCACCGAATGGTCTGGCGATATGTTGTTCGCTCTCCTGTATTCGTCGTAGTACTCTTCGTCGACGTCTTCGATACTTCTGCGCCCGCCCCCACCGAACAAGAACTTCTTGTTGTTTTTGACTGAGTTGAATATAGCCATGACGCTGCCTTTGCCTCCTTGTCGTCTGGAGTCGCTGTCGAAGTTGCTTCCATGGCTCGGGTTCTTTTCTTCGTATTCTTTGCCAAACTCGGCGCGAACGTTGTCGTAGGACCCTCCTTTTGGGAATAAGGATGCTTTTTGCGGTTTCGCTGGGTCTGGACACGACCTTCGAATGAGTTGCCACAACTCTGGATGTTGCATCTTCCACTCGCGGATGACCACTTTGGTTTGCTCGTATCCTTTGCGTTCAATCGCATCCACGCTGGAGAATTCGAGGATGCCAAAATTTTGGACGTCCGGCCGAACGTAGACGTCGACGTCGTCGTTTCGTCGTCGCGCGTTGTTTGCATCCGTTATAAACGGTAAATGCGCTTGCATTTCCGCCATAGTTGGACAACTGGACCGTAAACCTAGCCATTTTGGCGTAAATAAACTTCTCAAGACGTGCGATAGGCCGGACACGCCGTCGCCCCACGCGTTATCAAACTTTTTCGATTCTAAGCCTTCACCGCCGACGTCGACGGCAATGACCGTGTTCGCGCCGAACAAGTCTTTCATCATATCAGCCGGGACGTTGTTTGCGTACCCGCCGTCGACGAGGACGTGCAATCGTCCCGCGTCCTCGTTCGCGTTCTTGGACGACGATGCCGGAGCGTCTAATTTATCGTACAAAGGCGGTAAGAAACCAACTAAAGTCATCGAAGCGCGAACGTACCGCCACAACGTTCCGTTTCTATGCGCGATGGATCTCGAGGAGATTAAATCTAGGGTCACGCAATAGAACGGCAACCAGCAATCTTCGATTTTCGAATCTCGAAAACTGCTCGCAATCGCCCCGTTCGTGCGAAAACCGCTGAAATAAGAAACAATCGGTATCGTAAAATCGGCGATTCTGTTCCAAAATCCGCTGAGATTTTTCGCGAAACGTTTTGATTTTACCCGAGTAGAGAGCACGGACGGTTCTCGGGCGTAGTTCCCACCGATAAAGGCACCCATACTCGTGCCACCAATGGCATCTATTGGAATACCTTCTTCTTCTAAAGCGATCAAGGCGCCGACGTGGGCACATCCTCGCGCACCGCCGCCGCTAAAGACAACCCCAACGGAGAGCTTGCGTAATGAACGAGCGAGTCGACCGGCGTGCGCTTGGTGTAATCCTTGGTTGCCGCCGAGTTTACCGCCGACGTGGTGGTGGCGGTGGACTCCGAACGCTTCAAGCCACGGTCTCGTGTTGATTGGAACTGAATCGTTCGCGTCTTCGTGTAATAAAACGAGTTCGCGGAATCCAAGATTGAATTGATGGTGTCTTCGTAAGCCCAAAAGCCTTTGTTGTAACTGTTTGCCTTCTTCAGGGACCGGCGGTTCGTCATCCGCGGAGGCGACTAATAAAACAACGTCTGCATGCGACGCGCACTGGGCGCACCACGCGGATGGGAACGGGTCACCTTTGAGTAAAACCACGTCGTGCGTTTCTTCGAGTTGATGCAACCAAAACGCGGTGGCTTCTTGCGCCAGAGCGCCGACGGCGGCTGAACCAACTTCGGCTAAATGGTCCGCGGAGTCTGCGACGCGTGCCGTGCATATACGTCGCAAGGAGTGCATCAAAGAACTCACAAACGCGTCCAAGTGCAACGCGGCGCCAGGTGATACTGGAACAACGGCGACGAGTTTTGGTTTGTCCGCGCGAGAGCCTCTTCGCTGATGAAGAGAAGTCGAGTGCAGCGCGGCTAACGATGAGGAAGGGTGTTGCTCGACGGCGCTGTTCTCTGCGTGACGATCGTACGGACTCATCTTACGTGGCGGCGTCGTTTCCATCACAGAGCTTTTCACAGCACCCTCGTTCGATAATGGAGACGAACGTGCGAGTAGCAGTTGCGAATTCGAAAGTCTCGCTCCGACGGCTTTGATGAAGTGCAAAAACTTCTTCGGGTGTCGCATGGCGAGATTATCCAAGCTCGCGCCGGGCACGAAAAGTGTCTGCGAATCTCTCGCCGCTCGAGCAAGGAGGAATAATTTTTTGCCTCCGCTGCCGCCGGTGCTGTTTCTGTGAAGCCTTCGATGGTGTTGCTGTTGCGCGTACTCGTGGTCAATACTCTCTCGAGATCGCGCGATCTTGGTGTGCCTTTCATCTTCATCTTCTTCTTCTTCATCCTCGTCGAACAGAACGCGCTCTTCCGAACACGGTTCACCAGGGCCAACATATCGCGCTGGAATTGAAAATATTGGCGACACGTGCCCTTGACGGGAAACTCCTCCCGACGCGTTGTGGTGCTCGAGCGCGCCGAGTAAGTCGCCGCTCCCGGCGGAAGAATAAGACACGCTGTTTGCGTTCCCGCCTCCTAAGGATGAGCTCGAAGCATTTTTATCGTCACTACCACCAACGTCATTTGCTGGCTCATCGCGTTGCTTTAAGGCAGAGATATTACCGCCTCCGTCGTACGATGACGATCGGAGCGACGTCCACCTCGGAGAAAATACGCCCGCAAACGCGCCTTTCGTATACGTCGCCGCTTCGACTCGACACACCCCTGTGGCTACAATCATCACGCCATTTGAAGCGATATCATCCAATTGTCGAATGCGTTCCCCGACGTGTACGTAATTCCATTCGCACCCGCAATACCGCAAAGCATCACCAGCGAGCGAACGTCGAGCGCGTTTGGCTAAATCAGCGGAAATCTTTGTAAAAACGCTCGAAAATTTCTTCCGCGTCTTTACTGCCGCCGTCTTCTGTTCTTCTTCAACACCTTCTTCGCCATTGTTTTCGCCCTCAATAACAGAAGCAGTAGTAGTGGTAGCGTCGTCATCGCTGGCGGAGGTGATGGAAACGACATCTATTTCGTCGCGATATCGAGCCAACTTGTGAAATTCACTCGACACTAACGTCGCAACCACAGCACCGGAACTTCCCGCTCGAAGCTCAATCGACGACCGAGTGTTCGCTAAAAGCGCAAACGGTTGCACGACGTCGCCTGGATGTGCGCGCCAGGACACGTCCGAATTGTTTTTATTCTCTACGTCGTTGCTCTTTACGAAGGTCGCTTCGAGAACGCCACATTCGATGAAATGCGCCGCGCCTTGGGAACCGAGAGCACAAACGAGTTGACCGGGAGCGTAATATCTGCATTCCATGGTTGCTTCGTAAACCGACGATTCTTTTTCTCTCTCTTTTCCTTCGTCGTTGTTTTCTTTTCTCCCCACTCCATCATCCTCGTCGTTGGTTTGCTTTGCGGAGTATACCGGCGGCGCGAGTGGCTGCTGCGGCGTTTCTTTTGCATCTCCATTTTTCTTGTTTACGGATGCAGGCGATTTCTTGCCACCGCTCGCGTCTTTCGTTGAATCACTCTCGGAGGAGGAGGTAAACAGTCGCTTGACAAAACCGACGCGGTTTGCGGTCGATCCAGAACCTTGCTGCTGCAAAAGTATACTTTCATCAGGGGACGTCGTTTTCTTCTCTTTCTTTGGGAGTAAAGGCGTCGTAATGACGCGTTCCATCGAGATGGAGGATGACCCGTTCCTCTCCGCGAGCTCTTCCAGACACTTTGCGATTGCACTCCGGTCGACTTTTTGCGCCTTGTTGAGACCTAAAACACGCTCTAAACCGCGTTTGACTCGGTCGCCTCCGACGGTAGGAATCTCACCATCCTCACCGTATTTAGAATCGGCTTCGTCCACCCACAGCGGTTTCGTCGCCGTTTCCGAGGAGAGATATTGACACACGCACCGCGCGGCGTTGACTAATCGCGAGGCTAAAGCGTGCGCGCCAACCGTTTGGTTCATGACGTCGTGGAACACATTCAAAGGAACAACGACAAACGAGGCGTCGTCGGAAGCCGCTACCGCTCTCAGCCTGCTTTTGTTATGTCTACTACTACTACTACTACTACTACTATTATTATGAGTGTCGCCTTCTCCGGTGGATTTTGATGATGACGACGCCGTCGCTTCGACGGTACCTACGAGTAGCGCCGGCGGCGAGAAATCCAACACATCCACGAGCGACCCAACGCACGCGCCAACTCTCGTTACCATCGTTGTCGCGTTCACATCAATTCTCTCTTCCACGTCTTTTTCGTCGTCTCCATCGTCGCTCGTAACTGAAACCATCGATTCAATCGCAAACGCGCCTCGACACAAAATCGCAATCTCCTCGCCTCGTTTCGTAAAACCGCTCTCGTAACTCACATCCTCCCCTCTCTCAAACGCGCCCTTCGTCCTCGACGCGTCCAAAATTTCCACGATTTGCGCATCCGACAACGCGTCGCACAGCGAGCACTGTCTCAACGCGATCGCCTCTTCAGTCGACAACTTCTCTTGCATCTTCTTCTCCTCCTCTTCCAACTCTTCCTCTTCGAGCAACAACGCTCTCAACCGTTTCTCCTCCTCTTCTTCTTCTTCCTCCTCTTCCTCCTCGTGGTTCCCGTTGGGGTTCATCTCGTCGTGCAAGTTCATCAAACCGTCCCCGCGAATGCTTTTCAGTTCATCTCTCCGCTTCTTTCGTTCAATCAAAGCGTTCTTCAAGAACATTTTCGTCCTCGCTCGCTTCTCGTTCGACGAACCGGGATCGCCAACCCCTATTCCTCCCGGCGTCGTTCCTCCCGCGCCGCCGCCAGACGACGCCGACTTACTCGACGTCAACATCGAAGGCAGCCCGTTAATAATTTTCTTCGAGGAGTGCGCCAAAACCTTCTCCCTCCACGCTTTCCATTTCAACGCCGCTTGCCGTAACCGCCTTGGATGGTGCGGTAAATCGAACAAGCGCAACGCGTTCTTTTGAAACGTTTTCAACGTCGAATCGTCCATCAAAAACGCGTCGATTTCTTTCTTCTCTTTCGACGAGCGCCCAAGATAGTGGGTTTTATAATACCGCTTCTTCAACATCATCCACGCGGGTATCTTTTTCAGCGCTCTCCGTTTGACGAATCGAAGGAGGAGGATGGTTTTGTCCACCAGAAACGCTCTTTAAATGTGTTACATGTTGTGTGGTATTTTCATCGCCGTTTGGCGGGACGAAAGTGAGATAAAAGAAGGAATACGTAGGTCAGTTTATGGGTAATGCTTTCCTTGTCTTCTTCGTCAAAGTTTCGTCTCGAGAAAGCAGATAATCATCATCAAACAGTAACGCATAGAATCACATCTCATCCGCTTTAAGAGAGACAAAAGGGAATAAAACGTACCGTAAAGGATAATACAAAAACAACAACACCACGCCGATAAAAATGCCGTTTTCGATCCCGAACGCGGAGATGAGGACGGCGAAAAGGACGGCCAGGAAGGAGCCGTCCATTTTTTCCGCGTTTCTGTTCTATTCGCTTATGCTTTATTCGTGTGATGTATACGCGCGCTGAAGAATGAAGCAAAAGCAAGCGAGAAAAGACAACACAAATTCTCCATTTTATCTACTTAAGTTATACCTTTTGCGGACGGATTAATGGCACCAATTTAAGCACCCCACCACTACTCTCGCGATGAGCAATACGAGTACTCTTTCGTCGAGCATGAGAAACCCACACTATCATCCGCCGTCGTCGGAAAAAACGTTTCATCTGAATCATCATCAGACAACAGTTAAATCGGTTTTATGCGAAAAGCACATGCTCGTCGCGATATTCGCCTTGTCCTCCAATTTCCTAGTCACCATGCTCATAGTCGTGGTGAACAAACTGTTATTCACGGAAACGAAGTTCCCAGTGATCACCTTATCCGCAGCGCACATGATCGTGTGCGTGATATTTACGACGATGTGCAGCCGATTGCAAATATTCGAGAGGAGGAAGATGGACGCGAAGAGCGTGATCGCGCTGGTGGCATTTTTACAATCGTCGGCGATATGTCTCGGGCAAGCGAGTTTGAAGATGAATTCGGTGGCGTTTTTTCAACTGACGAAACAAATGCAAGTACCTTTAGTCGCGATAGTGGAGTATTTCTTTTTATCGAGGACGGTTTCGAGGGACAAGTTGTGTTTGCTCGCGAGCATGGTTTTGGGGGTCTCGATCGCGTGTTTCAACGACGTTCAGTTTACGAGTTTTGGGGCTATTATCGCGTTTGTTGGGGTGTGCGCGACGAGTGTAGAAGTGGTTTTATACTCGTGGTTACAACAAACGCACCGGTGGGAGACGTTACAACTGTTGCATCAAACGATGCCGTTCGCCGCGAGCGGCTTAACGTTGGCAGCGGTAGAGGTGGATTTTTTACAACCCAGAGGGATGGGCGCGTATAATTTCCTCAAGAACTTTGCGAGCATGTTATTCATTGGGAACAACGAGGCAGTCATAAACCCGGAACAATTTGGCGAGGTTGGACGGATGAAAGCGACAGAATTGGCGGTGGACCAATCGTTCTTTAATATGTTCGAAATGTCCTCCTACGCGTGCTTTCTGTTCTTGGTGAGTTGCGCGTTAGGTATGGGCGTCAACGTCTCGTCCTGCTTCGTCGGTGGGAAAGCGAGCGCTTTAGCGTACGCCATGTTAGGTTTGACCAAAACGATTACAGTCATCGCCATCGGCGTCTTGTATTTCGACGCGCCGCCGAGTTACCGCGTGGTTTTTGGAGGTTTATTCGCCGTCGCCGCGATTGTCGTCTACTCAGTCGTCACCTTGCGCGAGAAGCAACAGCAAATGATGAGTAACATAAATAGCAGTAACAACAATAACGGGGCAGAGATGGACGTTCTCCTGGACGAAATCGAAGTAGGTATTGAACCGGCGACGATTAGCCCAAAAGTCAGCAATTTCAGCAGCCGAGGAGACGGCGGCGCAAAGAAGCACGGGTTTTAATAAAAGGACACACACACACATATATGTAGCAGTATTATTCATAGAAGAAAGAGAGAAAGAAATGGGGCATCAGTAGTAGTTTGACAATAATGTGATGAGTATTTATACTTTATAATACGTTAATAACACTTTAATGTAAGAATACAAAAATGGCGTCTGCCTATTAGGTAAAATCCCCTCACTCCTTTAACACGTTAACATGTTCGCCGTACCATCATCGACGACGACATTCATCAAACCATCTCTTCTCAATAAGACAACAAAAAACACCAGACGAAAACACTTTTTCAGAACCAAAATCATGGCGAAAGGCTCGTCTTCCTACTTAGCCCCGGACACGTACCATTCCATGTCCCCATCCGACGAGGAGTTAATCTTTCTCCATTGCATGCTTCGCGCTTCCAATCTGGAGAAAACCATGTCGTTTTTCCACGCGCTCGGGTTACGAGAAACGAGACGAAAAGACTCAGAAAAAGGGAAGTTTACGCTCGTGTTCATGGCGACGAGTCCGGGTGCGCCGGAAATTGAAATCACGTACAATTGGGGCGACGAGGAGGAAGTTTTTGGTACGCGCTTTTCCCCCCCTACTATGTATACATTCTGAATTGATATTTTTGCATCCAAACAGCGCCGCCATCGCGGTCGATGGGTCATCTCGCCTTTGCGACGGCGGACATTTATAAGTTGTGCGCGGAATTACAAGAGAAAGGAATTACGATTTTGCGACCGCCGAGAGATGGACGAATGGCGTTCGTGAAATCACCGGATGGCATTAGCGTGGAGCTTTTGCAGAAAGGCGACGCGTTGGCGCCGGCGGAGCCGTGGACGTCGATGGAGAATACGGGGAGTTGGTAGGTTTACAAAATGTCGTTTTTATACACGCGTATAAATAATAATATACATCAAACGTGGTACTCTGCACAAACTAGCTTCTCTATGTGCTTATTCGGACCATAAGGAAAACGTGCCGGATCTGGAGGTTGCGGACGTGTTTGAACAAAATACGCCGCCGGCGGAGATTGAGTTGAACACCCCTCTATAGCGACAGTACAATCCGCACCCCATTTCATCTTCCAACTGTTCGGCCAATTCTTCAAACCCTGAGCTCGATTCGCTCGTTCTTAATTCGTTCACTTCCATCGCCGCTCGCGTTTCGATCTCTTTATTTTCTTCGTTCCGGAACAGAGACATGGGCGGTAACCCCCCGACTTCCGTATATCGAGCGTCCAACGCAAACGATAAGGAGTTTGGATCGACCCACCCTCGGACGACCATAGTTCCCACCGCGTCGACAAAGAAGCCACTGATTTTACCAGCTTTTGTAAATTCCAACGTTCCCTTAAACGGGACGCGTCTATCGCTGCTGTCACTGTTACTGTTGCTCATATAATTACTCCTTCGTGCGCCGGTCCACGCGCCGCTCATTAAAGATACGTCCGTTCGGTTCCCATCTTTCATCGCCAACAATTCTCTGCGATGCCTCGACGCTGGCGGGCGAGATCCGAGCGGGAACCGACCTCCACTCGGCAAGCGAGGAAAGTAGCGAAACCTTTCTTTTTTCCGCTCGAAATCCTCAATCGCGGAAAGAGGTTCCAGATACACCGCTTGACACACCGCCAAGGAGATGTTATTGTTCTTCGTGAGACAATCGAATAGCCATTCGGAAGGACACGTTTTATCGAATTTTTTCTTCAGATATCGTTTGGGAATAGCAGGAATGTACGAAATCGACGTGGTTTGCTTTCGATGATGATGATGATGATGATGCGCGTTTGCGTTTGAAGTACTAACGTTCGAAATGATGGACGAGTTCGCGAAGTGCTCGCTGAGGTATCGAGCGACTAAGATTCGAAACGCGGTGGCTTCTTCTTGTTCCTCGTCGAATTCGTTCGTACTGGTTGATGTTGTTGTTGGAAGAATTAACGTCGTCCGCTCTTCTTCTTCTTCTACTACTAAAGCGTGCGTACCCTCGGTATACTCATCACCTCCTCCGCTTCCGATTCCATCACCTCCGCAATTGTTATTAAACTGAAACACCTTCTCCACCATCCTCCTCGCCTTCTTGAACCTGGTTAACACCACCCCGATCAACCTCGCCGCCATCACTCTCTCGGCGAACATCTCCTCGATCTCCTCCGTCCCGTTTTGCACCGCCGTGACCGAAGTCAACTCCACGCTCGTCTCGTCCGCCGCTCGTAAAACGTCCAGCGCTAACGTCAAAGCTCTTTTCAACACGTCCTCGGAAACGGATTTTAAACCTTTCGAAGGGTCGTTCGAGCACTGACTAAACGCGTTCACTAATATCTGCAATCTGTGCAACACGTGCATTTGTGAACCTTTCTGGGTGCACAACGCTCGTTCTCTCGTCACGTATAATCTTCTCAGGTACTGTGCCGTTAAAGAAGGAATCGTCGTCTTCATCGTAAACGCGCTTTGTCCCCACTTCCTCGTCAGCGCGTGCACCCACATCTGCGCGTCTTTTGACATCTCGAGTAAACTTTTGTTCGTTCTCGCAAGGGCGGAGAAGGATTCGAAATCGTTCCAGTCGATCAATAAACGCGCGAAGATGTGCGAGACGAGGATATCTTTCGGCAAGCGTTCTAAAAGGAAGAACTGACTCGTTTGTTGTTGTTGTTTTGAGGAAGAAGTAGATGAAGAAGACATCATGTCATTGTCTCTGTTTTAGCGCAAATGTGTGAGGAAAACGCAAGCGTTTTTCTCCATTGTTTTTCCCCAAATGGTCGTCCCTGTCTGCGCGCGATTGAACGCTGCTCCTCGGACGACTGCGCGCTCTGGAGTGCCAGAACATGATTTCAATGCGAGGAGGAGAAGTCACGGCAGGTTTCACAGCGTTCGAGCGGTAACAATGAGAAGAACAAGAACAAGAACAAAAGCAGATACGAATGCAGACCAACCACCTTTCCCGACGGCGACGAGGAAAAGGACAACATTAATAACGAATCCAGCGGTATATAAGACTCTATCCGTGATACGAAAACGCGCGGGCGATTACGTGGATTCGCCGCAAATCGTCGGCGTGCCTTCGTCCGCGTTTAAGATGGCGGAGAGACATTTCGTGGCGGAATTGAAAGCGTTGATTCGAGAGGCTTTCGTGTTGAACAAGAAGGAGATTGCGCGAGACGAAAAGGAAAGAACGGGCGTGACGAAGTATTCGATGTCGGAAATGTTCGACAGTTCCTCGGACGATTTCGAGGAGGAGAGTGTAGAGGAGGAGAGGCAAGAGGAGATCGAGCGACAAGGCGAATTGCTCCTGGAATATTTAGAGCGCATGAAGTTATCGAACGCGAAAATCTGGGAGCGAGAGAAACGGTTGCCGAAAGTGGAAAGTCCGTGGATTATCGAAGGTCCGTATTATCTCTTGTGCAAGGTTTTAGACGTGTGGTTTCCGGAGAATAAACCGGTGCAGAGGTTTTGGTTTTTAGAGACGGTGGCGAGGATGCCTTACTTTTCGTACACGACCATGTTGACGTTGTACGAACTCTTAGGGTGGTGGCGACGAAGCAGCGAGTTGAGGAAAGTTCATTTCGCAGAGGAGTGGAACGAGTACCATCATTTGTTAATCATGGAAAGTTTGGGAGGTAATACGTTTTTCCTTTTTCCTTTTCGCTGTTGTCTTTTTGTTTTGTGATGTGTGTACTGATGATATTCTCTCTTCTCTTGTGACGTCATTATTATTATTAGGCGACAGGCGTTGGAGTGACCGCTTTCTCGCGCAACACGCGGCGCTGGTGTACTATTTTGGGTTAGTCGTCGTTTGGTTGCTCTCGCCCAAGCTCGCGTATAATTTTAGCGAGAAGATTGAAACGCACGCGGTGGCGACGTACGCGCAGTTTACGGAGGAGAACAAGGAATTGTTAGAATCGTTGCCGGCGCCAGAGGTGGCGAAGAAATATTACGAGGCGGAAGATTTGTACTTGTTCGATGAGTTTCAAACGACGACGATGTTAAACACCGGTGAAATCGTTTCCTTAAAATTGAACAGTCGCAGCAGCGACGAGGGGGACCCATTATCCGTGCGTCGTCCAAAGATTGAAACCTTATACGACGTCTTTTCAAACATTTGCGAAGACGAAAAAGAACACGTCGGGACCATGAACGCTTGCCAAATCGAGGGTGTTACGTTAGGGACCGCGAACACTATCAACGCGTTGACTGCGTTAGCAATCGGCGGCACCGTGGCGTCCAAGTTTGCCTCTCGATTCGCGGAAGAATCCGCCATTACTGACGGATTGGACGATATCATCGGCAGCGAGAAGTTTATGGATTTATTCACCGCCTTGATGGATTTCTTCTCCGTATTCCACTTGCCGTTCTTTTAGAAAAAGAAAGAAAGAACAAAAGGATACCACACACAATAAAACAGAAGGAGAAGAAGAAGAAGAAGATACTACGTACGTAGTAGATATACTATCAACAGTTGTAACAACATCAATAAATAGCAACTCGAAGCGCGGGCGCAATCAAATAAAAACCATCACTCGTACTACAAAAAACTTTGCCGAATTCGGCAATACGCGGAGAGGAAAATAGCCACGGCTGGTCCCCAATACAACACGCGTTCTTGCGCACCGCTCCAAAACGCACCAGCTCCGCCTTCCGCGTAGATTTTCTGAACCATTTCAAACGGACCGTCGACGTTACTGTTCCTTTCCATGGCCGGCGTCATCGCTTCGCCTTCCTCTTGGCTCATTAAAATGCTATCTTGAGCCGCGTCCGCGGATTCCATTTGTTGAATCAATCGAGTGACGACGACATCCAACGGTGTAACGCTTAAACTCCCGGCGATACCCCCGCACGCACCTAAAATGGCTTCACCTAACAGCGAGTTTGGATCAAACGGCGCGTGTTCTTGCGACGTGAGGACTAATTTGAGCGTCTCGAATAACGCGATTTGAATAGCTCCGAACGGAATGTCTCTCACGACCGCCACCGTCCAAGTTTTGAAAATATTCTCGCGTCCGCGCGCACTCTTAAAGTTCGATTGAATCGCTTCCGGAATGGTCGCCCCGGTTTGCGTTCTCGATTTCACCGCCTCCGCGGGCACTCGAATGATGGACGCGATGAATTCGCCGCACCCGCCGGCGAGCAAGTAACACAAAATGACGTGCTCGTTGAAGAACGCGGTATTGTCGAGCAAAGACAGTTTCACGGTTTCGTACACGCCTAAATATAACGTCAACGGTACGCCTTCTTTCGCTAAGTTCGGGCCTAAACCGTCGTATAAAGACATGAACCCGCCTTCGCCCATGATTTCGTTCATCGTCGGTTCGTACGGTTTTTGTTCCTCGATTTTCCCCGCCGTCGCGGTCGCCGTCGGCGCTTGCATGGTCGCCACGCCAGAGTCATCAAAACTCATCGACGTCGACGCTTCTCCTCCTCTTCCTCCCGATCCTCTGTTGATATTGTTATCTAGCTCATCCATCGAATCTCTCTCTTCAATATTCCTTCGACTCTTCAAGGTGATTCGTCTCACCTTCATCGTATCCACCGGGTGCATGGTCGTATTCGCAATCAAACTCGCCGCTAACGCAGAGCCGTACACGATCAAAGGCGTTTGATTATTCAACTTCCCCAACGCCACGCGTCGATCGACTAACCGTTGCACCAACTCCGCCTCCTCTTTCCTCTTATTCAACAACCTCATCTTTTGCTCGTTCATCTCCGACGCCTTTTCGCTCTCGCTAAACGTGTCCAAATTTTCCTTCACAGAATTCGCCATAAGCAAAGCTCTCTCCGCGTCCATATCGTCCAACTCTTTCGTATCTAACTGTTGTAACTCGTTCAGTTCTAGTAAAAGAATATCGATGTTCCCGGTCGTGGTTATTCCAGAGAGGCGTTTTTTCGCCTCGTCGTTCATTTTTTCTAATTTATCCATCCGAATCGTATTCACCGGTGGGGACAACACCGCCCCGGTTGGGGCGCCAAAACCAGCGAAAGCTGGGTCCACGCAAGCGACGGATGATATGGATAACGCCGCACAGACGGAAATCGCGGTCGTTTTGAGCAGCCTTTCAAAAGTTTTGTCTTCTTCTTTGTCTTCTTCTTTACTCCTCCTTTCGGACAAAGAGGACGACGTGATTGTTTCCGCCTCGTCACTAATCATCAAATCCAGAATTACATCAGAATCTCCTTTACTTCTTCTTAAACCTGCGCTTCTTTTCTTCCCGTTCTCGTTCTCGTTGTTCAAAAAACGCCTGGTTCCTCTTCTTTCGCAACGACTACTCGTGGTGGTGGTAGTATTATTTGTCGACGACGAAGCGCTACTTCTCATCGTCACGATGAGAGTTGGTCTCGTCATTCTTTATTTTGGATAATATTTCTGACGTCACAACAGACAACAGAGAGATACAAAAAAAACAACAGAATTTTTTTTTTGCAAAAAAGTGAAAAAATTTGAAAAAAAACAACCGAAAATTTTTCGCAAAAAAGTGAAAAAATTTGTACGGGGCAACTGTAGTGTTTCCTCTTAAAAATGTATCCGTTTTTGTTAGGCAATAAAGGAACAACAGAAACGATGAGAAAGAGGAAACGAAGCTGTATCTTCGATGATGATGATGATGATGATGCGAGAGTTTTATCAGATGATTCGTTTTCTCCGAAATCTTCTTTGTGGGAGGTGATCGTGAAGTGGGACGATGTGAGTTTTAAACATATTTTACCGAGATTGAATCAAACGGATGTGAAATTCTTGTACGAGGTGAATGGTGAAACGAGAAAGTTGATTAAGAGATCATCTCGTGCGAGTGATTTGAAGAAGAGTTTCGAAGTCCAAGAGATGTCGTCGATATCGACTTTGGAAGTTGCGTGGGAGCATAAATCGTTGTGGTGGAGAGGCTGGAACGAAAAATGGTTCTGCTGTCAAGTTGCTGGAACGAATAAACTCGAGTTGCTCAAGTGGGCGCGAGAGGAGAAAAAGTGTGAGTGGGGTGAAGGGACGATTAATACGGCCGCATATAATGGTAATCTGGAAATGGTAAAGTATTGCGTTGCAAATGAGTGTCCTATTGATGAGATGGCGTGTGCATATGCTGCCCGAAACGGTCATCTCGA
>Ga0115000_10002563_pt1 | contig 15557 bp, 13 predicted proteins | sample ArcticOcean_MG_C_6_FD_89690 | JGI IMG/M metagenome (GOLD analysis project Ga0115000, IMG submission 89690) | Marine microbial communities from western Arctic Ocean - ArcticOcean_MG_CB8_128 | ecosystem: Environmental > Aquatic > Marine > Oceanic | place: Arctic Ocean: Canada Basin | collected...
ATAACAACGATGCACTCGTCCTCCTCCTCGATGATGGAGAAGTGGTGGTTTTCTAGCTTCCATGTCTCTCTTTAGCTCCGCGCGCGTGTGTTTTGTCTTTTGTTTCTGGGGAAAAACTACAGAAAAAAAAGATACGAACGCATGCTATGAATATCACCACGAGGAAAAGAAAAACGCGCCAAAACTGCGTCGGAGAGGAGGAGGAGGAGAATGACGACGAGGAGAGGAGAGGGAACCCAGTTTTGTTGTGGGATTTGCTCGTGAATAATAACGATGATATTTGTTTCAAACACATTCTTCCGAGATTGAATGCAACGGATTTGAAATTCTTGTACGAGGTGAATAGTGAAACGAGAAAGTTGATTAAGAGATCAACTCGCGAGAGTGATTTAAAACAGAAGTTCACAGTGAGAGAGATGTCGTCGATATCGACTTTGGAAGTTGCGTGGGAGAATAAATCGTTGTGGTCGGGTTACTTAAAAGACGAAACAGATTTCTCCTCTCGAGTTGCTCAAACGAATAAACTCGAGTTGCTCAAGTGGGCGCGAGAGGAGAAAAAGTGTAGTTGGGATGAAGGGACGATTAAGACGGCCGCATTTAAAGGTAATCTGGAAATGGTGAAGTATTGCGTTGCAAATGAGTGTCATATCGAATGAGTGTCATATCGATGAGGACGCGTGTGCATATGCTGCCTTAAACGGTCATCTCGAGTGCCTCAAATACTTACGCGAAGAAGCGAAAGCGCCTTGGGGTTCGAGAATTGTCTCTTCCGCGGCTGGAACTGGTCATCTTCACATACTCGAATATCTTGTTGAGCGCAAGTATGATAAATTCAGCGCATGGGCGTGTCAGTTGTCGGCCGAGAACGGCCATTTAGACTGTTTGAAGTACTTGCACGAAACCGCCAAAGCGCCTTGGGACCCTGGGTCCGTATACCACGCACACAAGTACAACCAATACGAGTGTTTACAATACCTTCTCGACAACGACTGTCCTCTCCCACCCGGTTGGTCTCACGAAGGCGGAACGTTACACATATCAGAAGAAGAAGAAGAAGAAGAGGAAGAAGAAGGAGATTTCGACGACTGGGAAGAAGAAGAAATGGGCGACTGGATATAATACACTCTCTTATAAGAAAAGTGTTCCACTAAATGTAATTCATTCATCGCAGAACAGCCAAACACAGCCAAAAAACACCAAAACCACCAACAAAGAAGTTTTATAGAAGAGCACTCGAAGCGTTCGCCACACCTTAATTCGTGCACACACACCACACAGTAGACACACGCTGCGCGCACAGACAGACAGATTTACACTCACACACACACAGCGATGAGAGTGGCCTTGGCGGCCGCGTCAACGCCCGTCGTCGTCTCTGCCGCGCGCGCGGCAGAGAGACGAAGAAAAACATCGTCGTCGTCGTCGCAAGCAAAATTGGACTTTAGCTTGAGATGCCTCCCCGGAGAAGGGAATGGAGGCGGACATCACCCCCGAGGCGACCACCTACGATTGGACGCGATTCGGGACAACACGAACAACAACAGTTCCTCATCAAATGCATCGGAGGAGTACGACGACGACGACGAAATGATGATGATGACCACGAACAAGACGACGAAGAAAGTCTCGCGACCCGCGCGTAAACCGAAAGCAAAGACGAAGATGAAGAACGCACTAAAGGATAACCCTCCGGGGAGTTCTCCCGAAAGAGAGAATTCTTCCTCTTCTTCGTCGTCTTTGTCTTCTCGACAGACACCAACGAAAGATAAAAAACAACTCTCTTCAACGTCGGAGTCAACGAAGTCTTCGGCGGCGGGCACGCGCGAACGCACGGCGACGTTCGCGTCGAGATACCAAGGCACGATGCAGGCGAGTTTCGGTAAAGGTCATGGGTCTTCGCCTCCCAGGAAATACGAACGAGCGAACAGCATCGACGAAGAGCTGATGATGAGCAGTAGTAATAGTAGTAACTCTTCGTACGACGATCACGAAAACGGACGAAGGGGGGATTCGTACAATCGAGGCGGACGCAGTTCTTCGTCGTCGAATTCGGCGTCGAACAACAGAAATAGTTTTCGAAGCGCGAACGTGGAGAGTTACAATCAAGTGTTGCGAGCGTTTGATTCGGTTAGTCGGGAGGACGAGGACGACGACGCGGACGAGAACGACGCTTTGAAAGCCGCCAACGTGGACAAGTATGGAAGCGATGAGTACGACGCGTTGGCGATTTCCGCGCCGGGCGTCGGTCAGAGTTGGGCCAAGTTAGAGTTAGCCGCGGATACCGGGAACGCGCCGAAAGCTTTGGAGGCGTTGGAGGCGCTTTTGGAGATGGAGTGCGCGCAGCCGTTGAGGGCGTATAACTCGGCGCTGAGAGCGTGTAAACGAGCTCGGCCACCGGCGTATCGGTCGGCGACGACTTTGTTACAACGCATGAGAGCACAAGAGAAGTCAGACGTTAAACCGAACCAAAGAACGTACCACGAAGTTATCGCGGCGTACGCTCGAGCGCACGAGTGGCGGTTAGCGGAAAGAACGTTTGAGGAAATGAAGAGAGATCCAAACGTTGGGTGGCATGAAACTTTAGATAAAATCGCCGCGGAATACGAGAATAAAAACAATAAAGATGACGACGACAGTGAAGACGATGAAGATAGTTATAACAATAGCAGATACTCGAGGAGTGGTGGTGGCGGACGATATGGCGGCGGCGGATACGGCGAACGAAGACCGTTCGTGGCGAGAGATCGCAAAGGTCCGTCCAACGATATCGTGAGAGTGTACACATCGCTCATCAGCGCGTACGGGAAAGGTGGTCAGTGGGAAAAAGCGTTGGCGGCGTTTCAAGAATTAGAGAACACGCCGGGGTGCTTTTGCGATACGGGCTCGCACAATGCGTTGTTATCCGCTGCGGTGAGCGCGGCGAAGTATCCGGAAGCTGCTCAATTGTTCACTTCTATGGCGAAAAATCCGCGCGTGAGACGAAATGTCACCACATACAACTCGTTAATCACGAGTTACGGAAAGCAGCGCAAAATTGGCGACATGGAATCAATTTTTGCCCAAATGGCGAGGAATGGTGTGTTCGCGAACGAAACAACGCACGCGGTTATGATTGCCGCGCACGGGAACAATACCTCTACCGGCGATAAAGACTGTAAACGCGCGCTGGATTTACTCACTCGATGTGCGAGGAATCCAAAGTTACGGTGTTCGGCGGTTGTTTTTAACTCCGCTCTCGGCGCGTGCGCGAAACAATCCGACCACGAATCTTTCAATTTGGTTTTGAAAATGATGCGAGAAGAAGGCATCGTGCCGACTTTGATCACGTACAATACGAGATTGATGGAATCGACGGCGAGAAGAGACTGGCGAGAAGCCGCGAGAGCGTATAAAGAGCTACTCTTGGACGGTTTGTTACCGGATTCCATAACTTTTGATTGTTTGTGTGGCATAGAGAAGCTCGTGTTGGCGAGAGAACGCATGGAAGCTTTGGCGCTCGAAGAAGAAGATTGGAAAGGCTTGAAGATTGAGGATTTGGTGGACGATTCGTCCACGATGGCCGCGAAGGATGTCGCGAAAAGAGATAACGCGCATTTAAATTCCGACGACGAAGACGACGAAGACGAAGACGAAGACGACGACTTGTTATCGAGATCCAACCCAATGGGCGAACTTCCAGACTTACTCTTGGACATTATTCGCGACGAAGCGTTGAACGCCAAGTTGAAGAATAACAAAGGCGTTCAAACCGCCGCGTACGACGCGTACCTGCGCGTGTGCTACGCCGACGGCCGTTTCGATGAGGTCTCGGATGCCTTCTCCCGAATGATTTCCGAAAAAGTTCCGCGAACTGTCCACACGTACAACTCTTTGTTGATCTCCTTCGAAGCCTCCTGCAAATGGCGCGAGGCTGAAAACGCGATGAACTTGATGAAAAAAGAAACGCCGGAAATCTTTCCGGATGCGTTGACCTTTGACGCGTTAATCGATGTGTGCGAAGAGATGGGACAATGGGACCGCGCGACGCAATACCTCGAAGACGCTCAAAACAAATACGGCTACCTCGGCTGCGAAGATGAATTAGGCGTTCTCGATTTGCACCGAGTCCGCTCCGCTGGCACCGCCCAATGCGTCTTGCGTTGGTGGCTGAGACGCATGCGCCAACGTGCGTTAGCTCCGATGGATATCCAATCCGCTGGCAAAGGCACTCGCACCCTCCTCACCGGTACGAGTAAAGAAACGCTCCCCATCTCCATCCGAGACCTTCCCGATGAAATCTCCGTCGTCACCGGTTGGGGCAAACACTCCACCGTCTACGGCCGATCCCCGGTCAAAACGAGAGTCTTAGCCACCATGAAAGCTTTGAATTCTCCATTCACGGTCCCGGAGAAAAACATCGGCTCCGTCGTCGCCGAACGAGGCGCCGTTCGCTCCTGGTTAGTCAAAGAAGAGTTGCTCTCGTTGGGAAGGTTCCTCCTCGGGAATCGCGACGCGTTAAAAAGGAACTTCAACCCGATGAGCGGTCCGAGAAAAGTCACCGACGAGGACGTGTTGAGCGAAGCCACCACGAGTAAGCCGCAATAATACTAATAATGACAATAAAACGTAACCGTAGAGAGAGAGAGACGTCGTATATATCCATCATTAAGGTACCTGAATACTAAAAACTGCCATACTTTATCTTGAGCCACAAACGTAAACTGATGACGTGGATATTTTTGTAAGAAAAAAAAGCATCCCCCCACAAATATATACACACACACACACACATACGTTATGTTTGTTGCCGCGCAAAATCACGGAGCGTTCGTCGTAGCTTCGGTGCGTCTCTTTCTCTCTTTTATCATCGTCCCTTGCTGCGCGTGTGTCCCTTTATCGTCTCTCCTCGTCATCGAAAGTAATAGGAGTATGAGTATTATTCCCCATTTTGATAAGAGAGAGATTTTACGCGGGGCTCCTTTTTCTCACGTAACGCGCGCGAGAACACCAACAACATCGCGTCGTTCTCTTCCACAAATCTCGCTCTTTATTATTCCGTTGTTGTTGCTCTTGTTTTCTATGTGCGATGACTCACATTCTCTCTCTCTCTCTCATCTTATTATATAATATATTCTAATCACACAGACTCGAAATCTTGGTGGTCAGAAGAAGAAAGAGTTGAAGTCCGCGAGCGCCACCGCCACCTTTAGACAACGCTCGTCGTCCTCGAAAAGAGCGTCGACGTCGGGGTATAAAGTAACGGTGGCAGCTGGAAGCGAGGACGACGATTTCGTCCCCGCGCAAGACTCCTCGCGGTTTCGCCAAAAACCAATTGAGGAGGACGACGGAGACGACGAGAAACCGTCCGGTTTGCTCGGGAACTTGGTCTCCAACCTCCCGACGTTGCGCAAAGAAGACGCCCCGGACTCCTACGGCAACCGACCTGAATCGAAGACGTTGACAGAAGGCAGATATAAACGACCGACGACGGTCCGAGTCGGCAACGTGGACGAAGCGACCGTCCGCGGCGAAGATTTTGAAGTCGCCGAAGGCGGGCCCGGCATCGGTTTATTGGTGACGTTGTTGTTCGGCGCGGCGGTGTTAGGCGGCGCGTATTTAACCGTACAAAAGCTCACTTCGGAACCGCCGGCGGCGACGAAACGATCGTCCAGGCGCATGCCAGCCAGCGATAAACCACAGTTAAAATCCGCTCCTTCTGAAATCGTCACTCCTCCTCCCGCCCCTCCGTCTTCTTCTTCTGAGGAGTAGACAGAGCGCGTAACTTTCTGAATGTTTAATAAATTTACGATGAATAGAAGATATATATATATATACAGTACCCCGGGTGAAACAACGCTCAAATCGTCCTCGTTTACGCGTGAAAGTGTTTTCGCCGCGTGTGCCCCTTCGATGCGATGTGACCCTTCGCTCTCTTTCGTCGCTTTTAAGGTGTTTGACAGCCACAAATCCAAAATTTGGATATTTTTGAATTTTTTCCATCGTCGTCATTACTCCGCTTTAGTGGTGGTGCATTTGCGCGCGCTCTGTCTCTCTTTTCGGGCGAAAACCGATACACTTTCTCTCTGTTTTCTATCTCTCTGTCTTCTCTTCGAGGTTGATTTGGTGATGGTGTTGATGATGCATGCGCCGTATTTTTCCTTCGTCGTAAGACATCAATCCTTTTCCTTTTCCAAGAAAACGACGGTCCCGAACGCTTCGTCTGCCTTCGGCCACGTAACGACCAACACAAGAAGAAGAAGACGAACAACATTAACAGAGAATAACAAGAATAAGAACAACAACAACAGAAGAAGAGGCACTTTGATCGTGCGAAACGGCGATTTGGGCGGCAATTACGGCGACTCCTTCGCGGACGTGGACAACTTACTGGTCAATTATTTCACCTTCAAAGCGTTGAAGTCTTCCTTAGCTCAGATGCAAGAGACGGATTTGAGCCCGGGAAAGGGCGAGTATAAATGGCTGTATAATTTTGCCAGCGAGAACTATAAAAACGACGGACAGAAATTCATACGAGCGTTATTCGCGGAAGGAAGAAGAGATCACGCGGAACGATTGATTAAGCAGAGGGAGGATTTGCTTCAAAGATGGATAAAACGCTTCGCGGATACGGGCGGTTTGGACTGCGGCGTGAAGATGAACCGAGAGAACTTGAGTTTGTTGCGAGAACACATGATGAATTCAGTCTCGTTTGCCGAGGAAGGGGAAGGCGGTATTGATTTAGAAGGGATGGGCATGGACGATGCCAAGGATGAAGGAGAGGGCGGAGAAGACGAGGAGTGCGAGGAGTGTGATTTGCAGTCTTAGTAGAAGGGCGAGCGAGAAAGAGAAAGCGCAAGCAACGGGTGGCGAGGCCGCGAATATATAAAAGTAACTCTCATAGAGATCCTCGTTGAAAACCTGTATGCATGTATATAAATTATGATAACAACGCAAAAAACCCTTACCTTCGATAATGTCTGTCTCTCTTTCTCTCTCTCTTTTGCTCTCGCGCCTGTCGGCCTGCGAAAGTCCCACTATTAAAGAGGAACAAACGAAGCTGCTTTATCTTCACTTTTTAGCTGAAGAAAGAAAGAAAGTAAGTAAGAACACATAAGAATCAGACGCGCGAGAAAGAAAGAATGGCCGCGACGTCATCGTTCCGAGCGTTTTTGAACCACCCGGCCGGGCCGAAAACCATCTTCTTCTGGGCGCCAACCATGAAATGGGCGATAACCATCGCCAACGTGAAAGATTTCCAAAGACCGCCGGAGTTACTTTCGGTGCCGCAACAAAGCGCGGTCGCCTTGACCGGGTTGATTTGGATGAAATATTCCTTGGATATTACGCCGAAAAATTATAACTTGATGGCGGTGAACGCGGCGATGGCAGTGACGGGATTGTATCAGTTATATAGACGGTACGAGTACGATAAAGAGATGAAAAAGATAATGGAACAGAGCGGCGGCGGTGGCGGTGGCGGTGGAGAGCAGACATAACTCGATAAGAGACGTAGATAGATTTAGAAGAAGAACTTGTAACATTACACATAACGTTAACATCTTGTACCGCGAAAAATGTGAGTGATGCGTCAGATGACGAAACACGGTTTGAATCAAAACGGGGCGTGCGCTCTAAGCTCTAAGTACTCGCGTTCGTTCAAAAGCTGCTTTACATATCAGTATAATCACTACTACAAACTAAAACTACTATTACAAACTGACTGAGCATGAGCAAAAATGGCCAAGAACTAACCGAAAATGCGCGCATGTTGTTTCTAATATCTCGGATTTCCGTTTACTCTGACGTAACAATGTAACCACGTCGATCCGCTATTGCGTTTTACTTTTTGTCCCTCTTCCGTCGGCGTCCCTCGTCTCAACAACTCCACGCACACGTCTGAGTTTAACTCCTCTTCCGTCATCGGTCGAAACAACGGATGCATGTCTAACTTCTCTTTCATCCAATCCCCGACGTCTTCCACGTCCGTTTGCGTGTATAAAATCCCGCCCTCGCGCAAACAAAACGCGTACTCCGCAATCAACGCCGTTTGTATTATCCGTCGACGTCGTTTCGACCGCTTAAAGTGCGGATCCGGGAACAGAAAGAACAACTTCTTCAGCTGACCTCTCTGGAAATAGTTCGGTAGAAACTTCATCGAGTTTGTCCTCAAACCTGAAATGTTTTGATACTCGCCCGGATGTTCTTTCCTCAGCGCCAAAGCGCGTTCGCGAACGTACTCGGACACTTGCGCCCGAATTTCCATCCCAATAATCAACTCTTTCGGAAACAACGGGCTCAACCGAACTAACAAACCGCCAAACCCGCACCCGATATCCGCAAACGTTATTTTCGCCTCTTCTTCTCCTTTCTTTTCCATTCTTAACTGCTCTAAAAACGCCCTCTCGTAGTGCACATCCTCTCGAAACGAATCCGGCCCCGTCGGCAAATCCTCCCATCTTCCGTTCGATAAAGGGTTACAGTGCGCTCTCTGTCGGTAGTCTCGTTTCCTCGGGATGGATTTGCCTTGGTTGTTCGCAGATACCGCGATTTCGCCCAGTAAATCTACCTCTTTTTCTTCTTCTTTAATGTCTTCTTCTGTTGCCATGATGCTATTCTTTAGACTCCCCTTAAAGTGTTGTTTTTGTGCCGTCTTTTGGTTTGCTTTTTTTCGTTGTTTTCAACGAGGAGGATATAGTTTACGCGCATATCTGTTTTACGTGATGCGTCAAAAACAACAGCGCTCTCTCGTGCCAACGACACATCGCCGTTTCATTTTAAGATACGAACTGTACGAATTTAACCTCTACGAGTTAAATTTTATTTCGCGAGTTTACACGTAACCGCTAAACGCGACACACGATTCAACACCAATAAAAAAATGAGCCAATCCTTCGCGCTCCAATCATCATCATCGAGCAGCTTCTCGGTAAAAAATGCCGCGAAAATCAACACCCGAAGATCTTCTTCCAAAGGTCAGCGCGGAAATCAGTTACGCGTAAAAGCTGAAGAAACGAGCACTTCCGGTACGTTCGAGTGTAGATTTTCATTCCTTTCTCTCGTTTACATCCAGATCCGACCTCGTTCGTCGCGGTTTACGACGTAAGCGTGGGTGTAGATAAATTTCGTTAGAAAGAATTTGCTTCGTCGGAGAGAGCGAGAGACGTGGATACTGGATACGGTTTTCTTGGGAAAAATGAATAATCTCGTGAATAAAGACTCACCACCTTAATCTTCTTCTCTCTTCTCAAACTAAAGGCGTGACTTCAGTCGTGAACGACCAAACGTTCGAACAAGACGTGTTAAAATCGGACGTCCCAGTGTTGGTTGATTTCTGGGCGCCGTGGTGTGGCCCGTGCCGAATGATAGCCCCTCTGATCGATCAGTTGGCGGAGGAATACGCCGGGAAGTTGAAAGCGGTGAAATTGAACACGGACGAGTCGCCTTCGATCGCGACGGAATACGGGATCCGATCGATCCCGACGGTTATGATTTTTAAGGACGGGAAGAAGATGGATACGGTGATTGGAGCGGTGCCGAAGAGTACGTTGACTGGGACTATCGAGAAGTATTTATAATGTGTTGTGGTGCGTAATATAAAAGAGAGGAGGGGAAGCGCTTTGAAAAGGGAAGGAGAGAAAAAGTGAGAGAGAGAAGCGCGAGTCAAATTACATAATAAGAGAGTACAATTAAATATATTAGAGAGTAAGTGTGTGAGAGAGAGAGAGAGAGTAAGTGTTTGGCAGGCGAGAATGGAAGACTGGATATGGACGAGACATTGTTGTCGTTGTTGTAGACGCGAAGAAGGAGAACGAGAAGAGTTTACGCATTCGCAAATAATTTTCCGTTTTGTAATAATAAATATAAAGAGAGAGAGTAAGAGAGTGAAGATAATAATGAATAATAAATATAGTGGTAACGTGCGTTATGTTATTGTCCTCATTTCTCTAATACGTAGTTTGACTATTCAACTCGTCTTGAACCTCTTCTCTTTATCGAGCGGCGTCCCGTTATACGGCGCCGTGACAAATGGATCCCTATAACTCCCACCTAACTTGTCCCAAAACACCAAATATTGTCCGTAGTTATAATTAAATCCCGTGTGGTGGACGGTATGATGCGCTGCCCCGTTCACGAACGGTAAATTCCACGTCACACGATCGTGAATGTTTATCGTCCACATACCGACGCACGCTAAAGATATAAAATACGCCACGTGGTGCATCGGGAATAAAAACACAAAAATGTGGTACGGGCACCCTTGCAACCATCCATCGATCGGGTGAAACGCGTACGCGCTGAACGGAGTCGTCTCTTTATACCTGTGATGCAACTTATGCAACGGTTTATACAACTTCTTATGGTGCAATCCTCGATGTATCCAATAAATACAAGTATCCGAAAACGCTACGAACATAATCGGCGCGATCACAAACGCGTACAACTTCCCGCCGTGCTCGTTCAAATCCCAATATATCTTCGTTTTCCCGCTCTCCACCAACAACTCGAACGGCGCCGTCATCGCCGTCATCACCGCTATGGACCACAAACTCGTCTTGATCTCGTTCTTCACCTGGTCCTTCCCTTCCCGTTGGAACCAATTGGCTTTATTCTCTCCCGTCTTTGCATCTTTCCGCGTGAACAGGAAATAATACGTCAGCGGGCAAAACGTGAAATAAAACAAGTACGTCATCACCAAAAGAAACCCCCAAATGACGAGAAACTTCCGAACTACACCGTGCGTTTCCGGGTTGAAATCTTCCGATTTGATGCCCAAGAGATACGGGTCAACGATACATTTGTTCACCCAGTTCGCGGAGCCGTCGAATCCTAAACCCAGGCCGATGATTGTCGGTACTTCTAACATTATTTTATATCGTTCTTGTTCTTATTCTTATTCTTATTATTATTATTCTCCGCGCGAAAGAAGCGCGTGTGTGTCCCTGTTCTTCTCCTTCAAAGTGTCTCCTCTCCGGTTTTAAAGAGTTCAAAACGTGCGAGAGATGACGTCAATTTTTTCAGCAAATTTTTTCACCTGAAAAAGCACAGAGAGACGACACAAAGCAGACGAATACTACTACTACTAATACTAATACTAACGGCCCCTAAAAATACTAATAAGAGTAATAAGAGTAAGAGTAAGAGTAAGAGTAACACATGCGAGACCCTACTCGTGCGAGGAAGGAAGGTCATCAGAGGGCGGGGTTGTCGCGGAGAGAAGAGAGAAGCAGTGGCGGAGAGACGTGTACGACGGATTTGGAGGAGTTGAAGAAACATCACAGATTTTTACGAGAGGATGATGATGATGATGACGACAAAAAGGAGGAGGAAACAGGGACTCGCAGAGGAAGAGGAGAAGAGGAAGAAGCGATGTCGTTGTTATTAAACGAAGGCGAACGCGTGGTGAGGAAATACGAGGGAAAACTGTTCAAAGAGTACGCGATTCCGGACTTGTCCCGTTGGGACACCCAAGGCGTCGGTTTGCGATGGAGAACGGAGAAAGAAGTCGCGAGAGGCAAAGGCGTGGATATTTGCGGCGAGAAGAGATGTTCGGAGAGGAAGAATTTAGGAACGTTTGAGTTGAATTTTCGGTATAAAGAAGGGGGGAGAGGGGAAGTGAAGAACGCGCTGGTGAAGGTGGTCGTGTGTCCCGTGTGCGAAGAGAAGATGAACCGAAGCCGCCGGAGGAAGAAGAAATAGAATTAGTCATAGATAAATTATTAGAAAGAGAAACGTTGTTGCGACAACAACAATAGTAGTAGATTTAGAAGAACATGCCTCTGCGCCGACCATAACCACCTCCGTATCCGCCGTATCCACCTCCGTAGCCGCGTCTCCCTCTCCCATTCCCAATTAAACCGAGATTGTTCGCCAACATATACAAAGTAAACGGAGACGCGCCGTTCTTATAGGCGACGTACAAAACCATCCAAGAGAGAAACGTTCCAAACGTAAACGCGTTATCGTCGATGTAATCACCGTAATCGTGATCGAATCGATCTCCGTATGTGCTCCGCCCCATGCTCCGGGCGCCTAAACCAATCCATCGTCTCAGGATGAAGAACAAAAACGCCGCGATGACGCAGTTCGCCGCAATTCTTCCGTTATCCGACAACCCGTACGAATATTGATACCTGACCGCGCCTAAGAAATCTCCCAGGCGAGAGAGGATACCCCCACTCTCACTCGCATTGTCGCTATTACTTCTATTATTCCCTCCTCTCTCCGCTCTTCTCCTCTCCTTCTCTCGCGTCAGCTTCTCCTCGACCGCGCGCAAAGTCCTTCGCGCCTCCTCGTTCTCGCTCGCCAAACTCAAACACTTCTCCAAAGCCTTTTTCGCCTCCTCTAGCTTTTTCATATCCCCGCCACTCGATGCCGCGAGTCTGTGCAAACATTGTCCCAACCGCGACCATCCTTTCGCGAAATCTCGTTTCAGTTCCGTCGTTTTCTTCGCATCTACCAACGCCTCTTCTATTTTCTCCAAATTCATCCTCGAAGCGCATCGATTGCTGTAATACAAGTGTAAACTCGGATCGTCCTTCGTGGCTATGGATATGGCTTCCGTAAACGCCTGCTCGGCTTCCTGGTATCGCGCCGCGACGTAATGGTCGATGCCTCGCTGTTTCGCATTCAGAGCTGCTTTGTTCTTGTCTTCGTTTGCCCCGCTTTTGTTGTTGTTGTTGTTGTTGCTGGACATTTATTGCAACGAGACGAGATGAAACTGTCGCGTTTCTCTCTCTCTCTCTCTCTCTATCTCTGTGTGTGTGTGTGTGTCCGTCTGTCTCTTCCTTTGTCGTGCGCTTTCGCGTGGTGATTAGTAATGAAGAGTTCTTCCTTCTAACGTTCCCCAGAATTTTCCCCTTCTTTCCCTCTGTCTTGTCAGGGCAGCACCACCACCGTTACCACCACCACCACGACAACATGTCGACGACGATTCCAGCGAACGACGACGGGGCAACAAAGCCGACGGGGGGGCGTAATGAAAAACAACAACAAGAACAACTTCCGTTCGTATACTTGGAACCGTTTTTGGATTGGAACACATTCAGAGACGAAGAAGAAGATGGAAAGAAAAAGAAGAGTTTCGAGGCGCAGTCGACGAGGGATTCGTTTTTAGTGGACGCGGGCGGGTACCACGCTCGGTCTGGGTTTGCATCGTCGTCGTCGTCGACGAACGAACCGTCTCTGTTCTTTCGGTCGGTGACCACTCGCGGGTACTTTTTACCTAAAGATTTGCTTGCGAAAAAAGGAGAGAAGACGAAAGGCGTCTTCGTCGGCGAGTACAATCCAATCTTTCAAATGTCCGAGGAGTGCAATAAAAAATCCATATTAGGTCGATTTGAATGCGGGAGAACGAGCGCGACGGTGAGTGCGAAAGATAACGGGTTGTTTTGCGATCAGGAGTTGTTCGAGGCCGTGGTGGCGAGATGTTGTCGAGACTCGCGTTTGGCGACGTCGGCAAACGGAGAAGATGGAGAATCTGTGCGAGAACGGAAAATGATCGCGACGGAACCGCTCGGGAATCCCGTGCGGTTGAAATCGGACGCGTGCGAGATTGTTTTGGAGAAAATTGGGTTTAAGGAGTTACAATTAGTCAGCGAGTGCGAATCGGTTGGCGCTTTAGAGAAGATTGGTTCCGGCGCGGTTATTAATTTAGGTCACTCGAACTGTTCAATCGTGCCTTTTTTGAACGGCAAAGCGCAAATGCAAGGCGCGACGAGGGTAGACGTTGGCGGAGAAAAGTTAATCGACTGCTTTGGAAAGATGGCGTTGGATTCGCAACGCGCAGAGAGCGTGCACAAGGCGAATTTTTTGAACCAAATGTTCGTGGAGACTGGGAAAATCGGGAGCGGTCGCGCGGCGATGGCGTTGCAAGGACAGTTGTTTCGAGAGATGGCTTTCGTATCGACAAATTACGACGAAGAAACGAAGGCATGGAGAGATTGTTTGAACGGAAAAGAGTACGCAAAAACGAAAATCTTACAATTTACACCTCAATACGGCATCAAAGAGTTGGATTTGAACGACGTCGTCGCGAAAGCGAAACACAACTTCGATAAAAAAATAGCCATGGTGAAACGGTTTGCACAAGGAGACACTGTTCGAAACAGCACGGAGAAGTATGCGAGAGAATTTGCAGCCATAGAGAAAGATCCGAGAGCATTTTACGAAGGTTTGTTGAACGCGTTGGAGACTGCGGAGAAGAATTTGAAGGACGCGCGATACGCTCGAAGTTTAGAAGTTCGAGGTGTCACGGAGGAAGAAGCGAACGAGGAACGCGAGCGAGGAGGCGGTGGTAGAAAAGGCGTCAGGAAGCAAACTACCGCGGCGAGAAAACGCGCGAAGTTAATGGCGATGCATGCCGGCAATAAAGAAACGTTAGACGAAGTAGAAGCGGAAGAAAAACAAAACGCGACCGACAAAGGGTTCGGCGACGGCGAAGACGATTGGTCCATGTATTCACAAATGGCGCGAGGTGCGGATAAAGCCATCGACGGCGAAATAAAAGACCCGGGCGCGCAAAAAGTATCCGCGTGCGAATCGCTGTGGGAAAAAGCGAGAGCAGAGGTCTTAGCGGTGGACCCGCAATACGAAATCCGAAAATTGTCCGGTATGGAAGCTCGACAATTGAAAGTGAGAGCCGAACGCATTCGCGCGCCAGAATCTTTGTTTCATCCTGAGATTTTAGCGTCCAAAGGTATCGTTCGACAAGTGAAAGACACTCGTGGAGGTTTAGCCGCCATTGTTGACGAGTTCATCATCCCGCAAGGCGGCGTACAAGACGCTTTAAAAGAAGCTTTCAAAAGATGCGGCAAAGACGTCGAGCACGAGATCTTGCGAGAGAAAGGCAAAGACGCTTCGATCGTTTTAACCGGCGGACTCTCGCGCCTCCCTGGTTTGCAGACCCGTTTACAGGACTACGTGATTTCAAACTCATACCCAGGCATGGCGCCGACGGTGACGTTGAGTAAAAACGGTAGCAAAGACGGCATTTTTGACGCTTGGAAAGGTTTATCGTCTTTGTCGTCATCGTCATCGTCATCGTCAGCGGGTATCGTCGTCACTCGAGATGAGTGGCTCGAACACGGCGAGAGCGTTTTTCATTCCGAGAGATGATGTGTAGTAGGATATATACATATATATATATAGAGAGAGTGAGTGAGTGAGAAAGTGTGAGAGAGAGAATAGAGATTTAATAATAATAGCGCTGTACGCGAAACAAGAACAACAAAGAAAAAACACCTACCGGTAACAACACAAAAATTCGCGCACCTTTTCCGAAACAATACTGAACCTTTAATATATACATAATTTATACATAAGCGTCGACAGGAACAGCACCCAGATTACAGAAAATGTCCAATCGTCATCATCATCACCACCACCACCACCACAAGAAAGGAGCGTGGCGTTCGGTCAAACGAGAGCAAAACCCAAAATCCATACAAGCGACGGTATCCTCGACCAATTTCCGAGTTCGGGAACACGTCTTGCAGGAAAAACAATTCACGGACGAGTCGATATCGGTACAAGTCTTTCTCAAAAAGAGCAAAATAGAAGTCTTCGTATCCTGCGCGTTG
>Ga0115000_10002564_pt1 | contig 15556 bp, 12 predicted proteins | sample ArcticOcean_MG_C_6_FD_89690 | JGI IMG/M metagenome (GOLD analysis project Ga0115000, IMG submission 89690) | Marine microbial communities from western Arctic Ocean - ArcticOcean_MG_CB8_128 | ecosystem: Environmental > Aquatic > Marine > Oceanic | place: Arctic Ocean: Canada Basin | collected...
CTCAAATGTCAGGAGTAATAATCAAGGAAATGCCAATAAATAATTATGCTATCGTTGAAAATATTTTGGGGAAATTGTGCACAGCGCCTTATCTAAAGGACAATTACAATTCTCTACCTCCATTATTTTGATGAAAGGAATGTCAGACAAATTCGTATTTCATCTGGAACTTTTATATTCTATTCCAGAATTTGAACACTTTATAGATGGGAAGAATTTTGAAGAGAGATATAGCGGGAAAACTGGTGCAAAAGATTTAGCTGAAAATTTTAAAGAATTTATTCTTCAAAAAAGAATAGTGACTGACGATGAACTCATCATCATAAATACTTTTGTAGAATGTGTGGAGACTGAACATTCCCAAAACGGGAATTTTAGAATAGCTAATATCAACAACAATTTTGTTCTTAACGAGGATTATCTTGATGCTTTCAACAAGGATTTCAAAAACATCCTTACAGGAGACACTGCTTTTAAACAAGTGAACAAAGGAAAATACAAGACAAATAAAGAGTTCCTTTATTTACAAAAAGTGGATGACAAGGGGTTATATGAGCTTTACGAAAAGTATCAAAAGTACAATCACCCTTATATTTTTGATAAGTTATCTGAACCAATGATTAAAGCAGATAATTTAACCAATGGAGTTAATGTTTTAAGAGGAGCTTTAAAACACGCTTTTAAATATCCAAATTACTTTTGGGAAAGCCTCAATTCTGTTGACGCTTGTGCTACATCCCTGTATCGGATTCAGGAGCTTTTAGGATTAAAAGGTATAAAGGAATTAAATGAAAAAATTGACCGATTTGAGTATAAACTAATGAAGTTGATCTTTCTGTACCTATCCAGAGTTATTTACATGAAAGATGCTAATCTTTTGTCTATGGATGCTTACTCAAACAGAGGACGAATTGTCAGGGATTATAAATATTCATTTTTAGACATTTTTGGTCCAAGTGTAAATTCAGATATTCAGTATATGTCTGATAAGTATTTAGCATATTTAACTGCGTCTAAAAACCAATGTGCGATAGGTCCATTCCAACAGTATTTATGGGATAGTATGAAGATGTATAGGCACGGACATCATATTCCAAATCACTCTGGGGGTTATCAGGAAATTGAAGACGCAAAATTTATTGATTTAGTAAAAAGAGGAGAATTAAGGAGTATTGCTCTTGCTGAGAAATTATTAATTGAATTTGAAAATCAAGATTTGAATCTGACTAATTCTGAAATAGACTTGGTTTGTGATTGTGCTATTCGAAATAGAATAATTTCAAATTTTTAAAGAGGTACAAATCATCACAGTAGTCGTTATATTCTTGATGATTTTAAACGTCTTGTATAGTTCGTTGTCCAAACTTCGGAGGAATTAAGAAATAACTTTTTCAGCTAAAGAGGGAGGGTGAAATTTCTGGCGAAATGATTCAAAACATAACAATTATCAAACTATAATTGAGGAGAAATCATTGGCGAAATCACCACATTACATATCTTAGTGGGAAGTTACAAAAACGCAATTGGTATCTGATTTATTCTTTGTGTCACATTTGAGTCAATCATCCTAAAGCCCCGATATACTTGACACTTTAAATACTGTATTGGGAAGTAATTACCACAAGCTTCAAACAAGATACTGCAGAAAACATGATTAAACTTGACGTATTTAAGAGTTTACAGCCGTTTTTAATCAATTTAACACGATAAAGTCATTTTCCCATAGCTCTTTAAGAGATTACAATCGTTTCAACGTTAAAAGTGAAGTTTTCGATGGCTTTTCTGCCGGAATGTGAAAAAAGACGTCTATGAAATTGTCACTAGTGCTTCCACCACCCTTTTTAATGCTCAAAATTCACATTATGGGAGTAAAGCATCAAATTGAAACGCCTGCCTTTCCTGTTTAAAGAACAAGTATTCCATAAAGTCATATGTAATCTATATATTTAGACGCAATCTTTTTTTTACAAGCGTGGCGGAATTAAAAAACATCAAGGATATTGAAGCTGACTTTGAACTGGCGTTTAAGGAATTCTATCAGCGTTTGATTGGCTTTGCTATGGTATATGTTAAGGACGCTCATGCTTCAGAAGAGCTAGTTATGGATGTGTTTGAAAAATTTTGGGACTGTATTCATAAAACCGAAATACATTCCTCAACCAAAGCTTATCTGTTTAAAGCGGTCAAGAATACCTGTCTTAACTATATATATAAACAGAAAAGATATGATTCCGAAAAAGATGTTTCAATTTTAGAAGATGTAAATAATAGTACCCACTTACAATACGAGCACGATGTGCAAAGTCAAATTAGCGAAGCTATTGAAGCTTTACCCGACCGGTGCAAAGAAATTTTTATCCTCAGTAGAATAGAGGGATATAAGCATAAAGAGATTGCTGAGCAGCTAGACATTGCTCCCAAAACAGTTGAAGTACAAGTTCGGAAAGCGTCTATAATATTAAAAGAAAAATTAAAAGAATATGCCCCTGCTCTAATAACTTGGTTTTTAATTAGTTAACTTAGGTGTTGAGCTGAAAATGAGTTAGAAATGAGTTGAACATGAAACAAAAAAGTATAAATTATAAAAAAATAAAAGGATACAATAAGGGATTCATGCATCGAGATTGTCTTAGTACTGTAAAACGAATAAAATTATGATTTCAGACAAATCACATATCAAGTATTCTGATCTTTTGATCGAATACCTGGATGGTACAACCAGTGATTCAGAAAAAGCAGAAGTAGAATCCTGGATTGCAGAATCTAAGGAAAACAAAGCGTTTCTTGACAAAGTAAAACAAACATGGAACAATGATGTTCCGCATGTTGAAGTAGACAGCGCTTTAAATAAGTTTCGTAACAGAATTGAGAAACGTGAAGGTGAAAAAACTCACGAACCTATACCGTTTCAAGCGAAGCACGAGGCTCAAGTTGAAAAGCAACCAGAAAAGCAACATAATAATCAAACAAAAGTAATTTCATTAAAGTTCATTACGCAAATAGCTGCTGTTCTGATGATTGGAATTAGCATAGGATATGTTGGGACCAACATGGCAGATACTTCTGTTGTAACTGTTGCAACTGTTTCCCCTGACACATTAAGCACTTCCACTCCATTGATAGAAATCGCTTCGACTGACAAAGTCTTAGACGACATTAATTTACCTGATGGTTCAATAATGCATTTACAAAAGAACTCTTCTATTAGCTATCCGAAAAACTTTAATGGAGAAATTCGAGCAGTTACGCTGAACGAAGGAGCAGTATTTTGTGAGGTAGAACATAAAATGAACGATGCCGTTTTTCTACTTCATGCAGGCAATACCACAGTTCAGGTTGTGGGAACAAAATTTTTAGTAGAGAAAAAACCTAACGGAGATGTCTCTGTATTTGTTGAAGAGGGTCTAGTTGTCGTTTATAAGAATGATAATCAAATCAAACAAGTACTTGTTCGTAGAGGAGAAAAAGCTGATTCTAAAATTGATACTGAAGGTGTAACCGTGAAGAACAATGATGATCTTAATATCATGAGCTGGCATTCTCGCGACTTGACCTTTCAACGAATGAAGATGTCTGAAGTAGTAGAACTGATGAACTCTGTGTATAATACCAGTATAATAATAAAAGAACAGGAAATACTGGAATACGAACTCACAGCAAAATTTGATGATGCTACCGCTGTCGAAGTACTCTTTTATATTGGCGAAATTTTCAACCTAGAAGTCGAAAAAGAAGATGGTTCTTTCCTTATCTTTGCGAGATAATTATAAGTAATTTTCTGGATGAGAATTGTTCTAGTTGTTTTTATATTAATTGCTCCACTCTTTTGCGTTTCTCAGTCTTTAAAAGACATGAGAATTAGTTTGTTTATACAAGACCAGACATTGGAACAAGCACTTATTGATATTGGCAAAGCTGCTGAGGTTAATTTCTCTTATGATAGCAAGCTAATTCAGTTTGATAAGAAAATCACCTACATGGCAGAAAATGAATCCGTTGAAGAAATATTGGATGCTATTATCAATGATAATACAATAGACTATTTGTATATACACCCTCAAGTAATCCTGAAAAAAGCATCTCCTCAACAACAAGAAATAAGGATTCGCGAGAAAGTAATAAAGGATAAAAAACAGAGGAACAAGAAGATAAAAGCGGACAAGATAAGAGCAGCAAAACTAAAAGCAAAACAAGAACTTATTGATAAGAAAGCTGCTGAAGTAGCCGATTCATTAGCTGCTAGTTCGCTTGCTCAATCAGATACAATTGAACAAATAGTGACTGTTGACAGTTCCCTAATCAATGACTCCTTGCAAATAAAAAAATGGTCTTTTGACCTTGCTTATGCGCCTGTGTTCTTTAATGACAGTTATACGTCAAATGATGGGCTCGAAAGAACGATTGGTCTCATTGATCAATCTGAGAAACCATTATTGTCTCATTCAATAAGTGCCAGAATTGGTTATAGTTTTAATAAGTGCAAAGTAGAAACAGGAATCTCTTACACTGTTTATCACAAACAAGCGAATTATAACCTGACAGTCTTCACAACAGACACTACTGAATCCTTCGATATCAGAGATATTGGACAATATTCTGATCCATTTGTAAAAAATTCAGGATACTACATACTGGCATTGAATGACACTACTTGGTTTACGAACTATGACTCTACTTGGATCGCGAAACCGGACACCACTGTAGTTGTAGATTATCAAACCACAGACACTGTTATCAATAACAACGACAAAATTAGAGTGGATTATATTACGATTCCATTACTCATCAGTTATCGATTTGGGAAAATTGGAAAAAACAAATGGGCCGTTGCTCCAAAGCTTGGAGTCATTGCAGCTTTGACCATCAGCACAAGTGGCAGAACACTAAACAAGCAGGGCAATGCATTTGTTCAAACCAATGAAATCCCATTTACAAAGGTGCAATTAATAGGATACTCGGGACTTAATATCAGTTATGGTCTGTCAGATAACATAGCTATATTTGGTGAAGGATATTACGCTCAAAGCTTAAACAGCGTCTACAAATCAAATTATGGACTATCTCGTTCGGTTAGTTCATTTGGTTTATCAACTGGAATGAGATATAATTTTTAATTAGTGAGAGGGATTAAATTACATAGTATATTGGTTTTGTTTCTTCTTGTGGGGGTGTCTACTGGGTTTTCTCAAGGGAAACTTAAAATATATATCCTAGCGGGTGAAGAAAACATGGTGGGAAAGGGTGTAATAACGCCAACTGCAGATCACATCACTAAAAATGGAGGAATGGGAACCTTGGACTACATGGTTCAAAACGATCCTAGTGGCACCTACTCACACTTAGTGACAAGCGGTACAAACTATGTGAGCCGAGACGACACATGGATGTATTATTTGAGATATGGAAACGCTGAAGTTAAAGGTGATTTAACAGCCGGATATGGCTTTCATGCTAGTGACATAGGTCCAGAACTCCAATTCGGTCACGCCATGGGTGATTTTCACAAGGAGCAAATCCTCATCATTAAAACAGCCTGGTTTGGTCAAAGCTTAGGTGTAGATTTCTACCCCCCAAGCTCAGGCGATCCGTCAGGATACAGCGTAACCCCAGCAGCAGATGGAGATTCTGGGTTTTACTTTATGGAGACCGTTAGAATAGTACGTGATGTCGTTGCAAATCTGGGTACCCACTTCCCAAGTTACAATGGCAACGGATACGAAATTGCAGGGTTTGGTTGGAATCACGGTTGGACTGATGAACGTGATGCTAACAAAATAGCTAAGTACGAAACAAACATGAACAATTTTATACTGGACATGAGAGACTCTCTTGGTGTTGACAGTTTACCTTTTGTTATAGGACTTTGTGGTTTGCATGGGCCATATGGAAGTGTTGCCGGTCAAAACTATGACGGCGTACTTAAGGGATTAGTGGACGCACAATTTGCTATGGCAGACTATACAAAACATCCGGAATTCATTTGTAATGTAACTACTGTTGACACAAGGGGTTTTGTACCCCTTCAAGAGAATTCACCAGTAGACAGAGGGGAGTTTTGGCACACAAATGCTGAAGCTTTTTACTTAATTGGAGATGCGATGGCTCAGGGAATGCAAAGTCTTATTCAATGTGATTCAACTTGTAGTAAAACTATGCAAGCGGAAGATGCATCATTGGTGGGAGGAGGTGCCACAGTAGAAACTGATAACAATGGTCATTTCGGAACTGGATTTGTTAACTTTCCTGTCACAGGAGGTCATGTAGAATTTATTTTTGAAGCCTGCACAGCTGGACCATCCTTATTAGAATACAGGTACGCCTTAGCATCTGGCCAAAGAACAGGTAGCTTAACTATTAATGGGGTAAGTCAGCCCATAATGACGAATAGTACAGGAGCATGGACATCCTATGTAACTGAATCAATTGCTGTTAATTTACGGATTGGAACTAACTATGTTTTGTTTGAAAGCACAGGTCAAGATTTTGGTAACCTTGATCAAATAAAAATAGTAAATGCTACAACACCCCTTCTAGTTACAGGAGACAAGGTGACCCACGCCACCGATTCAACAACTAACGATGGAGCCATTGATATCACAGTTTCAGGTGGTTACAGGCCCTACTCTTTCAACTGGAACAATGGCGATTCGATTGAAGACATCAAAAATCTTCCACCAGACACTTACATTTTAACCGTGACCGATAAATTAGGCAACACTGCATTGGACACCTTTTTAATCAAAGACCTTGGCAACTATGTGACTGACACCTCAACCGTTATAGTAGACACAACCTTAACGATAGCAAGTATTGATACAGGTTATATCACGAAAGTGTTTATAGGCGATCAGTTAGTAACGCTGGGTTGGACCATTATCCTTAGCAATCAAGATACAATCTATGTTAGTTCAAAACACACCGACATGAACAAGTCCGGCACCTACTTGGTTGTTCTAAACCTTCACACACCGGACACTTTTACAGTGAGCGACATAATAACCATACAATATGAAGTTGGAATTGAAGAAGAAATACAGAAGGACATAAGTTTAGTTGTTTATCCAAACCCGATAAAAGACATCTTCACAATAGCCTATAGTTCTGCTGAGATTGGTCCTGTCCGTGTCAGGTTGGTAGACATAAGAGGGACCGTTATATATGATAAGAATGTATTAAAATCAAATCATCAATTACTCCTGCCTGTAAATAAAATACCCAAGGCTTCTGGCATGTTTTTCATAAGCATAGATCAAGGGCAAATCCATCTTAACACCAAGGTGATTAAGCAATAACAACCCTTCTTTTACCCATCAAGTAAAACATAATACACATTATATTACTCAATACAAGCTAGATGTATTTAAAATTTAAAAATATATAGTTTTAGGATAAGGGAATTGACATGGTTTTTTGTCTTACGTGCGGAACAGCTCCAAATTGTTTAACGCTAAAGCCAAGGTCTATGAATAATTCAATGAAAAAGTTACTGATAACATTTAGTATATCACTTGCACTCTTCTCCTCCACCTCCGCTCAAACACAGACGATAAAAATGTACTTGATGGCAGGTCAATCCAACATGCAAGGAAGCAATTCCAAAACAGCTAAACTGACTGACTTAATAAATGTAAAGAATTCACAACCGCAACCGGAACAAGTGCTTTTTGATGAAATAAGCAGTTACTACGGAACCCCGGGAAGCTACGGATACGGTTACGACTCCGTTCAAGCGCGCGTAACTGCAAAGGCAATAGCAGCGGATAATCTTGTTTCAGCAGCCCTTTTAAATGCACTCCCCCAAGTACAAGTTTATTACGCCAACTATCCGTACAATGCAACTGTGGTTCAAAATCCAAAGATAAGCTCTGGAGACTTACAACCAATTTATGGTGCGGGTACCGATCAGTACGGTCCAGAATTACTATTCGGTCATGCTATGGCGGGTGCAATAACAGACGATATTATTCTTGTAAAAGTGGCTGAAGGTGGATCTGATCTTCATGAAATGTGGCGAAGCCCATCAATGGAAGCACGACTTGGTAAAGCAGCAGGTGTTGAATCACTGTATCCTGAACTAATAAGGCATGCCACTAATGTAATGAATAACCCAGGTACTTACTTCCCTAAATATGCTGGAAAAAATGTCAATATTGAAGTAGCAGGCTTCGTATGGGTTCAGGGATTTAATGATCAATTCGATGCTACTAAAGCGGCCGGCTATGAACTTAACCTAACTGATCTTATCAAGGATATACGTCAGGACATGAATGCGCCAAATATGTCTGTGGCTATCGGACAATCTCATACAGATGGTTCGACAGATGGGCTGAGCATTATGACTGCGCAGTCAACTGTGGCAGACGCTGATAATAAAGCAGATTGGGTAGTTACAAACGACCTTTCTAACTTTTATCATTATGACCCAGCTGCTATGGTAGTGATTGGAAGTCGTCTTGGAGGAGCAATGGCAGGACTAACTTCAGGTCAAGTACAAGGAGGTTGTAATTCGACAATCCAAGCTGAAAACGCTGTGGTTGGTGGAGGCGCGTCAGTGGTGACCAGCAATGTTGGAAATAATGGAACTGGCTTAGTTAACTTCCCTCCTACTGGTGGATTTACAGAGTTCACTGTTCAAGGATGTACAGCAGGACAATATACCTTAGAATACAGACACGCTTTAGCACAAGGCAGTAGATCCGCTGATTTATTTGTTAACGGAACAAAACAAACTATAACTGTGACAAGTTCTGGTTCATGGTCAACCTACCATACAGAATCAATTACTATTAATTTGAATGCTGGTAGTAACACCATTAAATTTGTAAGTACGGGGTCTGATTTTGGAAATCTGGATCAAATTACTTTAAAGTTGGTGAAAGCAAATTCGTCAGCAACTTTAGCTTTGGACATGCCTAGACTTTGGGGTGAAGCCGATGAATCTGGCAATGCAAATACGGTAAATGTAAATGTGATAAATCCATCCTATATAACTTACCATAAGTACACCGATATTAGTCATAAGTCTATTAATGTAGCTCTTGCCAAAGCAATGTCCTCAGGGAAACTTACGCTTTCATTTAGGTACATTCCAACGGACTCCATGCAATCAAGTCAAATTGTGACGAGCAACTTTTTAGACATAAGCCAAACTGGTAATAGCATTACCGCAGATGTTAACGGCAATAAATTACAAAACACACAGTCAATCGCTGCAGGCTACACTTGTAATCATGTAGTTGTGACTTTGGATAACGGAACATTCAGGCTTAACCACAACGATGCGTGGGTTAATTTTAACGGTTCAGTATCCACTACCTTACAATCTAACAACATTACTTTTGGTGATTTTCCTGGGAGAATTTGGGATATTCAGTTATATGATGGAGTGCTAACAGATGCGGAAATTGAAACCTTAGGTGAGCGATGTATAGCATGGAAACCGGTCAGTAACCCTCCACATCCTAACCAGCCTTATCCTGTATCCAATGCGTATACTACTGTGTGGGTAGATTCTTTAAATGTTCACAAACCGTATTTTGAATACTATGCGTTTGCTCAAGAACGTGCGTATTCGCATTACGTTTTTAAGGCACGCATGTACCCACATGCTGCAGGGCTTAAAGCGTTTGTAAATGGAAGAAAAAACAGAGATCTCGCGGTAAATAACGTAAGTGGTTTTGCCAACAGGTTTGTTAGATGGCAATGGACCGGACAGCATAATACAACAAATGCCAATTGGTGGCATCATGAATGTTTTCATGGTCATCAATCAAATCCTAACAGTGTAGGCAAAGGAAAATGGTTTGCTGAGGCATCTGCAGAATGGGCTCCCAACCTGATATGGCCAGGGACTCGTAGTTCTAGTTTGAATGGGTGTTATAGTTTGCACCCTCACTTCCCAGTTTGGTCTGGCAACACCTACTTACCTGAAACCGACCCGACTATCTATGCAGGAACTACTATAAAAGATTTTGACGGATATCATGTTATAGGTGGTTCTCAGTATGGATCTGGATTGTCTTTTTACTACATCATGAACATTGCTGCTAATGATCCAGGGATGATGGGGGATGTTTTTAACATGACCGGTTATGCATGGGAGAATATTCACACCTTGATAAAAGCAAAAGGCCTAGACCTTAAGGAAGTGTTTGGTGATTTTTCAGCTCGTATGAGCATATGGGATTACCAAGATGGATCCGGGCCAGAATTCAGATTATCTGAACAAAATTCTTATAATCGTATTAAAGGAAAAAGTCCAGCTGGTGCGGTAAACGATAATAAATTTGCTGCTAAAATGGATGAACATGGTACAAAAGGGGTTTGGACCAACGTACCTACAAGAAAAAGACCAGGGTCGTGGGCATTTAATGCTTATAAGGTAGCTGGAGGTTCTCAAGCAACTGCTTACAAAATATCATTAAGAGGTGAAAACTCCAACCCAAGTGTTACTCAGTTTCAATCCAGGATAGTTGTATATGATGCCAGTGGAAATAACATTCAATATTATACGCTTCCTGTAAGTGATCCTGTAGCTCAAGGAACAGGTAGTACGGATATAATTGTTAATGTACCAGCTGGTGATACACTAGTATTTACTGTAGCTTCCACGCCAGACGCCATAATACAAAATGGTAATTTCGACTACGTTTACGATTACCAATATAAAATTGAAAAAACTACAGCTACTGGATTTGCGGAAGCTGATGTACCAGCTGAAGGATCGTGGGTTTATATGACTCCAGATGGCCGTGATGTAGTAATTGCCACTTCCGCTTACGAAAATGTGCAAATGACATTGAGAGATGTTTCTGGTAAGGTGGTGATGGATAGCAACCTTACAGGAAATCGTAATCAAATTAACCTTGACAATCGTAGCACAGGAGTATACATGGTCACATTAACTGCAAATGGAAAACGAATCCATTCTCAAAAAATAATGAAACAATAATTAAAAGTAAAATAGCCCCTCCCCTCGCATAGTAACGTCTGGTACCGTCATGGGGAGGGGTATTTTATGATAACACTTACAAATTATATGAATATTTAAAGGAGTGTGAACTAATGTTCTCACTCCTTTTTTTATTTAAAATTTTCTAAATCGCATTTTCTTCTTTCATCTCATTCCTCCTTCTCAGGAGAGGAGCTTCTGTTGCCACGAAGCGAAGGCTTTCATTTTTTTGCTTGATCACAAAAACGAAACAAAAAAAATCAAGGCTGACCATGATCTTGTTGAAAACCACGTCCCCTCGCACATAACAGAAACTCACTTCCGTTGGTCGTTCAAACAGTCTGTTACTCTTTCTTCCACACAGGACTTGTTTTGCTACCAATTCCATAAACGCCAACGGCATGACGTGAATTTTTTACTTGAAATATAAATTAGTCGCCGACCTTTTTTTGTTTTACGTTAACGTTACCGACCTCTTTTCGAACCGATTTCTTGAGATATTACGGGAGTTGAAGAAGTTTAAATGGTGACTTTGGATACGCGGGTCTAGTAGTTTGGCATATTAAATCCTAATCCGACAGAAAATAAGAACATATTAAATTTAGTGCTGTCTAAAGTGTAATCTTGACCTGACTTATATTTCCATTTGGGATTTGTAACATCCAATTGATATTCAGCCCTAGCAGCTAGTGTTAATTTTTTGATATGAATTCTAAAATGAGTTTTGATTTTGGGAGCAAAAAATACATTCCGATATTTAAATACTTCAGCCCCTATTTGCTCCAATGATTTGCGTCCCCAATTAAATCCTCCCATTAACAAGATGTCCACTCTTTTGTTTTTCGCTAACAAATCTGGTCCGCCGTTTAACCCGAGAAAAAATCCCCTTCAACTAACGTCGTTCCCCGATGGATTTATTGATATTGGATGAAAGTAATTAAAAGAAAGTTCTGCATCCCAAAAGCTGGATTGGTTTTTGTTCCATCTTCCTACTTCAGTATCATTCCTAATGTGGTCATACGCGCCAGCTCCTAAGATATTAAAAGAGTAAATGAATGGCTTGATTTTGTCTAGATTTAACGCAGACTCTCCCAATTGATTAAATAATGCAAGCTCATTTTTAGACTGATAATTACCAAAGTGTACTTCATAGGAGCTGATCTCGGAATATTTTGCATGTCCAATTGTATTAAAAATGGTAAGCGCAATAACTAAAAATACAGTCTTGTTCATGTTCGTAAAATAAGAAGAATAAAGTTAATGTTTATTCTAAAGCAAAGACTGATTATTAATTTAACAATCCAAGACTCGAACCAGTTCGTTTGAGAATGTTTAAAATTTAACTTTAGGAGTTCGAGATGTATTGCAAAAAGAATGTCGTGTTCAAAAGAAAAGGGACAGCGAACCAATCATTTTTTCCGGTATAACATTCACGTCATGCCACACGGCATCATATGCGAATTAGTAGAAAAACTAATCCTGTGGGTTGGGAAACCTCAAAAAAAGCTGTCCGAGATTGCAGACAATCGAGTTCTTTTTTTGGCGGGGGAGGATGTAGTTTTCAATGATTTTATGTGCTAGCCTTGATTTTTGGTTCCTTTTTTATCAAGAAAAAAGGAAGGCTTCCTCCGAGCCTAAAGGAGTCCCAGCCATGGAAATGGCAAAAAATGCGATTTAGAAAAAAATCTCACTCCCCCGATAAGGGATTCCCCCTTCTTCTTTGTCTAACACATGTGACACCCAAAATTGTTAATACTAAAACTTAACTAAATCTCAAGAACATGAAAAATACAACTCAAATGAACGAAATGGAAATAAGACAAAATAAAGCATATAAATCATCCTTGATATCATTCAGTGTGGTGTTGTCTTTATTAGTATTGGGCCTTTTTGAGATCGTACGACTAATTAGCCAATTAGGCTTTTACACCACCTGAGAACATATTCCCACTCAACAAATAATGAAGCAATGATTCAATGCAAAATAGCCCTTCTCTTTATTAGGTTTTAGTCAATTTAGGTAACGGAGGAGGGCAATTTTCATATAAAAACTAAATCAGCAATAATAAAACTCAACAACATGAAAAAGAATACTCCTGATCAAACAGCATACTTTGACCTTGGTCAAATTAAGATTTATCTAAGTATTCTCGCTTTTATATTTTGTACGATGGCAAATCACGTAAGAGCACAAGTTGAGTCCACAAGCTGGGGATTCAATTATTTGGATCGACCATATGAGCAGGATCCTTTTTCAGGATCAGGTTATTCATGTTATGCTGCCGTTTTTTCAATGTTAGAAAAGTATCCCGGATCTCGAAATTTTCAATCGGGAGTATTGAGTACTTGGCTCAGTCCTTATCGGGACAAAAGCGAAAAATCTGTTTATAACACCATAGAAGGTGGATTGGGCTGGTGGGGAGACACTAGGTTTGCAACGGCTACACCAAAGTTTATAATGGGAGGTGTTGCAAATGGTTTTAGCCAATGGGCTAATGGAGTTGGTGCTGGAAGCTCCGCTATGATTGGTGGTGGACGCAGAAACTGGAGTATACCTAGTGGTAAATATGGTATAGCTCAACTTTCTAATAGATTGCTTTGGCCACCAGATGGACTAAACATGCAGCAAGGTGCTAATGGTGAGTTTTTAGGCTACGGTTACCGACCTTTACCAATAACAGACTACATGCCAACCACCTATGGTGTAAACATGTCCACAGGTAATCAATGTTGGACCTTGTTTTTAAACACAATCAATTTTAGAGGGCCAGTTGCATTTATTATCCCAACTTTTTGGACAGAAACAACACTTAATGACCCTAGTCTGGAAGGACTGTTTTTGGATCAAAGACCCACAGCTCAAAACAGTTATGGTGTCGAATTCGCCTCATCACCTGCAAAAATAGGATTTGCCAACAGTGACACTTTTGCACGTATGATACCGCTCAGGTACCCTGTAACCTCAAACAACAGGGCCGCTCTGGCTCGAGACCCTCTTATGTACACCAAGCCCTCCTCCTACTGGAGTGATGTTGAAAACTGGTTTAATGGTGGACAAGTTGCTCCTACCAAATTTCATCCCGGAGACATGGTAGATGTAAAATGGCGGACAGGTGGTGCTTGTGATGCTAACATAAAAACAACATCAAACACTTCCGTCAAGGCAAAAATTGACATGAGTTCATTTGCAACAAAATTTAATTCAAGCGATCAGTCCTTTGCAGGATTTGAGTTTGACACTTCAATAGTCAAGCAAGACAAAGGTATGTTTGAGTTACCTGAATATTACAAGCTTGATCAAAACAACGAGTGGCAGCCGATAGATGAGAATCAAGTGCCATTTGCCACAGGTTTACAAGCCAACGGACCTAATTATACTCCTCGTCCTGAAATCTCCTACTTAACACCAATGGAAGCAGACTGTCACCACCAAGACCCAAATGGTCCATGGAACAGCCCTGGTCCTTCTGCTGGTCCTTATACAGCATTTTTGGGCGATGGAACCAAACTTACCTACTACTGGTATAAGTTCATTGATCAACCTGCCATGATATACGCTAATTTGCCAACGGCAATGCGACAAAAAATACAAGCTCGGGTGGAAAAAATACACCAACACTGGTTATCCACGGATGAATACTTGCCCAACCCTACTGGTGGGAAACTTGTTGGGTTAGACGCTGGCCAAATCATAACACCACCTGCTGGAATGGAAATAGGCTATGTGCCAATTGTAACTCGCCAAGAACTGGGAGTATCAACAACTGATTGCAATGGGGACCTCAATGGCGGTGCATCTGTAGACAACTGTAATGTTTGCTCTGGTGGAAACACGGGGAATGTACCCAACTCAAGTTGTACAATCGATTGTAATGGAGATGCCAATGGTGTAGCTTTTCTAGATGCTTGTAACATTTGCGTTGGAGGAAACACCGGTAAATCAAAAACTATTAATGGAGTTCCTGCGGGCTATGTTTTTCTTGGAAATGAAGGTGATACGAAAACCCTTCCTTCACAAAGTGACGTGGTGTATGGAGCATCCTGTAATTTTGCTTACGTGTATGGTGTTTCAGGGAGCATTACTATTAACAATGCTACTTTTGGAGACCCTGCACCAGGGCAAGTCAAAAAGGCCTACTACAAGCCTGTTAACCAGGCGGATTGCAACGGAGTTGCAGGAGGATCTGCATACCTGGATAGTTGTAACAACTGTGTAGGTGGTAATACAGGAAATACTGATTGCTTGACTGTGGTGACATCGGTTAATAATAAAACAGATAGTGGTTTGAATATTTACCCTAACCCCGCTCAAAATCAAGTAAACATTGAAGGGGAATTTAAGCGATGGATATTAACTGATGCTCGAGGAGCTTTTATTAAAGCAGGTACTGAGAAGATTATTGATGTTGGAAACTTAGGTTCAGGACTATATTATTTGAATGTTGATCGTGAGGTGATGAAGTTTATAAAATTGTAATATTTCACTCCGTAGGTTTGTCTTTCTTTCATATCATTCCTCCTTCTCAGGAGATGAGCTTCTGTTGCCACGAAGCGAGGGCTTTCATTTTTTTGCTTGATCACAAAAACGAAACAAAAAAAATCAAG
>Ga0115000_10002566_pt1 | contig 15550 bp, 13 predicted proteins | sample ArcticOcean_MG_C_6_FD_89690 | JGI IMG/M metagenome (GOLD analysis project Ga0115000, IMG submission 89690) | Marine microbial communities from western Arctic Ocean - ArcticOcean_MG_CB8_128 | ecosystem: Environmental > Aquatic > Marine > Oceanic | place: Arctic Ocean: Canada Basin | collected...
GAATATGGTTTAGGGCTGGCTCAAGTGTAGGATGGGAAACAGTAGCAGGCAATCACAACGTTTTGACTGAGTGGTTAACAGCTAACGATTTATTAAACCAAATCATTTACCATTTTAATGACATTGGATTTATAGACGTAGCACATGGTCATCTCGTTTGCATATGCATAATGATAGTAGGGTACACACTCCATTTAAGTCCCGACAAAACGAAAAGGAAAGTAGTAGACAAATTCACTTCATTACCCACAATGTCTACATGGGTGATATCAGCACTTGTTGCAATTATTGTATGGAAGGTAGGCTCGGTTGCTCCTCAACCGTTTATATACTTCCAGTTCTAACTAACTGACAGTATCAAAAGAGACTAGTCTTGTAATTCTAACTCAACGCTCTGATAGGCCTCGCAAGCCTTATTGCTAGATGCACAAGACTGAAGTGTAATAGAGACTACTGCGAAAGCAATTATTGCGAAAGCAGCTAGGTTTTTATGGTTCATAGACGGAATAATCTTCATGGCTGAAAGGTAACGATGATTTATTTATGAATAGTGTGTAGAACAAATAAGTTTCCTCACTTATTATCGTTAAAAACAATTCTCTGAGATAGTACATTTGCAATATGGATAGTTTGATCTCGAATAACATCAAAATGATAAGGCTCGCGCTTTGGTTAATAATAGCACTGAACTTTGTCTTTATTTGGATAGAGTTTTATCCACATATATTTAAACCTCACGCCATAAATGTTCTTGATGGATTAGACTCTATAAGAGTGCCTTTGACCATAGTCGAGTTCTTAGCTATATCAACTTTATTTGTTGATTTAGTTGTCCGATTTGACGAGATTATTCAGAAATTAAAAGTGCTACACGTCATAGCGGTGGGGCTATGCGTGAGTGGCTTCCTTTTTAAGGTCTTTACGTATTACCTTGACTCTGCCTACCTTACTTAGTCCAAATCGTATTGGAAATCCGACTCATCTAATCTCTGTGGCAGCATACGGAACAAGGTGAATTGCCTTTTTACGTATAAGATAAATTCATATTGAGACCATGTTTTAAGAAGTTCATCCCCTGGATCACAAAACTCCGCAAAAGCTTTAAATTCGTTAGGCTTTAATTGAACTATATCATAATCCACATACTTCACAAACAGCTCCTGTAACAATTCTCTGCGACTGTCATTATTCTCCAGCTCTGCCACTAACCTTTTAGATTTCTCTACCCTTGAAAACTGTTCGTAAAGAAAAGTTATAGGACTCTGAAAAGCATTAACTCCAGACACTCTATAATCAGTTTCGTTGTAACCTAATTCTTCAATTTCATTAAGAATTTCATTAAGTGTTCTTGGAGCGAATATCTCAGCCACCCCAACTTCCACTTGTAAACGTCTTAAGTCGATATGCAATGAGGTCCCTCGCATTGACCACAAAACGTCCCTCTCTATTGAGTAATAACCAACAGCACCGAAAACTAAGGTATCACCAGGGCATGCCCTTACAAGAAAACTCCCATCACGTTCGACAAATACACCTCCTCCAGACATACGATTTACGGCCATTGCTGCTGGTATATATCCACCCCCTCTCTCGAAAATCCAACCACTCACAACTAAAGACGAATCACAAGGAGTGCTGGTTTGAGAAAAGCCTGATGAAATCGTAATCATCACTATAAATAGTAATGTTATGGATTGTCTCAGTAGATTCATTGCCGCAAGATAATTAGAGAATGATGCTTCATAGCTGAAACAATGTTAACTTCACATCATGTCTTCAAAGGATACAGCAATACAAGCAGCCCAAAACAGAATCAGATCAAATCGCTCTGACTCTCCAGACATTAAAACTTGGGCAAGAAACATTACTGAAGGAAAGAGAGAGAGTTTAGCTAGGGCAATAACATTAATAGAGAGCGAAAAGATGGTTGACAGACCTCTCGCTCAATCTCTATTAGACGAGCTAAATCTCAATAACACATTATCAAATATAAGTGTGAGAATAGGTATCACGGGCATTCCTGGAGTTGGGAAAAGTACTTTTATTGAAAGACTAGGACTAGACTTTACTAAAGAGGGACATCGAGTCGCTGTACTTGCTGTTGACCCTAGTAGTAAAAGAACTGGCGGTAGTATTCTCGGCGATAAAACTAGAATGGACGAACTAGCTAATCACGAAAGTGCATTTGTTAGACCATCACCTGCCTCAGATGCGCTTGGAGGAGTAGCAAGGGCGACAATGGAAGCTATAATCTTATGTGAAGCTGCTGGATATGATAAAATAATTATCGAAACCGTAGGTGTAGGCCAAAGCGAAACCCATGTTCGCGAAATGGTGGACATCTTCACATTATTATTAATTGGGGGAGCGGGTGATGAGGTGCAAGGGATAAAACGAGGGATTGTAGAGATGGCTGATTTGGTTGTCGTAAATAAAGCCGATGGAGATAATACTTCTGTCTGCGAGGATACTGCATCAGCTTATCGATCAGCATTACATCTTTTCCCTATGCCCCTAAGTGGACAACCGGTAACCGTTTTCACAGCTAGTTCAACTGAGGGCAACGGACATAACGAAGTGAGAGCACATTTTCGTGAATTAACTGAGAAATGGAAAATTTCAGGGTTTTGGGTAGAGAATCGGGAATCTCAACTAGTTAATCGAATGAAAGAACACACAAAACAATTATTACTTGAAACTCAGATGTCTAGTTCTAAAGCTATCGGAAATTGGGACGACCTAGTCAAGAAGGTTAAAACAGGTCAACTCACATCTTTTTCAGCTGCGTGGACATGGGTGAATAGAAAAGCTAGATGATTTGGCTATGTATAGTTGTTGCAGCTTTAGCAGGGTTCTATATCTCTAGAAGAATAACTGAATCTCATCTCCGCTCCCCAAATCATATAGAATCTGATGAGAGCGAAAAGTTAATGCAGGTAAGAAATCAAACTATGAGACTTAGTGAGTTGAATAGTTTAAAAAACAGTTTGAATGTTTCCAATAAGGAAACAGAAGCACTTTTAAAATCTAAAGATCGTCTTGAAGTAATATTAACTCAGCTGGAGAAGAAAATTGACTCAAATCAAATGGCAATTTCGGAAACGCTATTAACTCGGTTCAGTAAACATCTGAGGCATCTGCTGCATGAAGGTGCATCATCAAGGATCCAGCTAAGCGAAAACATTGAGTATCTAGAGGGATCTCTAGCGTTACTAACCGTAATAAATGACTATCAGTGGGGATTTGAAATTAACACTGATAAAATAGCCCCAATTGATATGGGACGAGAAGTGAAATCCATCACATTAACACCTTGGCTCTTTGAGCAAATGTGGGGAGATGTTTTTGACGGTAATATTAATAAACTGGTGTTGTTACATTTATCAACGGATACATTTGAGCTGAAGGCTATTTTAAAGTACTCGACAAAGGATGTTGAATGTAAGACTGAGCTCTTATAGCTCTTTTATCTTTTCTGCTATTTCTGTCATGGGTATTTCCCATTGATCACCACTTTCCATTTGCTTCAAGATAGCACAGCCGTTACTCCTACTGTCTTGTGTAATCATAACGAGATACGGGATAGACCTATCATCAGCGTATTTTATCTGTTTTTTCAGCTTCGTGGGGTCGGGGTATAGTTCTACTACTAAACCTGATTTACGCAAACTTGAAACAATAAAGAGCTCCTCATCAACATTTTCTGAATCTGTATGAGTTACAAGTACATCAGTGGTTTTATCAAGAAACTTAGGGAACTTGTCAAAGTGTTCTAAGACATCCTCTATCCTATCTGCCCCGAAACTAATTCCCACCCCACTCATTCCCTTCCAACCAAAAATCCCAGTCAAATCATCGTATCGTCCCCCTCCGCAAATACTTCCAACAGGAGAATCTTTAACACGCACCTCAAAAATAGCGCCCGTGTAGTAGTCCAATCCCCTTGCAAGCATAGCGTCAAATCTAATATAAGGCTCTTCAATATTATCCTTTGAAGCCCTTTCAAGCAAAAGAATCATATCCTCAAGGCCACTAAGTCCACCCTCATCTTCACTAATCAAATCTCTTACATAAGATATCACCTCACCATTACTTCCATTAGAGTTAGCCTCGAATAGCTTACAAACGCCTTCACCTACTTTATTTACAAAACCGCGGTTTTGTAAATCCAAGACAACACCTTCTAAACCTACTTTGTCATATTTGTCAATAGCGACAGTGAAATCTGTCAACTTATTAGAACCTACACCGAGGGCTTTAGCAATCGCACTTAGGACTCTTCTATCGTTAATATGAATCGTAAAACCAGGAACATTAAGTCCTTTAAGGGCTTCATGAAGTACCTGAACTAAATCGAATTCACATAGAGAACTAGTTGAGCCAATAATGTCAGCATCACATTGAGTGAATTCTTGATATCTTCCTTTTCCTGGTCTATCTCCCCGCCAAACTGGTTGGATTTGATATCTACGAAAAGGAAAAGTGAGATCATTTCTATTCATCACAACGAAACGTGCGAATGGAACCGTAAGATCATATCTCAAGGCCTTCTTGCTAATTGAGGGGGTGAGAGCTTTGCTATCTCGGGCATTAAGAGCTGAGTTATCAGATTTCTTCAAGTAATCTCCGTTGTTTAAGATCTTAAAAATCAACTTATCCCCCTCCTCACCATAATTACCAGTTAGAGTGTGTAAGTTTTCAAAAGAGGGTGTATTAACTGGTAAGAAGCCGTGCTTAACGAAAACATTTCTTATTACAGAAAACACCCATTGTCTACGAGCCATTGCGCGCGGTCCAAAATCTCGGGTTCCTTTAGGAATGGTGGGTTTACTCATCTAAGTTCAAAGTTAATGTTATGTAGTCCATCTACCAATTAATCGTGGCACGACCGAAGTCTGTTAATGCATCATTAACTCTGCTAAATGGTCTAGACCCCAAAAAACCACGATAAGAGGAAAGAGGACTCGGATGAGATGAAGTAAATACCCTGTGTTTTTTAGTGTTAATCACCAGTTTATATTTTTCTGCATCCTTACCCCAAAGAATAAAACACACACCATGTGGGAGATCATTTACTGCCTTTAGTAATTCCTTTACCAAAGACTCCCACCCCCATCCCTTGTGTGAGGCAGCACTACCTGAGTAAACGGTGAAAACAGTGTTTAAGAGCAAAACACCTTGAGATGCTAAATCTGACAGGTCAGTAGTTCTTGTGGGTAACACAAGATCTGTAGAACGTTCTTTCAAAATGTTTCTCAAGGATGGCGGTGGCTTTACACCATTCGGTACAGAAAACGCAAGACCATCCGCCTGGCCTTGACCGTGGTAAGGGTCTTGGCCCAAAATCACAACAGAAACCTCACTAAGGGAGGTCAGATGTAGGGCTTTAAAAATTTTTGATGGTTGAGGATGACATAAATGAGAAGAGTATGCTTCTACAACTTTGTTATTTAATTCCCGAAACTCATTGGTTTTAGAAAAACTTTCAAGAATTTTTCTCCACCCTTTATCAACCTTATTGTCTCCAAAAATTTGCACTAAACTGCTTATTGTCAATGAGTTCGCGACGCGTGATTTATCTTCACCAAAGAGCTCTTGTGACATGTTGTGAATAATCGTAGGCGTTTAATTTTCAATAAGACAAAGTAAAAGGTATTTTTGCCTTTTTCCCATTCAAAGTGCAGACAACAATTTCTCCAAATATGGACCCGAAAATTAAAGCTAGACTTGAGAGTAAAAGCGGGAAAACTCTTTATGGGTATCAAGAAAATGCTATTAATGAAATTCTTGATATTTTCTCCAACAAAGAGCAAAATTATAACCTCTTATTTCAACTCCCTACGGGAGGAGGAAAAACGGTCATCTTCTCAGAACTAGCAAAAAAATACATCCTTGCTTACGGAAAGAAAGTATTAATACTTACTCATAGAATTGAGCTGTTAGGTCAAACATCTAAAATGCTCGGCGAAATTGGAGTCCCGAATAAGGTTATTAACGCTAAGGTGAAAGACCTTGACGATGGTGAAGAGCACTGGTGCTATGTCGCAATGGTTGAAACATTAAACAACAGGATCAACGAAGAAGCAATGGAGTTTGATGATCTGGGATTAGTGATAGTCGATGAGGCTCACTATAACAGCTTTCGTAAATTATTTAAGCACTTCAACAATCAAATATTACTAGGGGTTACAGCGACTCCTTTGAGTTCTAACATTAAACTTCCCCTTCACGACAATTACAATCAGTTAATTGTAGGTGAAAGTATTTCTGCTCTCGTAGACCAAAACTATTTGGCTAGAGCTCACACTTACAATTATGATGTGAACTTAAGAGCTCTGAAAGTGGGTATTAACGGCGACTACACTGTTAGTTCTTCTGAGAGGCTTTATGGAAACTACCTTATGCAAGAGAAGCTCCTCTACGCATACGAAGAGAAGGCCAAGGGCACCAAAACACTGATCTTCAATAACGGCATCAATACTTCTAAGCAAGTACAGGCTATGTTTGAGGAAGAGGGATATGAGTGCAAGCACCTAGACAATACTCATAGCGAAAAAGAAAGAGCAGAAATACTCAGGTGGTTTCACGAAAAGCCCGACGCAATTTTATCTTCCGTCAGTATTCTGACGACTGGTTTTGACGAGCCCACTGTGGCGACTATAATACTTAATAGAGCAACTAAATCTCTAACTCTTTATCACCAAATGATAGGGCGTGGCTCAAGGTTTCTGAAAGCGAAAATTAAGTTTACTGTAATTGATCTAGGAAATAATGCTAGGCGTTTTGGACTTTGGGACGCGCACATAAATTGGCACGAAATATTCAAGGCTCCTCAGTCATTTATAGATGGTTTATACTCTGATGAGGAGATTGAGGATGAGTTTGTATATAAAATGCCTAAAGAACTTGCCGATAGATTCGAAGGTGGACCTGCTACAGATTTCGATATGCTTGATGTTTATACTGAAGTAATGAAGCAAGCAGAACGCCCTAAAAAGGCTGTAGACCTTAGTTTGGCTCAACACAAGGCTATTATTCAATACGCAGCTAAGGATTACTGGGACGCTGTTGAAATAATCAACTTATTAGGAGAGGATATTAATTTCAGAGTTAAGCTATATGCAAAGTGCATGGCGAAGACCACTGACAATTATCGTATCTGGTTACAAGACGAGTACACTCGTAGACTTAAAACAGAATTACGACACGATTTCAACGATAAGGAATAATTCCTTAGCTTCCGTTATGGAAGTTTCCGTAGAAATAATTATCACAGCTATCATAGCGGGCTTTGTTTTAGGTGCCGTTTGTGGATATTTCACTACGCCTGGGATAAAAAATAGTATTATTAAACCTCAGAAAGAGGAAACGCCAGCTGTTTGGCTAGAAAGACATAAAAACCTTAATGCTTCACTGATTCAATTGAGGAGGAGAGCTGAAGTGAAAAAAGAGGTGGTAAAAGCAAGACATAAGAACTTGCAGTTACAGATGAATCCTCATTTCATCTTCAACGCATTAACGGGTATACACATGTTAATGCTAAGGGAGGATAATAAAAACGCTCTTCGAGGTATTCGTAAATTTAAAGGGCTATTAATAAGAAATTGGGGGAATGCTATTGACAATCCTAAAGTAATTAGAACTAGCTCCCTGGAAGATGAGTTGTCCTTTTTTACTGACAATGTAGAGCTCGAACAAATGAGATTGAGTACTGAAGTTACTTTCACTATCGAACATTCAGAGATACTTCCTAAAGAATACCCCATCCCCACATTTCTTCTTCAACCATTAGTAGAAAACGCGCTATGGCATGGTGTTTCCAATGAAAAAGATTCAACTATTAAGATTATTTTTGAGGCAAATATTGATGAAAACATACTTAGAATAAAAGTAATAGACAATGGTAGAGGACTAGATGAGAATCACATCCCAAATACTACAGGACAGTCAAATGAAAGGAAATCTTATGGATTAAAGATACTTAAGGAAAGACTGAGACTAATTTCTAAAGAATCTAGCTTTAGAGTTAATAACTGTTATGAGCAAGAAGGTTGCGAGGCGGTAATAACGATCCCACTAGAGACAAGCTATATTTAAATCTGGTAGCCTTGGGCTAGGGATGTCATTCAACTCTCCTAGTGCACCTACCTCAAAATCGAACACCCCTGCTATCCCAACCATTGCTGCATTATCTGTGCAGAGGGACAGTGGAGGAATATGAATGCTCCAATTATCATCTGTCTCTTTCTTTTTAAGTGCTGCACGTAAACCAGAATTAGCACTAACTCCTCCAGCTATGGCGATCTCTTTTATCCCCGTTTCTTCAACAGCTAATGTTAACTTATCCATTAACATTGAAATAATACTCAGTTGAACAGAAGCACAAAAATCATTGAGATTTCTCCCGTTTTCAACGGTAAAGAAATCCGGGTTACTAGGCATTGTTTTCTCCAGAAACCTCAAAACCTGAGTCTTCAAACCACTAAAGCTAAAGTTTAAGTTTCCTGCCTTAGAACCCTTGAAAACAAATGCTTTATGATTTCCTAAAGAAGCATGATGGTCTACCCGTGGCCCTCCAGGATAATCTAATCCTATAAGCTTTGCTACCTTATCGAAAGCCTCTCCGGCTGCGTCATCCAATGTCGTGCCAAGTAGAAGCATTTCATCAGGACCATTGACTCTAACTATTTGGGTGTGACCTCCTGACACCGTGAGGCATAAAAAGGGAAACACCGGTGAAGGCCCCGGTTCTAAAAAGTGAGCGAGTATATGGGCTCTCATATGGTTTACTGGAATGGCTGGAATCTGCTTTGACCAAGCCCAAGACTTAGCAAAAGACGAACCCACTAATAAAGAACCACTTAATCCAGGCCCGTTAGTGTAGGCAACCGCATCTATTTCATTCACGGTAATTCCAGCATCTTTAAGAGCAAGAGTGATTGTGGGAACCATACTACTTTGGTGAGCTCTCGAAGCTAATTCTGGAACAACCCCACCGAACCTGGTATGTATAGCTTGTGTTGCCACTATATTAGACAACACCTTACTTCCTTGTACCACAGCAACGCTTGTATCATCACAGGATGACTCAATAGCTAGGATTATATGAGAAGGAATGTGCAAAAGCTAAAATATCTGAATACAAAAGTACAACCCGTCTGTCTGGTTTATCTTGCTCACGGACTAGAAAAACAGCATCATAAATAAACGTGAAAAGAGTTGCAAAAATATCGATTTGGATAATTTCCTCCCTAATCGTCATTGGATTAACTCTTTCTGCTGTTGTTCAAATTAATTGGGTTCAGCACAGAATGGTCAATTTTTCTAGCATTTTACTCACTAAGAACCTTGGAGTAGACGTCAGCGTAGCATCTGTTAATCTCAAGCCATTTAAAGGAGACTTCTCATTTCAGGGAATTAAATGTGATTTCCACGACAACTCTCTTGACACTAATCTCGTGATATCATGTAATGAATTATCAGTTAGTGGATTAGATTTAATATTAAATGGTGGTGATGCAACACATGTAGAAATATCTGATCTACACCTTAGCGCTAAGTCAATAACTGATCTCGAATTAATTTTATCTAACGACACTTCGAATTCATATAATGAGCCATGGATTATTGAAAAGCTTGTGGTTCATAACATTAGCTGGGATATCGGAGATGAGTTGGACGGTAACACTGAATACATAGAGTTACGAAACATTAAATCTTCCTTAGCTCAAATTAGCATATCAAGTATCATTATTAATAATACATCTGCAAGAATACCTGAGGTGCCTAATTTAACGAATCACGTAAATATCAATACGATAAAGGGTTCACTAGAAGCTAGTGATAATGAAACCATATTTAGAATTGATACACTCGCAGCCGATGGTTTTAACCTTAGTGGAGAGCTGTACTCTTTAACTGATGGCAAAATGGAGTCTAATATCATTTTCTCTTTAAATACAAACACTATTGCTAAAACACAGTCATTCAAGGTTGGTGTCCTAGCGGGAGAATTAGGCTATCAAAATGGCTCTCTCTCTTTCACGAATGTAGACACAGAAAAAGGTGTCGATATACATGAATTTAACATTTCCCCCGAGCTTAAATTGTGGGAGCTAGAGGCAAGCACGAATAGTGTTTCTCCTAAACTCAACATTATTGCTACAGGCTGCACTAGCGATAGTCGCGGCTTGCTAATCGTTGATAAAATGGGAGATGTTAATTACAATGTCCATTGGGAAGGAGGTGTTGTGAACTTAGAGATTGAATCTTTAAATTTCACCAGTGAATATGCTGAGCTAAGCGAAATAAATATCTCCGCAACTACAGATCTTACTTCATCGATAATTAATTTAGACCTAACATCTAAAGAAATTGACCTTCAAGGTGAGTTTAGTAATAATATTCAGGCCTGGACGGATTGGATTGAGAACAAGCCTATCACATATTCTGCAAGGTTATCTTCTGGAAACATGAAGATTAAAGAGAGTGGAGTTTTGTTTGATCTATTAAACCAAAACATAACACTTTCACCATCTAACTCTACACACTGGGAGATTTACACAGACTCTCATAAAATCCTCAGCACTGTAGATTGGATGAGTAAAGAGGATATTGTCGCTAAGGATTTATTCTTGGACATAGAAGGAAAAGATGAAGACAGCTGGTTGAATATCTCATGTGAATCAATACTGAAAGGTCATGAGGGATTAGCCACAGACTTTAGTGTGGATCTGCACTTAGATACTGTTTGGACTATAGACACATACTGGAAAAACACTGAAGGGATAGAGGGCAACGTGAGGTTTGAAGGAGTAATTGAAGACAACGATTGGGACTTTAAAGTATATGACGCTACTATACCCATAGGGCTAGACTCAATCGCATTAACTAAAGCGCCTGCAGAATTTCATATGCAAGATTCATACATCGTTAGTAACGGCATGAACTGGGTTGGCGGAGGTTTTGAAGCAGAAGTAATGGGAGCCATAGGTGAAACATCAACTCTAGCGCTAACAGTAAAAACTGATAAAATTGACTCAACCCAAACAAAGAGATGGTTCGACATTCCGTTTACCACAAACTCCATTATCCTTGAAGCTACGATTGGTGGCTCAATTGAAGATTTCAACGTCAATATATCTGCAAGAAGCGAGAACATTCATTACAAAGGGGAAGTCATTCCACTGACGAAATTAAATATATTATTCACGAATGAAACATGCAACACCTCCATTGAGGTCAGTGGATTAGGCGATAACGGTGATGGTGAGGTACTGGCTATAGGGAGTCTTATCATAGAAGATTTAAGCAATCCCATAGACGAGATCGATTTAGATTTAGTCGCTGAGTTTGAAAATGTCCCTTTAGGCTATATAAACCCTTTTTTACAGACAAACACGGCTCAATTAGGTGGAACTTTAACTGGTGCATTTACTATTAAAGGTGATATCCTTAACCCCCTAATTGAAGGTGACGGCAGGCTTAACAACGCCACTGTTAAAGTCCCTTACCTAGGAACTAATTACGATGTTGTGGGGAAATTTCATGTTGAATCTGACGCTATCGAGCTCAACGGACTGGAAGTAAGCGACGGGAAGGGCGGGAGAGGATTTCTCGTAGGAACCGCTCTTCACGAGGGGTTTTCTGAATGGAACGTAGATGTCTCATTAATAATGGACGATTTACCCCTTGAGGTGATGAACATCCCTCCCTCTACTGAAGCGCTCTTCTATGGTTCTGGTAATGCTACAGGAGATGTAAATGTGTTCGGGTACGATGGACGGATAGTCATTGAAGCAAATCTGACAACCACAGAAGGGACTGAATTCGTGCTACCAATGGATGTCTCTGCTAATTCAAATTGGTCTTCATTTATTCACATTCAAGGAGATGAAAAAGAGGAAATAACTGATGAGATCATAGATCAAAACAAAACAGAAGTTGAACTAAATTTAAATATCGATATAACCCCTGTGTCGAAGGCTAGAATTATTTTCGATGAAACTCTTGGAGATGAAATTATGGGTAGTTGTTTAGGCCAAATCCATATCGGCTTAGACGATTTCGAAAGACTTGAAATGTTCGGTGCACTTGAGGTTGTTGAAGGATCGTACTTATTTACTCTAGGCAACTTTATTAGCAAGAAATTCATTGCGAAACCTGGTGGTATAATAAGTTGGTTCGGTGACCCTTATGAAGCTGAGATTAATCTTGAAACTTATTATTCTACCAAAACTTCAATTAGACCGATAGTTTCTGAGGTCATCGGTAATAGTAAACAAAAAGTAGAATTGATCTTAGCCTTAAAAGGTGAATTAATGAGGCCTGGTATCACTTTCGATATACAGGTTCCAGAGGCAGACGCTAGAACTAAGGCTGCTTTGGCCTCCTTAATAGCTAACGAAGAGGAAAGAAACAGACAAGCAATTTCTCTTTTAGTTCTTCAACAGTTTTTACCTGCTGCATGGCAAAGCGCGGCTATTGGAAGTACAGGAATACAAGAAAATAGCACCGAGTTGATTTCTGCACAACTAGGCAATTGGCTTTCTGGGCTGAGTGATGATATGAGCATAGGAATAGATTACGATGCGGCTAACGATTATGGAGATGAGGCTGCTTTAGCTATAGCCCTATCCACAGAATTATTAAATGACAGACTACACATAGAAGGTGAAGTTGGGACCACAAATCTGTACACCGGAACTTTGGACGAGATACAATTACAAGACATAAGACTTAAGTACGATATTACAGACAACGGCAATTTACAATTAACTGGATATTCTACTCAAAGAGCATCAATTCCAGGGCTTGAAGGTGAAAGTGTTCAGGGAGTAGGTATCATTTTCCACAAAGATTTCGATAAAATCCGAGACTTCTTTAAAAGAGAAGATTGATTATTGAGTAAATTGCATTATTCAATCATCATTAAAACAAACACATATGAATGATTTTTACTTCTCAGCAATGATTTTTAGCTTTTGCACAGTAATATCTAGCTCTGCTTTAGCTCAAATCACCGTCACTGAAGACGATATGCCTGCTGCTGGAACCACTTACGTCCTACAAGAATCCACTCCAGACCTTGCTGATGACTACTCTACTACTGGAGAAGAAATGATTTGGGATTACAGCGGGTTAGATTCTAATTTAGAAGTTGAGATCCCATACAGTGATATCGACAATGCTCCCGCTCTTGCTCAGTTTTCATTCAACAATGAGTGGACTAATGGAGATTACTTGTGTACAATGTTTGGGCTAGGTGAATTCCCTGACCTCGGTGCTTTAGGTGAAGAATTACCTGTCGAATTAGGTGATCTCTTCAACTACTTCCAAACTTCTGACGGCAGCTACAACATAGCTGGAATTTCAATGAACATACAAGGAGTTGATATCCCTATCGAATATTCAGACATAGATGAAATGCACCCTCTTCCTCTGAATTACGGTGATGTTATCTCATCTACTTCAGCATACTCTTTAGAGGTACCTACTGCTTTCAGTTACAGCACAGAAGGAACTAGAGAAGGTGAGGTAGATGGCTGGGGAACATTGAAACTACCTAATGGAGAAGAACATGAAGTACTAAGACTTTTTACAAACATATCTAAATCTGATGTATTCACTCAAGAGGGTGGCACAGCAATTCCTGTCGGTTATGATATCGCTCAATACCAATGGATAGGTGATGGTGGTGTACCATACCTTGAGGTAAGTGCTGTTTTCGGAAATGCATTTAGGGTGAGATATCTGGGCGATGCTCCTTCTGGTGAGATTGACGGTATTGCAAGTGTAGAGCAGTCTGCATTCCAAATTTACCCTAACCCTGTGGTTAGCGGAAGTGATATAACTATCTCACATAATAACGCAAATTGGATGGTAAGAGACGCTTCGGGTAAGATTATCTCAACGGGAACTAGTAAAAACATAGGCACAGAAGGCTTGGGTTCTGGAGCTTATTTCGTGAGCATTACAAACCTTGAAACAGGTCTCATGTCTGCACCTACTATTCTTATAGTTAAATAATATATAGAGGAGTGAACGAGAATTGCGAACTATAGTCGCGAATTATAATTGCGAACAAAAATCCAGCTATGGTATTCCCACATCTGGATTTTTTAATAGCTTAAATTTAAGAGTTCAAATCAAGGACAGGCATAATCTGACCAAGGTGTCGGAGTACAGAAGTTTAATTCTGCTGTGTCATCCCCTTCCTGTAAATGCTCTATAGTATCGGTGGTGTAGCCTAATCCATAGACTCCCTGAGTAGTCCTTGAAGCCCATAGCCCTAGTCCTCCATTTATGTTGGAGTATTCAGGACGCTCAAGTATAATATTCGTTACAGGCGCGTTTATATCGAGAAATATAGCCAACTCGTCATTTGCGACAGTCAATACAAAATCAAAAGCTTCTGATATCTGGTTTTCTTCATCCCAAATCCCAAGCTCACGTGTGATTCTAACATTTTTTTCCAATCTTGATCCTAGGTTTGAAAAAAAGGATTGACCGGGAAAACTCTTATTCATAATCTGTCCACCATCGTCGTCATTAGGGTCAACCGATCCTATGGGAATCTCTAACTGTTTGGCAGCTGAACTGTCTAGGGTTGTCTGGAAGTCGTCAGCCCAGTAATGTTCTACATAGTGTACCACAAGAGTTGCTTGATAGCGTGCTGCACCTGGAGTAGATGACCACTTGAAATTGTAGTCCGGATAAGTGACATTTGAGCTCCCCACGTTTGCAAAGCTTAATTTGATGTTATCAACCCCCATTGGTGGTTGTGTAATATTACCTAACGTTACCGAGATCATATTCGTTATAGCTTCCACTTCAGTTGTATCATCTATTACTAATTCAAATCTATATTCTGCATCTGCATCAAGCTTCGTTCCGTTATTATTTGTTGTGCGAGCAAAATATGCAATGTGTTCCGGAGCGAAGAAAATTCCGTTTTCGTCCTTAGTTTCTAAAAGAGTGTCTTGCAGTGGAAAGACTCGTGTGTCTACACCACCTATTACCTCGACAAATTGTGCCTGTATTCTCTCTGGAGCATATTCAGATGAGTCTTGAACCATTGCGGCAACGGTTTGGTCTCCCTCACCTAACCAAGTCCTATTAATTCCTACCCACTGAATATCATCTTCAGCATCTAGAAGCCCAAATACAATAGGAATCGATTTATACTCAGCCGTGAGGTCAACATCCGTAGAACAACGAGTAAAAGTGAATACACCTGTAACTAGGAGGCATATAACTCCAATAGAAATGTGACTTGTTTTTTCTTGCATAATGCGAAGATACTACTTGAGAGATAGCAAAAATTCAATAGTATCAATACCATCGGCATAATCGCTCAGAGTGGGGTGTTGGGCTTCACCGAAAAACCCTAATGAAACATGCTCTTTGGAGACTTCAATAGCGTCCTGAATAGAAGAGGCGCCTGCCCTTGTAGAGACGAGCTGCAGGCCATCTGAATAACCAAGTACTTTGTCTATGACCTTAGCCTGCAAATCATACCTCTCAGTGTACAAAGAACCTACAGGGCTTA
>Ga0115000_10002567_pt1 | contig 15545 bp, 8 predicted proteins | sample ArcticOcean_MG_C_6_FD_89690 | JGI IMG/M metagenome (GOLD analysis project Ga0115000, IMG submission 89690) | Marine microbial communities from western Arctic Ocean - ArcticOcean_MG_CB8_128 | ecosystem: Environmental > Aquatic > Marine > Oceanic | place: Arctic Ocean: Canada Basin | collected...
CATCGCGCTGCGAAACGCTGCCGTTGCCGGGATGGCCGAGGCGAGGTTGCCCTGCAACGCCACTCCAAAATATTCAATCGCAATCTGCCCCTCGCCGGCGTTGTCCAGCACAGCCCCCTCCCCGGGATCGAGCGTCATCGCCGGGTTATCCCACGAGCCGCCCACGAGCACGTTCATCACCAACTCCCCGGTCGCCTCGTCGAGCTTGGTCAAGCTGCTACCGTCCGGCAGGGAGGCGAACAAGTTTGCCACCGTGTTGCCATCCTCGCGGTCAAGCGGATTGGCGATAAGCGACGGGCCCTTGGGATATGTCACTCGCACGAAGCCGATGGCGTTTTTCGAGTATTTCTCGGTCTTAAGCAGCGCACGGAAAAACAGCGTATTCACCCCGCCGGGCCGGTTGACCACCTTGCTTTTTTCGCCGGAGGCGTTGAACATCTCGTCTGCCTTGCCGGCCTTTGTAAGCAGCTTCCAGTTCCGCAGGTCGCCCGAGTACTCGAACGCGTTGGTTGTCCAGCGATGTCCGCGCATCTGAAAACCAAGCTGCGACTCGGTGAGGCTGACGTTGAAAAATTCCGGCTCGTCGAATATCAGCCACTCGAGCGCTGTCGACTCGGAAGTGACCTCGCCGATGGCGGTGCGAATGTTAACCGAGTAAGCGCCCTCTATGTCCGGCGTCATCACCCCCAAGTCGACCGTGGCGGCGGTGGCACCGTCGATCGCCTCACCGTTGAGGCTCCACTGGTATCCGAACGGCCCCGTACCCCGCGGTTCAACCCGGAACACAACGTTTGTGTGAATGCCGATGACCGTCTCAACCGGCGTCGGCGCAGCCGTCATGGTAACGTCTGCGCCGCTGATGATCTTGGCTTTTTTCGGCGTGCCGATGGTCGGCAGGATCGCATCCAGAACGGCAGTCTTGCTACGCGTGAAGCCTACGCCGTTGCGGATCACCACCTCGTAACGGCCCATGTGTTCGGGTTGGTAATTGTCAATCGTGTACGTTGCCATCACCGCCCCAGCGATATCCTTTTTCTCAAACCGCCACTGGTAAGTAAAAGGCGCAGCGCCCTTGAGTTGCACCGCCAGTGAAACCGTCGAACCGAACTCCATGATGGTTTGGCTGGCCGGATGTTGCGTGACTACCGGTGGGTCGTCCGGCTGGAAAGCCATGAATCCCCACCACGTGCCCCACCGGTCGCGCTTGTCATCTGGGATGTTTGCCTGCTCGTTGTTGCGCGTCTCGGCGTACATCTGTATGGTCCACATATCGGTGTCGTTGTTGGGGTCGACCTGTGCAGCGCTGTAATCACCCCAGCTGTTGCGGCCATCGGAACGCAGCTTCACATACGGGGCGACGCCGGCCTTAAACAGCACCGGCTTGCTCATTTGGCCGAGCGGATCAGACGCCTTGCGGTAGGAAAAATAAGCGCTGGCGTAAGTGTCCTTGGTGAACCCAGAGTAGCCGATTAGCACGTCGCTATTTTTGTTCACAGCTACGCTGGGAAAGGTGTAATGTTTGACGGCGTTTGTGTCCTGAATATAGCCGCGCTGGAGGATCGACGCGTTGGTCTCAAGGTTCCACCATTGGATCGCTGTGCGGTTCACATTCGTCACGCCCTCAGGCAAAAAAACATGATGTGCGGCCCACAGCTTGCCGTTGCGCTTGGCTAAGGCGTGCATGCGCGAGTCGTTGGCGAAGATGCTCTTTGTTCCCGCCTTCTGCGGCGAGATATTTGTCTTGCCGATGGAAAACTCCCACGGCTCGGTGTCATCCAGAGACGTGCGAGCGTAGCTGGGGGTGTAATGCTCCTGGCCCACCCTGCCGGACAAGGCGCTGATCCGCAGGGCGCGCGTGCCCTGCTCAGTGATGAACAGCAGATTGGTGTCATTGGCATCGTACGTCGTCGCTGGCACGACGGTGAAAAAACCGGGATCGTCAAACTGCGTGTAGCGTGCCTTGCCTTCTTGAATATAGTCCGGTTTATGGAAAGCAAAAATACGCGAACCAACAACTTCCTTGGTGCCTTCAACTTGGTTAGTGCCCTTGTAAAGATTCACCGAGGCGGCCAACCATTTCTTGTTGTAGCCAACGCTGGGATAATCGGCGTACAGATAGTTGTCCGGGAGGGCTTCCGGGTGTACGCGGATCGAGGCCATGTCCCAGTCACCGGTCGGATCACTAGTCTGCGACAGCGCAATCAACACCGCCGACTTGGTGGTGTTCACATCGGCGATGGTGAAAACCACCCAGCGCTTGGCCAAGTGGTCGTAAACAACCTTCGGGTCGAACACAAAACCGTGGCTGAAGCCGGCCCAGAAATCACCCAGACCCACCTTGCTCACCAGCTCACCCTCGCGGGTCTGGATGGCAATCTCGGTGTTGAGAGCCACCACAAGGTGCTCGGGGCCAACCGCACCGTGTGTGTCCGCCGGAATCACCGTGTGGTTGTCGATGACGGCCAAAAAATCATCCCGCACGCCCGGCTCGAAATCACCGCCCAATAGCCTCGGGCCATTCAGCCTAGACTTGGCCGCGCCACCCGGCGCACCCATTTTCTGAATGCTCAACAGCCGGTGCCGCCGAACAGTGTCGTCCGGCTCCGGGTTGGCCGCAGCCAGCCGCTTGGCCAAAGAAGTGAAATTCATGGTGATCGTGCGGATCTCCGGGTAGTCGTCGCCGAGCGTGTTTGGCTTCGTGTCGTACCGCTCCGGCGCAGCAATCTCCAAGCCGGGCGGCAACGGTGGCAGCGGAGCGATCCCGACCAGGTCGTCACTCGGCAAGCCGTCCTCGCTATCCGCCCCAGCAAGCCATCTCGCGTAGCCCGGCAGCAAGTCACCAAGGCCGGACTCCAGTTCGCGCTTGGCCAAGCCAATGGCTAGCGGTGCCATTCGGTGGCCATCGTTCGTGAACACATCGACCGCACCGACGTCCGCTTGGCCAAGCGGCGTTTGGGACTCGATCATCATGTCGAGGTCACCGTCGCCATCGAGATCCGAAAGAGTGATGGACGGCATCTCGCGCGGCGCAGGTGCCTTGGCAGGCCCGCTCGCCCAGGTCACGGCAAAAACCATGCCGGAGGTGATGCAAACGGGCACAAAAAGCACCTTCCAACGTCGGGCCAAATGCTGAGTCTGGCGAACTAGGGGAATCATGGTTGAGTTGCGTTAAAGCTTATCGAGGTTCACTCGACGGTAACGAGACTCAATTATGGCCCTCCAACCACGACCGAGTCAATGCCTTGCGCCCCCCATAAAGCGCCCTATACTGCCGTCCGTGCTGGATATCAGAGAGATTCGAGACAACCCAAACCACGTCCGGGAACGCCTCGCCACCCGCGGGGAAGAGTTTGCCCCCAAGGTGGGCGACGTCGTGCGACTCGACGCGGAGCGCCGCGAGGCCATTACCGCCGTCGAGGAGCTCAAGGCCAGACGCAACTCCGCCTCCAAGGAAATCGGTGCGCTTATGGGCCAGAAAAAGCCTGACGAGGCCGAGGCCAAAAAAGCCGAAGTGCGCGACATCGGCGATCAGATTTCCGCGCTGGACAACAAGGCCGCCCAAGCCGACGGCGAACTGCGCGAAATCCTTCTGCGCCTGCCCAATCTCCCGCACGCCGACGTGCCAGTCGGCGACAGCGAGGACGACAACATGGAAATTCGCCAGTGGGGTGAGAAGCCAGGCTACGATTTCGAGCCCAAGCCGCACACCGAGCTTTGCGAGAGTCTCGGGCTGGTGGACTTCGCCCGCGGAGCCAAGCTCGCCGGCAGCGGCTTCCTGCTCTACAGCGGCTGGGGTGCGCGGCTCGAGCGCGCTCTCATACAATATCTGCTCGACCTGCACGTGCACGAACACGGCTACACCGAGGTGTCGCCGCCGTTCATCGTCGGCTACGACTGCATGATCGGCGTCGGCCAGTTTCCCAAGTTCGAGGACCAGGCTTACATGGTGCAGGAGGGGCTCGACGAGGAGAGCCGGGGCAAGCTGTACCTTGTCCCCACCGCCGAGGCGCCGGTCGCCAACATCCACCGCGAGGAGTTGCTCAAGGCCGGCGAGCTGCCGAAAAACTACTGCGCATACAGCCCTTGTTTTCGCGCCGAGGCCGGGGCGGCCGGGGTCGGAACGCGCGGCATGATTCGAGTGCACCAGTTCGACAAGGTCGAGCTGATCAAAATCGTCGAGCCGGAGACCAGTTACGACGAACTCAACAAACTGATAGGCCACGCCGAGAAGGTGCTACAGTCGCTCAATCTCCATTATCGCATCCTGCAACTTTGCACCGCCGACATGAGCTTCGGCAGCGCGACCACTTACGACATCGAGGTCTGGGCGCCGGGCCAGGGCGACTACCTCGAGGTGTCCAGCTGCTCCAACTGCGAGGACTACCAGTCGCGCCGGATGAACCTCCGCTACAAGGATGCCGACGGCAAAAACCGTCATCCGCACATCCTCAACGGCAGCGGCACGGCGCTTGCGCGGCTGTTTGTCGCGCTCATCGAGACCTATCAGCAGCCGGACGGCAGCATCGCCATCCCGGAGCCGATCCAGCCATACCTTCGCGCAGACCGCATTCCCGCGAGCTGACTTTTTCGCCGCGCTTAAGCCATGAACATCCTCCACGCCAGCAGCGAGGTGTTTCCGTATTCCAAGACGGGCGGGCTGGCGGACGCCACGGCGGCCTTGGCCAAGTCGCAGGCGGCGGCCGGGCACGGAGTCACCCTCGTCACGCCGTTGTATCGCGGCATCCGCGAAAAGTTTGACGGCCTCAAGCCGCTTGGCCAGGCGAAGATGCAGGCCAAGGTTTGGCGGCTTGAGCCGGAACCGAACCTGACCGTGCTGTTCATTGACGAGCCGGAGTGGTTCGATCGCAACAGCCTTTACGGTCACACTGATGACGCCGAGCGGTTCATCTTTTTTTCAAAGTGCGTCGCCCACTTGGCCAGGCGCGCGGAGATCGTCCACGCGCACGATTGGCAAAGCGGGCTTGTCATGCCGCTACTCGCGGACGAACCGATCAGTAAGGTTCTCACCATCCACAATGCCGCTTATCAGGGCTGCTTTCCCGCCGATAAGTTTGAGCTGACCGGCCTGCCGGAATCTTTTTTTGACTGGCAGCAACTTGAGTTTCATGGTGGCGTCAGCTTCCTGAAGGGCGGCATCGTGTTCGCCGATCTTGTCACCACCGTGAGCCCGCGCTACGCCCGTGAATTGTTGACGGAGGAATACGGCTGCGGCCTCGAGGGGGTGTTCCAATCCAGAGTTGGTACGCTGACCGGCGTGCTCAACGGCGTCGATTACAACGAATGGAACACGACCGACAATCCGCACCTCGCAGCCGCCTATTCCGCCGACTCGGTCGACGGCAAGCATCTCAACAAGCTTGCTCTGCAGCGCGAGCTTGGCCTACCGGAACTCAACGGCGTGCCATTGTTCGGCAACATCAGCCGTTTCACCGACCAGAAGGGGATCGATATTTTGCTCGGAGCGCTGGAGCAGTTGCTCAGCAGTAGTGTGATATTTCAATTTGCCGGCCTTGGTAGTGGCGATTCGTTGCTCGAACAGGCAATGGGCGGCCTGGCCAAGCGGTATCCCAAACAGGTAGCCGTGAAGATCGGTTACGACACCGGCTTGGCCCACCGCATAGAGGCCGGGAGTGATTTTTACCTGATGCCCTCCCGTTTCGAACCATGCGGCCTGAACCAACTTTATAGCCTTCGCTACGGCTCGGTGCCCATCGTGCGTGCCACCGGGGGCCTTGATGACTCGGTGATCGATCTTGGCCATGGGGAGGACATTGCGACTGGCATCAAGTTTGCCGACTGCTCAGCGGCAGCGCTCGGCCAGGCGCTCGGCCAGGCGCAGGAACTATTCACAGATCGTGAGCGACTGGCCAAGGTGCGTGACAACGGCATGCGAACAGATTTTTCGTGGACAAGAACCACGGCGGAGTACGAGAAGCTTTACACCAAAATAAAAAAGCCGACTGCGTAAACAGCCGGCTTGTGTAAAATCGATCGCAATCAGAAAGGCGGCTTGGAGCGTGATTTCTTGGTTGGTAACTGCAATTTGCGGGCTGGTTTTTCGCTGGTGTTTACGTTGCCGCTTTTCCTGGAAAGCTTTTTATCCACTTTTCTCCGGCGGGCGTCCTCGGCGGCCTTGAACTCGGCCTCAGCCTCGCGGATACCGGGAAGACGCTGGCGTTCCTGCGAGACCATCAACGCGGCGTCCTCGGGCGTCTTTAGAATGGTCGGGCGAATCAGGACGAGCAGTTCCGATCGTTTGCTTGTGGCAGATTGACTCTTGAACAGGCTGCCCAGCAGGGGAATGTCCTTGAGAAAAGGCACGCCGGACTCGGTGTCGGTCTTGGCATCCCGGATGAAGCCGCCCAACAGGATTGTGTCGCCGTCCCGAACCGAGATGGTGGAGCTGGCCTCGCGCTCGGTAGTTTGCGGCGCCTTCTGGCCGGCGGCTCCCTGCTGCCCGCCACCCATGTCGATGAAGCCGTCCAACTCGGAGATGGTTTGTTGAATGTCCATGACGACCAAGTCATCCGGGGTGATGTAAGGCGTCACGTCCAGCGTGATACCCACATTTAGAAACTGGGTGAAGCCGCCGCCGCCACCGTAGCCACCGTAACCACTATTGTAACCGCCACCGTAACCGCTGCTCCCCTGGTAGGGAACCTGCTCACCGTTGAAGAATGTCGCCGGGACGGCGTGACTGGTCTGCACACGCGGGGTTTGCAGCACTTTAGCCGTGCTGTTGCTCGCCAATGCGCTTATGGCAAACTCGAGTGAATTGTCATAACGGCTGATATAGGAAAACCCACCTGCCAAGGCACCGGCGCCGAGTGTATTGAGGGCACTCCCGGCATCGGCAACAACATTACCAGCATCGGCAGCATCACCAGCATCGGTAGGTGTTGTGGGAGCCGCTCCCGCGGTTGAAGGGCCGCCGTTCATAAAGCCGCCAATATGGCGGGTGTCTCCGGGGCCTGCCGCCGCATGCATAAAGGCGTTCATCCCGGTGTTCATCCCGTCGGTCAGGGTCACATTCACGATGATGGCCTCGATGAGCACCTGCGCCAACAGGCTATCCACGTAGCCCACGATTTCTTCAATTTTCACCATGTCGCCGTCGTTGGCGAATATTATAAGTGAGTTGGAACGGTAATCGGGGATGATGCGGGCATTCTCCAAAATCTGGATGTCCCCGCCGGCGGCGCGGTTCACGATGCCCTGCAGCCTGTTGCGGAATGAGTTGGACGTACTACTGGAGGAGGTGGAGGGGCGGTTCTGAAGGGAGCGAACCGAACCCCGCGATGAGCTGCCTCGGCCCGTGCTGCCCTGCGATGAGCTGGTTCGGCCCGTGGTTCTCGAGGTGCCGGAGGAGCTTGGTCGGGGCGAACTGGAGCCGGTGATCAAGTCCTGCATTGTTGCGTAGATTTCCTCCACCTTGCCATAGCGGATCGGGATGACCTTGAGCTTGTAGTCCTCCTCCGGCTTGATATCGATACGCTCGAGCAACTCGAGCATGCGCTTGATGTTGGAGGAGTTGTCGCGCAGGACGAGTGTCTTGCTGACGTCGAGCGCCACGATGCCGGCGGCGTTCTTGGCCATCGGCGTGAGCATCGGCACAGCCTCGCTGGGCAGTATGTGTTTCAACTGCTTGATGTGCGTGATGTACTGGTTGGCCTCTGGCAAATCGGCGGCATCGGTAATGGTCAAGAATGCGGCGCCCTCCTGCAACGCATTGGCACTGGGCACGAACGTGACGAATTTTTCCCCGACCGGGATGGTGGTGTAGCCGTTGAGCGAGAGAACGCTGTCCATCGCTTGAATAGCCTCCACGACAGTCAGCGGTGTCTGCGCCTGGAGGGTGACGTTGAGATTGGGCAACGCCGCCGCCCGCAGGATGGTTCGGTTGACGTAGTTGGCGTAAATCTCAAGGAACTGCTCTAGCGGCATGTTGACCAGTTGCAGATCAGCCATCGGGATGACGGCGTCCATGGCCAGGGGCGCACCGACGGGATCAGCCGGGGCGTCCGCTGCTGCATTGCCGGGTATCGGCGGGGCGGGCGGGTTCGCGGGTTGTGCTTGGCCAAGCGCTGCGAATGTCAGTGTGAGGATACCGGTGATGAGGTTTTTCATGGCTCTCGAGTGTTTTGTGTGAAATTTCATGGCTCTATTGTGTCTTGCGCGTGCGCCGGGTGGGGACGGATCGCTTGGGAACCGTGCGCTTGGCCGGCTTGGGTTCCGCCGCGGGCTTGGCTGGCTCCGGCTTGGCCTCGACCGGTTTTGCCTTGTCCACGATTGCTGGTTTGGCCTCGGTAGCTGTCTTAGGCTTGCTCGCGGCCGGCGTAGTCTCAGCGGCCTGTGCGGTCGACTGGACTCCAGCTACCTTGGGATCTTTTTGGTAACTGGCAGTAAGGTTCATCCAGCCGTCCAGTTTGAAGCGGTTCTTATCCGGGCGCACGCGCATCTCGCTCACGCGAACCATCGAGTCGTTGCCTCCGAGTTTCCAGAGAAAGTTGACAATGTCACTCTCCTTGCTGGAGAAATCGATGCGCATCGATTTTTCGAGGAAAAAATCGTTGGTCTTGGTGGTCATGCGCCCGGTACGGGTGACCTGCACGCCATTGGCTGCGGTAAGATTGTTGATGGACCGGCGCATGTTCACCTCCTGCTCGATCTTGATCACAGCCGAACCCAAGCCCTCGAGCTCCCCTATCTTTTTCTTGTAATCCGGAATCTTGCTGATCTCGTTTGTGAAACTGTTCAACTGCTTTTGCGCCTTGGCGATCTTGTTCTGGGTCACCCCGGGGCTGGGGATCATCCCCCATACCATCCACGCAAGCGCGAGCATCAGTACCACCAACACGGCCATGACCAACCGCCGCTCGCCGCTGCTCAGGTTCAGCTTGTCAAATATGCTTTCGTTACTCGCCATTGAACTCACATACCAACGACCAAATGGTCTGGTTTTTTCTCGTGTCCTGCCGGATCGTCACCACCTTCACGTCGGAAAACAACAGTGCCTTCTCCTTCTCATTGACAGCCTCCATCTGCGTCATTGGCCGCGTCATTCGCGTGAGCGCCTCCTGGTAATCGTCAATCAACTTCACCTTTTCGGCTTCCGCAGCTCCGCTGATCCGCAGCTCCCGGCTTGTGTTACCGTCGAGGCTGCGGCTCGACGCAAACGCTAACTCGGTGAACTTCAGATCACCCGGCAGCCCAGTGGACACCTTGGCCCAAGCCTGGAGCGCGGCATACTTGAGCGCCTTTTGTTTCTCGAGCGTCTCCACCTTGGCCTTGAGCGAGAGCGCCTCGGTGAACAGATTGGTTTGGGCGGCCACCAAGTTAATCTTATCGTCAAGCGTACTCTGCAGCATGCTTCCATAAACAAAAAACCCTAGCAACCCCATCAGCATTATCGCAATCGCTCCCTTGACCCCCTCCATCCACAGGCTGTCCTGATATCGCTGACGGTTGCGAAGGCTGTAATCCTCGATCATCAGGCCGGGTGCCGTTGTCCGGGAAGCAAACACCACTGCCGCCGTAGCCAGATCCACCTCGCTCATCGGCTCGACCTCTCGGATGCGGTCGAAACACTTGGCCAAGGCCGCATTCCAGTCGCCCGCCACGTCGCCACGCTTGACCAAGTGGCAGGCCGGCTCACCCGGCATCCAGCCGGCGACCTCTCCTGCCAGAGCAACGCTGTTAATTTTCTCCACCAACGCATCGCGGCTGGCTGCGGTGTCCGGCAGGTTGAATGAATTCACATCGCGCAGTCGGCTGCCAAACCACCACGACACCAGCGACAGCACCGAGTCGGCCCCCTGCACAAGCTGAATATGCGCCCCGTCCTCCATTGGCTCGCCAGGCACTAACTCCCGCAGCAGCGGCACCTCCACCCGGTCGGCGAGATAGTTGACAGCCTCGAGTTCGTCGAGACGACCCTCCACCACGCTCCTCTCGGCGATCATGACGAGCACCGTCTGGTTTCCCTCTGTGCCGGTGGAGCCGGGCACCGCCTCGGCAGACCAAACGGTCTGCGCTATCGGGAGCGGCGACAGCTCCTCGATCTGAAACTCGACCATCGGCAGCAGCTCGTCCGGCTCGCATTCCGGCAGCTCGACCACACGCAAAAAAACCTTCTCCGGGGGCAGGGTGGCGATGTTGAGCTTGCGGCTGAGCAGGTCGCTCCAGTCCTTCCCCACCGCCTTGGCCGGCGGATCGTCACCCTCGGCCACGCGCAGGTCGCCGGAGAGCTTTACCTTTTTCGACGAGACGGAGAATTGACACAACCGGCTCCCCTCGGTCGCCGGCTCGAGCAAATTGCAACTGCTCCATTTGGTTTTCTTCCCTGCCATCCTACTCCTCCTTCAAATGCTCGTCGGACATGGTCACGCGCAGAATCTCCTCAATGGTCGTTTTGCCATCGAGCACCTTTTGCCAACCGTCGTCGCGCAGGGTGCGCATGCCATCGCTGATCGCGGCCTGGCCGATGATGGACGACGCCTCGCGATTGAGGATCAGCGGCCGGATGGTCTCGCTCATCACCAGCATCTCATAAATGGCCAGCCGCCCCTTGTAGCCCTGCTGGCGGCAATCCTCGCAGCCGGCCCCATGATAAAATGTGCCAGACTCGATGACGTGCTCGGGGCAGTTGATCTGCCGCAGATAGTCGTGGTCGATCTTCTGCTCCTCCTTGCAGTTCGGGCAGATGGTGCGCACCAGACGCTGAGCCATGACCGCCTCGACCGACGACGCCACAAGAAACGGTTCGATGCCCATGTCGATCAACCGCGTGAATGCACCCGCGGCATCGTTCGTGTGCAGAGTACTGAAAACCAGGTGACCCGTCAGCGCGGCGCGAATGGCAATGTCCGCCGTCTCGCCGTCTCGAATCTCACCCACCATGACCACGTTCGGATCCTGTCGCAGGATGTGCCGCAGGCCGGTGGCGAATGTCAGCCCGATGTCCGAACGCACGGCGATCTGGTTGATGCCCTTGAGCTCGTACTCGACCGGTTCCTCGATGGTGATGATTCGCTGGTGAACGGAGTTGATCGTACTCAGGAAGGCGTAAAGCGAGGTTGACTTGCCGGAACCGGTCGGCCCGGTTACCAGAACGATCCCGTGCGGCTTAACGATGAGTTCACGCAGGATCGCCTCGTCCTTAGGGTCGAATCCCAACTTGTCGAGACTTAGAAAAATGGTACCACGTGTCAGCAAACGAAGTGACACACTTTCGCCGTAAACCGTCGGCACGGTGGAGACACGGATGTCGAGTTCCTCGCCCTTGATGCGGACGTTGATTCGGCCATCCTGCGGGAGACGCTTCTCGGCGATGTCCATGCCGGACATGACCTTGATGCGCGAGATGAGCGAAGACTGGTAGCGCTTCAACTGCGCCGGCATCGGCGTCTGGTGCAGAATGCCGTCTACGCGGTAGCGGATGCGAAACTCGTCCTCCGCCGGCTCGAAGTGAATATCCGTCGCCCGATCCTTGAACGCCTCCCAAATGACCTGGTTGACGAACTTGATCACACTGGCGTCCTGATCGCCCTCGGTGATTTCCTTGTCCTCATCGAAGAAAATATCGAACGAACCCTCGTCGTCATCCTCCAGCTCCTCGAGTGTCTCGGCGCCGACGCCGTAAATTTTCTTGAGCGCCTTTTCGATCTCGCTGCGCGGTGCCAGGGCCAGTTTTACGTTGCCGCCGGCGTTAAACTGCACCGCGTTGATCATTGCTGAGTCGAACGGGTCGCTGACCGCCACCTCGAGCGTGCCGTTCTCGGCGTGGATCGGCAGGACGAAATGCTGGAAAGCCACCTTGGTGGTCACCCTCTTTCGCGCCTCTGCGGATGGGCTGATATCCTTGAGATCAACAAATCGCAGGCTCATCGCCTTAGCCAAGCGCTCGAGAAAAGTATCCTCGGCTAGCCCCTTCTCCCGGGCAACAAAAGCCAGCAACGGCTCCTCCACACCGTTTTCAGCAGCCACACGCCATTCCTTCGTCAGGTTCGAAAACTCAACGGGAGTGGCCAAATCAGCATCAGCCAATATCTGTTTAATCGATGTAAGTGCCATTCTGCGGGCAGCAAGTGAACGAATAAACAGCGGTTTTCAGCAAAAGTTGCAAAAAAAGAGACTCAAATAACGCCCCCTAAGCGAGATGGGCATTCCCCTTGGCCAAGCGGTGCGCTTCCCCTACTCCCAAGTCAGGACAGACAGGAAATTCTCCAGCGCCGGGGAGAGGGCCTTGCTTTTCTTGTGCACCACCGCCACGGGCCGGGTGAGTTGCACGTCGCTGAATTTCACGCTGGCCAGGCTCCCTAGCTTGACCTCCGACACGATGGTTACCTCCGGGACAATCGCCACACCAGTGCCGATCTCCACCGCCCTCTTGACGGTCTCAATGTTGTCGAACTCCATCACCTGGTTGACAGCGATTTTCTTCTCCCGCAGCACGCGGTCGATCCCCCGCCGCGTCGGGATGTCGATGTGAAAACCAACCAAATTTTCCCCCGCGATATCGGCGAGTTTAATTTGCCTGCGCTTGGCCAGAGGATGCCTCGGCTCGCATATCAACACCAGCGACTCCTCCATTAGCGGGATGATGTTAAGTTTGCTGTCCTTGCCCGGATATGCCAAAAGGCCAAGGTCCACAACGTTGCCCAGCACGTCCTCGAGGATTTTGTCCGCGTAACTGTACTCGACGTGCACGTTCACGGTGGGGAATTTTTTAAGGAATTTCTTTAGGAACGGCGGAAGCGTGTGCAGCCCTATCGAGTAGATCGTCGAGACGCGAATGTTACCCGACACCACGTTTTGAAGTGACTGCATCCGGCTCGTCAGTGTCTCGAAAGTGTTGATGATCTCCTTGCTGTGGTCATAGAGCAACTGACCCTCCTTGGTTAACCGAAACATCTTCTTGCTGCGCTCGATCAGCAGCGTGTCAAAATGCCTCTCAAGCGAGCTGATCTGCTGGCTCACCGCTGACTGAGTGATCTGGTTGATCCGCGCCGCACTGGTGAAACTCCGGCTCTCGGCCAGGTCACAAAAAACCCGCAAGCTCTCAATCTGCATAAGCCCAGTTAAATTGAAAACCCGCCTGAGTCAAACATTCTTAATGCAACCAATAGACGCAGGATTGACCACTGGCCGTTTGTCACCGTTTAATCAGCTCGCCGGGATGATGGGAGGGATGAGTTCCACCTCGCCCCAAAACCAACGAATGTATCATATCACTCGATTGCCCAATGGGCTCCGATTGGCCACGGCCGAGTTGCCGCACATGGCCAGCGTCAGCCTCGGCATCTGGTCGGCCGTCGGCAGCCGCTGCGAGCGCGCGGGCGAGACCGGCATCAGCCATTTCCTCGAGCACATGCTTTTCAAGGGCACACGCCGCCGCTCCGCCGCTAAAATCTCGCAGGAGGTCGAGGGCCTCGGCGGATACATCAACGCCTGCACCAGCGAGGAGAGCACCTGCTACCACGCCCGAGCCCACGCCGGCCACGCCGGCAAGCTGATGGACGTGCTGGCCGACATGTATCTCAACCCGGTTTTTGACCGGCAGGAAATCACCCGCGAACGCCGCGTCATCAAGGAGGAAATCGCCATGACACTCGACCAGCCGTCGCAGCACGTGCTCGAGTTGTCCGACGAGTCGCTCTGGCCCGACCAGCCGCTTGGCCGCTCCATCGCCGGCGACGAGCGCACCCTCAACCGCACCCGCCGCCGCGAGCTCGCCGGCTTCCACGCCCGCCACTACGTCAGTGGCTCGACGGTCGTGGTCGCCGCCGGGGACATCCGCCACCGTGACTTGCTCGACTTGGCCAAGCGCTTGGCCAAGCGCATCCCCACCGGCAACCGCTCGAGCTGGTTTCCCGCCGTGAACGGCCAGGCCCGTCCGGAAATCAAGCTGTTCACCCGCGACATGGAGCAGACGCAGTTTGCGCTCGGCATCCGCACCTGTTCACGGCACGACCCAAGGCGCTTTGCCCTGCGCTTGGCCAATGTGATCCTCGGCGAGAACATGAGCTCGCGCCTCTTCCAGTCCATCCGCGAGGAGCACGGTTTGGCCTACAGCATCTACTCGACACCCAACTTTTATCACGACACAGGCAGCCTCACGATTGCCGCCGGGCTGGACACCGCCCACACGCAAAAGGCACTCAAACTGACCCTCGACGAGCTGCGACGCCTCCGCGACAAACCGCCCGGCGCCGCCGAGCTGCGCCGCGCCCGCGACTACCTCATCGGTCAGCTCGAGCTCTCGCTCGAGAGCACCGAGAGCCAAATGAACTGGGTCGGCGAACAGTTGCTTGGCTTCGACCAGATCATCCCACCGGACGAAATCAAGGCCCGACTCAACGAGATCCGGCCCGGCGACATCCGCCGCGTCGCGAGCGATTTTTTCCGGCCGGAACGCCTTTGCCTCTCGCTCGTCAGCCCGCTCAAAAGCAACTGCGGCCTGCGAAAATTAATCGAAATTTGACCACCGATGCCCCGCCCGCTGATCCAGGAAATTGAGACGCGACATACGCCGGAATCCCTCACCGGACGGCTTCACGCCGAGACGGGAACGATCCTGCTGCGCTCCGGCACGATGGAGCACGGCGAACGCTTCAGCCTCGTCGCCGCGAGGCCGTTTTTGCGGTTTGAGTCGTACGGCTCGCGCTGCGAAATTGAGTCGGCCGCCGGCCGCCGCACGCTGTTTGGCAGCCCGTGGAAACTGCTCGAGAGCCTGGCCAACCGCTACGAGCTGCTCGAGGAGATCGACCTGCCGTTCCCGCTCGGCGGCTGTTTCGGCTATTTCGGCTACGAGCTGAAACAATTCGTCGAACCACATTTGCCGCTGACGACCCACAACGACCTAGAGTTGCCGGAATGCAGCGTTGGATTTTACGACAGCCTCGTCGTGTTTGATCACAAAATCGACAAGGCGTGGCTGATCTCCACCGGTCTCGGCGAAGAGGGCGATCGCTCCGACGAACGCGCCCAAGCAGCCGCCGCGTTTTGGCTCGGACAACTCGGCACGCTTGACCAAGCGCCCACCGCCGAGCCGCCTCTTGGCGAAGCGACGATGCCGCAAGTCACCTCGACGATGTCGCGCGAAAGCTACTGCGACGGCGTGCGGCGGATCATCGACTACATTTGGCGGGGCGACATTTATCAGGCCAACCTCACGCATCGCCTGGCCGCGGAAGTGGGCGTCGATGGATGGACGCTCTTTCAACGACTGGCCACTGCGTCGCCCGCGCCGTTCTCGGCGTTCATGCAGTGCGGCGACTTTCAACTCGCCAGCTCATCGCCGGAACAGTTCCTGCGGTTGAGCGGTGACCATGTCACCACTCGACCGATCAAGGGCACGCGCCCGCGCGGCACGTCGCCCGATCTCGACGCGCGGCTTGGTTACGAGTTGCAGACCAGCGCCAAGGACCGCTCCGAGCTCGTGATGATCACCGATCTACTCCGCAACGACCTTGGTCGGTTCTGCGAATACGGCTCGGTGACTGTGCCCGACTTGGCCAAGCTCG
>Ga0115000_10002569_pt1 | contig 15522 bp, 13 predicted proteins | sample ArcticOcean_MG_C_6_FD_89690 | JGI IMG/M metagenome (GOLD analysis project Ga0115000, IMG submission 89690) | Marine microbial communities from western Arctic Ocean - ArcticOcean_MG_CB8_128 | ecosystem: Environmental > Aquatic > Marine > Oceanic | place: Arctic Ocean: Canada Basin | collected...
ACAAAGGAGGACGCGCGAAAAATATCCGGTGTCAAAAACATCCAGTGGCTGTCGGAATTCCCGGTGATGTTTCGCTCGTTGATATGCGAAGCAGAATCGGCCTACCTGAACAGCAACGAATACAAACGAGCCAAAGTAGAAGTGGAGACGCGAGATGCGCGGTTCATCCGCCAATGCCGCAAGGATTTCCCACTACACACCTATCGCCGACTCGCCCCGTTGTTGCACCAGTTGCGCGTGGTGAAGACGGATCTAGAAATTGAATTGTTGAATGAGGCGATCGATATTACCGCCAAAGGATTCCGCCGCACGCTGCGCTTCGTGAAGCCGGGCGTGACCGAATACGAGGTGGAGGCCGAATGGGCGCGCGAGTTCATCCGCCGCCGCGGCAAGTTCGCCTATACACCCATTGTCGCCGCCGGAAATAACAACTGCGTGCTGCACTATCTGCAAAACGATCAAGTTTGTAAAAAAGGCCAGTTGCTACTGATGGACGTGGGAGCCAGTTACGCAAATTACAACGCCGACATGACGCGCACGATTCCCGTGAGCGGCACGTTTAGTCGCCGCCAGAAGCAGGTTTACAACGCCGTGCTGCGCGTGCTGCGCGCGAGCATCGACGGTGCCACCGTTGGCAAGCTACACCGCGACTGGACGAAGGAATCACAGGCGCACATGAACGAGGAACTGCTGAAACTCGGCCTGCTCAAGCCCAGCCAAGTGAAAAAGCAGGATCCCGACAACCCCGCCTGCCGCAAATATTTCATGCACGGCCTTGGCCATCCGCTGGGGCTCGACGTGCACGACGTCGGCGACGCCAACGACCCCTTCGCCCCCGGGACCGTGCTAACTGTTGAACCTGGCATCTACCTCCCGGACGAGGGGTTCGGCATCCGGCTCGAGGACGATATCGTCGTCACCAAGGATGGCCCTATAAACCTGATGGCCAAAATCCCGATCGAAGCGAACGAGATCGAGAGCATAATGAACCGGTGAAACAGATCCCGGCTTTAGTTTGTGTTCTCTTCGCACTCCTGAATGGCGCTCATGGCGACAACTTTGACAAGGATCGGCTTGTTGCGTGGTGCATCGTGCCCTTTGACGCCAGGCAACGAGGGCCGGCTGAGCGAGCGGAGATGCTCGTGCAACTCGGCCTCAAGCGCGTGGCCTACGATTGGCGCGCGAAACATGTGAAATATTTTGAAGAGGAAATTCTTCAATACAAAAAGCACGGGCTTGAGTTCTTCGCTTTTTGGAGCGTGCACGAGGATGCCTTTCGGTTGTTTCAAAAGCACAAGATACATCCACAGGTTTGGCACACGTTGAGCAATCCGGATGCAGCCACACAGCAGGCCCGTGTTGAAGCAGCGGCCATGACGTTGTTACCACTACTAGAGCGAACAAGGCAGCTTGGTTGTGCACTTGGCCTCTATAACCATGGTGGCTGGGGCGGCGAACCGGCGAATCTCGTGGCGGTATGCAAGCATCTTAAGGTGCATCACAACGCCGGACATGTAGGGATTGTTTACAACCTGCACCACGCCCACGAACACATCGCGGATTTTGAAAAGTCGCTGAAACTCATGCAACCACACCTCCTTTGCCTGAATCTCAACGGGATGAACGACGGCGCGAAGCCAAAGATTTTGCCGCTTGGCCAAGGGCAGCATGAGTTGGCACTACTCAACACGATTCGACAATCCGGCTACCGGGGAGCAATCGGGATCCTCGATCACCGCAGCGCCATCGACACCGAGGTAGCCCTGCGGGAAAATATCGACGGTTTAAAGAAAATCCTCAAGCAGTTGGGCGCCATGGAAACACTCAAGTCTTACAGAAAGTAACCGTGTTAACGCAAAAACACAGGGCGGCATCGAAGCCGCCTTGGGCAGAACGGAAAGTTAAACGTTACAGCAAGCCTTAAACCCCGCAACCGCAATGCGGACTGAGAAATAACATTAGCCTGGGCCAACATGGCCGCACCCGTTTGGACAAGTATGTTCTGAAGCGCGAATCCCTTAGGGCTATAACATTGGAGCTGGTTATCACGACTTGAATTACTACCCGCAATCTCCCGCCTGGGATTACACGAAAATTGAGGCCGTAGGATACCACGGTGAATCTTCCAACCCGAGCAGCCAGCGCCAATCTCCCGTGCACAGAAACAGCAACCAGACCACTTAGCCATGCGCACCGACCAAGTGGGAGATTGATGAATCGACCGTGATCACGACGTCCAATGGATCTACAAACCGGGACGTGTCGAGAAAGTCACCCTGTTCGCATGGTAACTTTTTCAACTTCGACCCGGGAACAACCTCCCCCGCCCCTTCACCGCTACGGTTTTCCACGGTAAACGTTTCCTTACTTCGCGCAACGATCTCGGGTATGATCCGCGTGCATGATTCGGAACATCATTTTTGATTGGTCGGGCACGCTTGTAGACGACCTGCCGGGCGTCTTCAAAGCCACCAACTACATCCTCGAGCAGGCAGGCGTCGCGACACTTACACTGGCTGAGTTCCGAGCCGAGTTTGAGTTGCCTTTCACTGGCTTCTACAATCGCTTTACCCCCGACGTCCCGCTAGAGCAACTTGAGGAATGGTTCCACAGCTACTTCGGGAAAGTCTGCGGCGAGGTAATTGCCCTGCCCCATGCAGTCGAGTTTCTTGACTTCTGCAAATCCAAAGAGCTTCGCTGCTTTGTCCTCAGCGCCGTCAAGCAGGAGTACTTCACTGAACAGACTGCCAACGTCGGGATGAGAGATTGCTTTGAGCAAACCTACCTCGGCGTATGGGACAAGCGGGAGAAAATTCACGACATCATCGAGGAAAACAATCTTTCGAAGGACGAGACGCTGTACATCGGCGACATGCAGCATGATGTCGAGACGGCACACCACGGCGGCATTCATTCCTGCGCGTTGCTCACCGGTTACAACACGCTCGATCAACTCCGTGAAGCCAACCCCACCCACATCGCCACGGACTTGGATGAGTTCAAAGGCACCTTACAAGCCAACGGCATGACCCTACCAAGCAGCAAACGCAGGCCCGTCGCAACCGTTGGCGCACTGATTTACGATGCACTTGGCCAGGTGCTGATGGTTCGCACTGACAAATGGTCGGGCAAGTGGGGTATACCGGGCGGCAAGATTGAACATAGTGAATCGTCCGAAGACGCACTCCGCCGTGAAATCGCCGAGGAAACCAGCCTCACGATCACTGATATCGAGTTTGTGCTTTCGCAGGACTGCATCAATTCAGAGGAATTTTACCGGCCCGAACATTTCATCCTGCTCAATTACACATGCCGCGTCGCAGGAGAAACCGACGTGACACTCAACGATGAAGCACAGGCGTATCGCTGGGTGAGCGAACCCGATGCGCTGCAACTCGATCTGAACCGACCCACCCGCATTCTGCTCGAAGCCGTAATGGCCAACTCAACAATCCTCACCGATGTCTGACCTTATAACTATCGAGGACTTGGAGGTTCGGTTTCATGTTGGCGTGCCGGACGAGGAACGAACTGAGCCGCAGCGGCTTCTCATCACCATCGAGTTGGCCCACGACCTCGGGGCAAGCGGAGCAACCGACAACCTGACTGAAACCATTGACTATTTTGCCGTCTGCCAAGCGGTTAAGGCGATTGGCCAAGCACGAAGCTGGAAACTTATTGAAGCACTGGCCGATGACATTTGCATGCTCGTGCTCGATCAATTTAGCCCAAGTGTCGTGCGAGTTGTGGTCAAAAAATTCATCCTGCCGGACACTCGCTGGGTAAGCGTCGAGATGATAAGGTCGGCCAAATACAGGCAGGACTCCGACCGGTCAAAACAGGCAAAATGATTCACCTCACATCCCTTGAATGTCGGTTCGCCCAACACCCACTCGCGTCGTGATTCGTCTAACCACACCAGAAATGCAACTTTTCAGGTCCCTGCCAAAAGCAATGTTTATTGATGTCTCCGTTGCCTCCTGCAAATGAAAGACAATCGAAGATTGATTTCCAACACTCAATTCGTGGATAAAACCCGTGCTGAGCAACAAACCGCACATCGAGAACTAGATCAGACCATGAGAAACAAGGCAACTTTCCTTACAATAATGTTTAGCCTGCTTTGTCATTCAGCCGTCGGCGACACGGCCGCCTCCGAATTCGTGCCGAACAGTGAGCGGCGCGAGCTGGCCATCGAGAAGATCCTCACGTGGGACGCCTTGGCCAAGGCCCACAACGCGAAACCGGGCGAACAGGACGTCGGCTTCGAGTTTCTTTTTCAAAACAAAACCGCCGGCGAGATTCGAATTAAGCGAGCGGATTCCTCCTGCGGCTGCACTGTGGCGCGGTTGCCCAAATTACCCTGGATCATCACAGCAGGACAAAAAGGAGGCATACCGGTTACGATGGATATAAGCGGTAAAACCGGTGTAATAACCAAGACCATCACCATTGTAACCGATAAAGGCATCATTCCGCTCAAGGCGCGTGTCGCCATCGGCAATACTTCCAAGCCACTCACGAAACGTTCGAAGGAGGAACGCGCCGCCAATCTCCGCGCCGCCGCACTAAACAGGCAGGCCATTTTTCAGGGCAAGTGTGCCGACTGCCATGTCAAGCCAACCGTAGGCAAACAGGGCAAACAACTTTATGCAACCGCCTGCGGCATCTGCCACGAATCCAAAAACAGGGCCCCCTTTGTCCCGGATCTCCGCCCCTTGGCCAACGGCAAGGACAAGCAATATTGGCAACAGTGGACAGCCCAGAGCAAGCCGAACACGTTGATGCCAGCCTTTGCTAAAGAGCACGGAGGTTCGCTTGATGATAGGCAGATCAAGACTCTTGTCGCTTACTTGGTCCGGATCTTCCCGCGCGAGTTGAAAACTCGTCGTGCCATCATCAAGAGGAATAAACCGGCCCTCAAATGAATAGTTTATTTGTCACATTTGAAGGCATTGAGGGCTGCGGTAAATCGACTCAGATTGAGCGATTGGCCAAACGCTTAGCCAAGGAGGGGCACAAGACTCTTACTCTTAGAGAGCCAGGCGGTACTCCCATCGGCGAGGCCATCCGAGATGTGGTCAAGTTCCCCCCCGGCCACAATCAAATCTCTCCCGATACCGAGTTGCTACTGATGAACGCTAGCCGAGCTCAACTTGTCCAGCAAGAGATCCGCCCTGCCCTCGCCAACAGCACCGTCGTACTGTGCGATCGTTTTTACGACTCCTCGCTGGCCTATCAGGGCCACGGCCGAGGACTCGACTTGCTCAAGGTACAAAAAGCTATCGACTTGGCCATTGGCGGCACCAAGCCAAACCTCACACTGCTACTCGACATTCCATTGAGCGTCAGTCAAGCCCGCGTCTCTGATCGACATCAATCAACCGGCGAAATACAGGATCAATTCGACGAGTCCGGAACAAAATTTTTCGAACGAGTGCTCGACGGATACCACATCTTGGCCAAGGCTGACCCGGAGCGATTCCGGACTATCAACGCTAACCAATCCCCGGATTGCGTAAGCAATGAAATCTGGGACACGATCAAAGAGCAAATTTAACCACGAAAATGGAAAGTGAAACCAATCTCCAAGAACGCCGCAAAGCCTATTGGCGGGCGAACCTCCGAATACTAGCGATCCTTATGTCGATCTGGTTCACCGTATCGTTCGGCTGCGGCATTTTGTTCGTCGACCAACTCAACGAAATCAAACTCGGCGGCTTTCGGTTCGGATTTTGGATGGCACAGCAAGGATCCATTTACGTTTTTTTGGTGCTGATTTTCGTTTACGTCCGGTTTATGAACAAACTCGACCGGAAGTTTAAATTCGAAGAGGAGAACGACTAAAAGAAAGTTAATCGATGGACGTAAAAACCTGGACCTACCTTATTGTCGGACTTTCGTTCGCCCTCTACATCGGAATCGCAATCTGGAGCAGAGCGACTTCGACGAAGGAGTTTTATATTGCAGGGGGTAATGTCAGCCCAATTTCGAACGGCATGGCCACCGCCGCAGACTGGATGAGCGCCGCGTCATTCATTTCGATGGCTGGGATGATCGCCTTCGGCGGTTACGGCGGATCTGTCTTTCTCATGGGCTGGACTGGCGGTTACGTGCTGCTCGCTCTGATGCTAGCGCCGTACATGCGCAAGTACGGTAAATTCACCGTACCGGAATTCATTGGGGAACGGTTTTACTCCAGAACCGCGCGAATCGTTGCCGTGATCTGTCTCATTATTGTTTCGGTTACCTACGTCATCGGACAAATGAAAGGAGTTGGTGTCGCGTTCTCACGGTTTCTCGAGACGGACTACAACACCGGCCTCTATATCGGGATGGCCATCGTCTTTTTCTACGCTGTCCTTGGAGGCATGAAAGGCATCACCTTCACGCAGATTGCACAGTATGTTGTTTTGATTTTTGCCTACACAGTCCCAGCTATTTTTATTTCACTCAAACTCACCGGTAACCCGATCCCTCAGTTTGGCCTCGGCGGATCGGTTGCCGACGGCACACCGTTGCTGGAAAAGCTAGATATGGTTATTCAAGACTTGGGTTTCAACCAATACACCACATCTGTCAATGGCAGCAAATTGAACATGTTCGTTTACACGATGACGCTCATGATCGGCACCGCCGGCTTGCCACATGTAATCATTCGCTTCTTCACAGTGCCAAAAGTGAGCGACGCGCGGTTGTCCGCCGGTTGGGCACTGCTCTTCATCGCAATCCTATACACCACCGCTCCCGCAGTCGCTGCTATGGCCCGTCTTAATCTCACAGAAACCATACAACATGGCCCCGTCGGTGAAGCCACAGGAAATCTAGAATACGAAAAACGCCCCGAGTGGTTCAAGAATTGGGAAAAAACAGGCCTGCTCAAATTTGAGGACAAAAACGGAGACGGCCGTATCCAGTATTACAACGACAAAAATAAAACATTCACTGCCAAGGCCGCCGAATACGGCTGGGCCGGCAATGAAATGACCACCGTGGATAAGGACATCATCGTGCTGGCCAATCCTGAAATTGCCAACCTGCCCGGATGGGTGATTGCATTAGTGGTGGCCGGCGGATTAGCGGCTGCACTCTCCACGGCTGCCGGGCTCCTTCTTGCAATTTCCTCGGCTATTTCGCACGACCTCCTCAAGGGCATTCTCCGGCCTGACATTTCTGAAAAACAGGAACTCAATGCCGGCCGCTTGGCCATGGTTGGCGCGATCGCGGTGGCTGGTTACTTTGGGTTAAATCCTCCCGACTTCGCCGCCGGGACTGTGGCCATAGCGTTCGGCTTGGCCGCCTCATCGATTTTTCCGGTGTTAATGATGGGCATCTTCTCGAAAAAAATGAATCGTCAGGGAGCCGTGGCCGGGATGATTGCCGGGATGAGCGTCACGCTGCTTTATGTATTCCAGCACAAAGGCATCCTGTTTATCTCCAGTACCAGTTTTCTGGGAAGTATGGAGCCCAACTGGTTCCTAGGTATCACACCAAATGCATTCGGAGCTATCGGTGCCTTGGTTAATTTTGCAGTTGCGTTTGCTGTCTCGAAGACCGCACCAGAGGCCCCGCAAGAAGTGCAGGACTTGGTTGAGAGCATCCGCGTCCCGAGCAAGGGCTGAAGCACTGGTTAACCGCCAATCAACTCGCGCAACTGGCTCACCGGCACGCAGTTTTTGAAGACCATCTGCAGGTTTTTCTGATCACCGTCATCTTCCGTGTAGTAGAGTGACTCGGTGCTGGCAGCTATCCCGACCACTTCCCCGGCTTCATTCAGAACAGGCGCACCACTGGATCCGCGACCAAAATCGGCTGTGATCGCCATCGCCGGAACAGTTTTTTTATCGCGTTGTGTCATAAAGTAACGGGCAACACGCCCCTCGCTCAAGGTGTAAAAATTTTGGTTCGGATGGCTGATCAAATCCACTTTTGCACCAACGGGTGCTGCTTGGCCAAGCGCCACCGGTGTAATCCCGGTATTGGGAATACGCACCACTGCCAAGTCGTAACGCTCACTCGCCACAACAACCGACTCGACCATAAACACACGACCGTCGAACAACCGCACTGCCAAGGCAGAACGCTCAGGCTGGTTCACAACGTGATAGTTGGTCACCAGCAAATCCTCCGCGATCAAGAATCCGCTAGCCGGAGCCACATGCCAGCGCGTGCATCGTTTGCACTTGTAAACACCACCCACCACTGCGATTGCCTTTTGCACATCCTCCGCTCGCCCTCCCTTTCCCTCTGGCAAACCAAGCTTGGCCCTTGGCTCTTTTTTCAGCTGCTCGATCAATGATTCCATCGAGACCGTCTCGTCGGAATCCATCATTCTCGTCGCCTCGCGAGTCATCTGGCCAATGATCGCCCGGTCATTGATCACCGCCGGTTTCGCCGCGGCACTCGACTGAACCCCGCCCGGATTCGTACTTGTGCAACCGGCAACACCCAATGCCAGAAACAAGCTGCCCCATTGGGCTAAATCTATTTTCACAGCGGCAATATACGCCATTCGCGGCTTGGCAGCGAGCGCTTCGTGACCTCAAATGGTCACCCCAGTGGAATTACCAAAATACATCCGTGAAACCCCGCAAGGCGTGACTCTGGCTATCCGCGTCCAGCCACGTTCCTCGCGCAATGAAATCATCGCCGACCCCGCAAGCGAGCAACTTAAAGTCCGCATCACCGCGCCGCCCGTGGACTCCGCCGCCAACAATGCGCTGCCCAAGTTCATCGCCAAGTCACTCGGCGCCCCACCAAGCGCCGTGTCTCTCATCCGCGGCGAAAAAAGCCGAAACAAAACCCTGCTCATCACAGGCACCGACGCTCAAGCTGTTACTGAAAAACTCCGCGCCCAAAAATAGCTTGGGAGCTCACGTGCGCCTTGCTAGCTTGGAGTGATGGATTCTGCGAAATTAAGAACCGTTCTACTCACTGGATTTCTGACACTCACGGCCGGCTGCCAACTCACCCTTAACTCCAATTTCGGGAACGACAACGTGGCAACTTCTAACATCTATACTGTCGCGTTCCAACTCACAGATGCTTCCGACCCGGACAATCCCGTGGTACTCACCACTCCCAAAATCACCGTCATCGCCGAACAGGAAGCGAGCGTGAGTATCGGCGAACCAAACAAGCAATTTATTGAGATCGAAGTTGTGGTCAACGAAGGCGAGCCAACGATTGGCACCACAGAATTCAGCATCTTAAAAGGCGACCTCCGTGCCTCGGGGAAAATCATGGCTCTCGTCGGCCAAGCCGCTGAACTGCATACCGGCGGCTTCCGCATAAAAGTACTCATCGAGCCGCAATCCACCAATCGTGAGTGACGACGCAACCGATGGACAAAAAGGCGGCTGGCGCGTCTGGGTGGATACCGGCGGCACCTTCACCGACTGCCTCGCCACCGACCCGCACGGGTGCACCCAGCGCTTCAAGGTTCTTTCCAGCAGTTGCCTCCGGGGCACGCTGACGGCAATCGACTCGCCGACCGAGATCACGATCGAGTTGCCCCAACCGCTCATTGCCGGCTTCGCGCTTGGCCAACAATTCCAACTCCTTGGCCAACCCGGGGAGCCGATGAAAATCACACGTCACGACTCGTCAGGGCAATTCCGCTTGGCCAAACCGCTGCCCAAAGGAACCCCGCTTGGTCAAGCGATCGAGATCGCCTTTGACGTCGAGGCCCCGATTCTCGCAGCCCGAATCGCCACTGGCACTCCCGCCGCCCAGGCGCTCCCGCCGATGGTCATGTACTTGGCCACCACCCGCGGCACCAACGCATTGCTCGAGGAAAAAGGCGCTGAGGTCACGCTGTTCATCACGCGCGGCTTTGAGGATTTGCTCGTCATCGGCGATCAAAAACGGCCCGACTTGTTCGCCCTGAACGTCCAAAAACAAGCCCCACTCAACACCAACGTCGTTGGGATCGACGAACGACTGGACGCGCTTGGCCAAGTACTCCGCCCGCTCAATCTCCCGCAGCCCAAGTCGCCTAAAAACGAAAACCAATCCGCCGCAATCGTCTGTCTGCACAGCCACCGTAATCCCGAACACGAACAACGCTTAGCCAAGCACATCCGCGACGCCGGTTGGCAACACGTCTCCGTGTCAAGCGACTTGGCTTCGGTTATCAAAGTGCTGCCCCGCGCCGAGACAACTGTTGTCGATGCCTATTTGTCACCGATTATGACGCGCTATCTCGAAAGCGTTGAGCGCGAGTTGCCACGCGGTAAACTGCACGTAATGACCAGCGCGGGTGGACTCGTCTCCCGCGCAAATTACCGGGCCAAGGACAGCTTGCTCAGCGGCCCGGCCGGTGGTGTCGTCGGAGCCGCGATGGCCGGACGTCAAGCCGGCTATGAGCGCATCATCGGGTTCGACATGGGCGGCACGAGCACCGATGTCTGCCGGTTTGACGGCGACTTCGATTACAAATACGAACATCGCGTCGGCCGCGCCAGGGTGATCGCGCCGGTGCTTGCCATCGAGACGGTCGCCGCCGGTGGCGGCTCGATCTGCGGCTTCAACGGCGACGAATTGTTTGTCGGCCCAGAGAGCGCGGGCGCGAATCCCGGCCCGGCCTGCTACGGCGCGGGCGGCCCCCTGACGATCACCGACGTCAACCTGCTGCTCGGACGACTCGACCCTAAACAGTTCGGTATCCCGGTCAACATCGACGCCGCTAAAGTCGCGCTCAAACAGGTTGCTCAATCGATTCCCGAGCCGCCGCCAGAGCGGGATTTGCTCTCCGGATTTCTCGACATCGCCAACGAACGGATGGCCGACGTGGTTCGCAAAATCTCCATCCGCGAAGGCTACGATCCCAGCGACTACGCGCTCGTCGCTTTCGGCGGTGCCGGTGGCCAACACGCCTGCGCCATCGCCGAAGAACTCGGTGTCAGCACCGTTCTTTGCCCAAGCGACGCAGGACTTCTCAGCGCCCGGGGTCTCCGCGAAGCCGTTATTGAGCGCTTCGCCGAGCGGCAGATTCTCCAACCACTCGGCACACATGGCCTAACGCTTGGCGACATTTTTGCCGAACTCGAAACATTCGCGCTTGGTTCACTGAAAGCTGAAGGCTTTGCAGACACACAAATCATTGTCCGCCGCCGCCTCGTTTCGTTGCGGCACGAAGGGCAGGAATCCACGGAGGAAATCGCCTTCGACACAACGACCGATTTGGCTACGGCGTTCCGCGAGCGGTATGAAAACCTTTTCGGCTACTGGCCAGACAACAAACCGATCGAGGTCGTCTCGGCGCGGGTCATCGCCTCGACACATCCGCCGTCGGTTGAGCCGGAATCGTTTACCGACCCAACGGGACAACCAGTCAACAAGCCGGTTCTCGACCGCGAGTCGCTGAACATCGGCCAGTGCATCGTGGGGCCGGCAGTCGTGCAGGATCGTTTTTGCACCCTCGGAATTGACGCCGGCTGGATCGGGACGCTTGGCTCCGGTGGCACTCTAAAATTGACTCGCTCTTCCGGAGCGCTCCAAGTCAGCGACCCCGCTCACTTGCCGCTCGTCGAATTGGAACTGTTCACAAATCGGTTCGGCTCGATCGTCGAGGAGATGGGGCAACTACTGCAGCGCACCGCTGTCTCGACCAACATCAAGGAACGTCTCGACTACTCCTGCGCGTTGCTCGACCGCGATGGCCAACTTGTTGTCAACGCGCCGCACATTCCAGTGCATCTCGGGGCCCTTGGCCTCTGTGTTCGATCCATCGCGCTTGGGCAAGCGCTTGGCGCCGGCGACATGATTGTCACCAATCACCCCGGCCACGGTGGCTCACATCTCCCAGACATCACCGTGATCAGCCCGGTGTTCGACAATGCAGGGCAACTCCTTGGATACGTAGCCAACCGCGCACATCACGCCGAACTCGGCGGGATCAGCCCCGGATCGATGCCGCCCCTAGCCAAATCGCTCGCCGAGGAGGGCGTCGTCATTCCGCCAACCTTTTTGTATCGTGGCACTGTGGCTCGGTTTGGAGAAATTGAAAAACTGCTGACCGCCAAGCCATATCCGTCGCGCTCCCCGGAGGACAACTTGGCCGACCTCAAGGCCCAAGCCGCCGCTAATCTTCTCGGCACCCAGGCCCTACAGGGGCTGGCCACGACGCACGGCGCTGAAATAGTCACCGACTACATGGGGCAAATACGGCAACGGGCTGCCGACGCTATCGCTCGGCGCATCACCACTCTCAAGCCAGGACGGCATATCGCCACCGAACAGCTGGACGACGGCACGCAACTCAAAGCCACGATAGAGGTTCACGACGGAAAAATCCGCATCGATTTCACGGGCACTGATGCCCTGCATAGCGGCAACTTCAACGCCACGCCAGCGATTGTCCAAAGCGCGGTGATCTACGTCATCCGGTTACTCGTCAACGAACCGGTGCCACTCAACGAGGGGTTGATGGAACACGTCGAGATCACCCTTCCCCGTTGCCTGCTCAATCCCGAGTTCCCCCACGACCCCACTCAGGCGCCACCCGTGGTCGGCGGAAACGTCGAGACAAGCCAGCGGTTAGTGAATCTACTGCTCAAGCCGTTCGGGATCGCCGCCGCCAGCCAGGGGACGATGAACAACCTGATCTTCGGCAACGAGCGCTGCAGCTACTATGAAACCATCTGCGGCGGCACGGGAGCCGGGCCGGGTTTCGACGGCGCGGACGCCGTGCACTCGCACATGACCAACACGGCTATCACTGACCCTGAGATTTTGGAATGGCGCTTTCCCGTCCGACTGGAGCGATTCGCCGTCCGCAAAAACTCCGGCGGCCAAGGCGAGTTCACCGGCGGCAACAGCATCATCCGCGAGATGGTCTTCACAGAACCGGTCTCGCTCTCGCTGCTCACTCAAAACCGCACCCAAGGCCCCTATGGCTTAAACGGAGGCCAATCGGGCCACCCCGGCGAACAGTACTTGGTGAAGCGCAACGGCGAAGAAAAGGAACTTGCCTCTGTTACCCAACAAGAATTGGAGGTAAGCGACCGACTGATAATGAAGACCCCTGGCGGTGGCGGTTGGGGCAAGTTAACTTAACGCACCACCCCACTTCCGACTTGTTACTTGACTTCGCAAAAGGCAACTGACAGCGTCCGCATTACCGCAACTCCTTCTGGAGGATACCCTTAAAACATGAGTGCTTCATTTCAATATTCACGTCGGCGAGGAATCAAGCTGAGGAATAAATTTCCCCGATACAACAAAGGGTTCACTCTCATTGAGTTACTTGTTGTCATTGCGATTATTGCGATCCTTGCGGCTATGCTTTTACCAGCTCTAGCCATGGCCAAGTCAAAGGCACAAGGGATTAGCTGCCTTAACAACCATCGGCAACTCATGATTGCATGGCGGATGTACGTCGAAGACAACAACAGTAATTTACCACATGTTAAACACGGAGCTTACGAATGGTGCGGTGGCTGGCTTGATTTTGACGGCAACAACAGAATGAATTGGGATCCAACGTTCAATTTGTCCAAAAGTATTCTTTGGAAGTACTCCGGAAATAACAAAGATATTTTTAAATGCCCCGGCGATACCAGCACTGTAAAAGCAAAGGGCAAAACACTGCCCCGTGTTCGTAGTATGTCCATGCTCAACTGGGTCGGTGGACGAGGTGAAAACAGAGCCATGGGATGGTCTGCCTCCACTGGCCCGTGGAGGATTTACCGCCAACTGGAAGATATGATCAATCCGGGGCCATCGAGCACATTCGTCTTTCTCGATGAAAGGGAAGACAGCATAAATGACGGTATGTTTGTGGTGGATATGGGAGGTTATCCGGATAAACCAACAATGCACCGAATAGTGGATATTCCAGCGAGTTACCACGGTGGTGGCGGCGGATTATCGTTTGCCGACGGGCACTCCGAAACAAAGAAATGGCTGGATTCACGAACCGTGGCCGCGTTTAGAAAAGGAGTGGGCACCGCATACGATCGACCTTCCCCCAATAACAAAGATATCGCTTGGATGCAGGAAAGGGCCACAAGACACCTTCGCAGATAAAACAGGTCCCTCTCGCGCTCGCCCTTAAGACAAAATCCCTTGAACGACGCTGCCGTGGACGTCAGTTAGACGGAAGTCGCGACCGGCATAACGGTAGGTCAGCTTTTCGTGATCCAAGCCGAGAATGTGCAGGAGGGTCGCATGCAAATCGTGCATATGAACCTTGTTCTCCACTGCGGTGTCGCCGAGTTCGTCGGTGGCCCCATAGGACATGCCCGGTTTGACGCCCCCACCTGCGAGCCATGTTGTGAAACCGCGCGGGTTATGATCACGTCCGTCACCGCTTTGTGAGAATGGTATGCGGCCAAACTCGCCCCCCCACCAAACCAGCGTCTCTTCGAGTAGTCCACGGTTTTTCAAATCCGCCAGAAGTCCAGCGACTGGTTTGTCTGTCGCACGGGCGTGATCCATGTGCTTGGGCATGTTGCTGTGCTGGTCCCAGCGCGGGTTAGTGCTTTCATCTGCGTAATTTACCTGAATGTAGCGCACCCCAGACTCCGCCATGCGGCGTGCCATAATACATTGCTTGCCAAAGTTGTCCGTCGGTTTTTCACCGATACCGTATAGTTTCCTGGTCGCGGCGCTTTCGCCGGACAGATCGAACACCCCAGGGGCGTTCATCTGCATGCGCCAGGCGAGCTCGAACGATTGCACTACCGCCTCGAGTTGGTCGTCCTGCGGTTTCCCTGACAACTGGGCGCGATTAATCTCCTGCAGCAACTCGAAGTTACGTACTTGCTCGGCATGCGACAACGACGGGTTCACGGCATTGCGCAGCGTTGCCTCACCTGCTGGTTGGCCTGCCTTGCCAATGGCGGTGCCCTGGTAGATCGCCGGCAGAAAGGCGTTGGATTGGTTTCGCGGACCGCCCTTTGAGGCGGAAGGCTGCAGTGTCACGAAGCCGGGTAAATTCTGATTTTCCGTGCCCAAGCCGTACGTCACCCAACTACCAACGGACGGACGGATTAGATTGGTGGCACCGGTGTGCATGAATAACGTTGAGGGACCATGAGCGACGCCCTCGGTATGCATCGATTTGATGAAGCACAAATCGTCGACCATCTGCGCCGTGTACGGGAACAACTCGGAGACATGCTGGCCACATTGACCATACTGTCTGAAGTCCCACAGCGGCTTCATCAGCTTCCGTTTGCTCTTCTTGCCAAACGTGCCAAACCGAACGCCGGTGAAGTCGTAATCCTTGTCATGGTTTCTGATCAACTCCGGCTTGTAGTCATACGAATCGACATGACTAGGTCCACCTGCCATGAAAATAAAGATCACCCGCTTGGCCCGGGGCGCAAACATCGGTTGACGCTGAAGCAATGTCGCCGGACCAGTAGAGGCCTGCGCCTGCTGGCAAAGCCCAGCCAAGGCCAAAGAACCAAATCCACAGGCTGAAGTCCTGAGCATTTCCCTGCGCGAAACCGGTTGCACGAAGGAAGTGTAATTCATTTTTGTCGATCGTCAATCCAAGTGTCGAAAGTCCAC
>Ga0115000_10002570_pt1 | contig 15521 bp, 17 predicted proteins | sample ArcticOcean_MG_C_6_FD_89690 | JGI IMG/M metagenome (GOLD analysis project Ga0115000, IMG submission 89690) | Marine microbial communities from western Arctic Ocean - ArcticOcean_MG_CB8_128 | ecosystem: Environmental > Aquatic > Marine > Oceanic | place: Arctic Ocean: Canada Basin | collected...
CAACCCGTGTTCCATTTATATAATTTATTATATTAAAAATAAACAACAATTTTTAAACAATTGTTACGAATGGTTAAAACCTGGAGGCACATTGGTAATACATTTAGTAAATAAACAAAAATTCAACCCTATTTTAAATAATGCTGACCCGCTTAATATTATATCGTCTCAAAAATATGCGAAAAAACGCATTACCAATTCCCTTATAAAATTCAAAGATTTCCAATACAGGGGTGATTTTAAATTAAATAAAGATGAAGACAAATGTACATTTGAAGAAATTTTTAAAAGTGATGAATCAAAACAAATAAGACAAAATATTCATGAATTATATTTTCCGTCACAAAAAATTGTTTTGAAGATGGCAAAAGAAATAGGATTTGTAGTTCAAGGTAAAATAGATATGGTACCGGTTCAATATGAGTATCAATATTTATATATTCTTAAAAAACCAGAATAAAGTTTAATCATCAGAATTATTTTAATTAACAATAATAATATGATTTTATACATATTATTATCAATATTGATATTATACATTTTTTTTTTCTTATATATTAAAATTAAATTTCGCTTTTGGTCTAGTCAACCCGTGTTCCATTTATATAATTTATTATATTGGGCATTTCCTTGTGGTATTATACAATCTGAGATGCCACCCATGACAAAATTTTATGATGGCAAAATTATTACAAAACCTTTCAAAGATGTTTCAGCTGAAAAAAAAGAACTACTTTACTGGCTTGTCCAAGCTCATTTTCTCAATGACAAAAAAACAACATATAATCCACCTAAACACGCCATACTAGACTATTTTGACGCCCATAATAGCAATTCTTTTATTTCTCTCCAATTAACACCAAATTCGCACCAAAATATTAAGGTCATTTCAGCCATGTCAAGTCGACCCTTACTATGTTACTTTAATGAAAATGAAATCCACGTTAATTATGTTGATTTTCTATGTGTTCATAAAAAATATCGAAAAAAAGGCAATGCACAAAAAATAATTTATTCTCATTATAGAGATGCTCGCAGAATGAAAGCCAATCCTGTTTTTCTATTTAAACGCGAAGGTCATCTCAACTTTATTACACCATTGACAATATATAATGCATACGCGTTTTCATTAAAACATTTAAAGAATCCAACCTTTGATATACCTAACAATATAGTATGTCAATTAATTAATGATGGTAATTTTGCCCTTTTTGCATTCTTTTTTGGAGAGATAAAAAAGAAATTCCAATGTTTTATCACACCTTGTATTTCACATATTAAACATTTAGTATCTAAAAAATTATTGTTTATTTGCTTAATCATGGAAAATAATAAACCAGTCGGTGTATATATTTATAGAGTACCGCATACTTCTTATAATGGCAAGAAAAGCATTGAATGCATGGCCTCATATTACAAACTTGGTTATTATGATATATATATTAAATCATTTCGAAATTCAATTGCGTTAATCAATAAAATATATCCAATAGATATTGCTATTTTAGAATATATGTCCAATACCACTGATATAATTAAACATTTATTGAATATTCAACCAGCATTATGGAAATGTCCAATGGCATATTTTTTATATAATTTCGCACATAGACCATATTTATCGTCGAATGTTTTTTTGGTAAATTAATATATGAATCGCCAATTACTAAATGATATAAGAAAGGCGATGTCAAAAAGAAGCCTTTTATATGTCAGTGGAATGTTGGATAAAGAATTGCAACCACCGAGACCTCATGTTAAATATGCAAAAAAAGAACCTCGTTTTGATAAAATAACGACTAGAACAGAAAAGCGTATTCTTAAAGACACGAAAACAAAAATTATCTAGTATATTTTCCGGCCCTTGCAAATGAATCTACAACAAAAATAACAAAAACGCCTAAAAATAAATATAAAACAAGTTCTTCAGTTACATTATTTGTTTTTTCATCCTGTTGTTCTTCTAAAAGGTTAATCATATAGTTTAATTTTTTCATAAGGTCATCCTGGTTTGAAAAAGAGTTTTCGTTATTAATTTTGTTATAATAAGGAATATATTGTTTGTAATAATCTTGCGCTGATATGTTATCAATTTGTGCAAATGGTTCAATGTTACTCTGTTTGGGCGTTTCATTATTTTTCCAGTTGTATTCTTGTGTTTTATCATTATTGTCATCTACCGATTGAGCCATTGGTTTAAAATCACATAAATCATCATCTTCATCATCAGATTTTGATAACGTTGTTTTTTTATTTGATAATGTATTTAGCAAATTGGTTATCTTTGATGATGGTTTTTTATGTTTTCTTTTTTTAAGCGTTCTTGATTTTGGCGTTTTGTTTTCATTTTTTATATTTTCTTCATCATCCCAATTAGAATATCCCAAAGCAGTCTGCATACTTATAATGAAAAGAGATAATTTTTTAATAAGTATTCCTAAAAAAATATAATTAAATGTATATAGGATGAAAACATACATTGAATTAAGTTTAACGGCACTTTTAGCTGTACTTATTTATGAAAAACCAAAGTCTCTTATCTACTTTGCTCATCATACTTTAGGCAAATTAGTATTAATTGGCATGGTCTTTATTATGGCTAAATATTATGGCATTAATGCAGGAATTATAGCCTCTTTGATAACCATTGTTTTATTCGAACATATTAGAGAAGATTTCAAGAACGCTAAAAAAAAATCTTCACAAAAAGAAGGTTTTGCTATAATTAATGGTAAAAATGAAAAAAACAATTATGAAATCTCAAAAACTGATATATTAGGACTTGATAGAGATTTAAAAATGAATGCTATTCGTTCATTTAATTCTTCCTCACAAGAATATAGACAATGCGGAAAATCAAATCCTTTTCCCAAATAAATTCTAAAATATATATATGACCAATTTATATATTTTCATATTTTTAATATTAATTATAATTTTTATATGCAACACGCCTATATATGAATCATTTAAAGGCAAACAAACATTAATCTCAAAAAGACAAACATTGGTGAGTAAAATAAAAGATTTTGCATTAATGCCAATTAATTATCCGTATAGAATAATAAAAAAACGCTTTCAAGATGCTAGGGATTCTGTATATTCAAATGGTGATAATATTTCTAAAAAAATGGGTATTCACTCACACAAAATCAGAAAAAATGTAAAATATTGGGTTAATTATCATTTATAATTTTTTAATCTCTTTAAATATTAATATGGTAAAAAAATTCACCAAAGGGCATCTTCCATTTTTTGATGGCATACGTAAAAAATTACATGTAATAAATACACATCCACTATTTATCGGAATGATGGTTATATTATTAAATATCACTTCCAAATATATTACTATTAAATTGAGTAAATCTCAAGAATCATATCTTAAAAATTCATTGGGGAGACAATTTTTAATTTTTGCAATTATGTGGTCTGCCACACGGGATATAATTTATGCGTTTCTTTTAACAGCCGCTTTTGTGAGTTTAGCTGACCATCTATTTAACGAAGAAAGTAACTTTTGTGTCATTCCATCTTATTTAAAAAATTATGCAAAAGCTTTAGATACGAATGATGATGGTTATGTTTCTCCAACGGAAGCCGAAGAGGCTATTCGCACACTTAAAAAGTTAAAAACACAAAAAAAAAAAGAAGCGTTTATGATGTATCATCGCAACTAAGTATTTGTTATAACTTGTATTTTAAAATAAAAGTTATATATAAGTACAATGGCAAGTAATTTGTTTTATAATTTATTGGAAACAAGACCAGATGCTCCGCCTGCCGATGGTGCTGTCGCTAATCCACTAAATGCAGCAGAAATAACAAGAAGAAAACGCGGAGATGGAGAACCTCTTACTCCACCTTTCACTCATGGAAAAATATGGGTTTGGCAGAGTCAAGAAGCTGGCGCGCCAACAGCAGCAGGGAGAGAAGTTCAACAAGAAAAATTACCAAGAGCTCCGAGTATGACAACCAAAGAAATTAAAGAGTTACTTCTCAATATACCTAAAACGCCACCATACAATGAAGATGCTGATACAACACTTGGTAACAGACCAAGAAGAAATGCTGCGCAAACTTTTGAAGAAAGATTTAATACACAGGATGGGTTTACCAATAAAATAAGAATGTTGGTAGAAAGAAAAACAAGTAAAAAAAGAATGAGAGAAATGGGAAAAGTATTGAAACGAATACGAACTATTGGGTCAACAAATGAAAATAGTAGATTGCTTCAACGATTAAGAAGAATAAATCCTGAGGATAATAAAAATTATGAATGGCTTATTGAGCTTACCACTGATGCAACCGGAAAACACTCCATTTTTTACACAGATAAGATGAAATATGAAAAAGAACCCATACCAGAAGCACAAGCAACACCCCTTCAACAAAATAATATACCTTCCGCGCCACTACCGCAGGCACAAGCGGCACAAGCAGTGCAAAATGTTATAACACCAAAACAAACAATGCAAAATTTAAAAGCAGGTGATTCATATCCAACATTAAAAAGACCAACAAATGAAAATGAAAATCCACCAAATCCATATGCAATTTTTCCAATAAATAGTAAAAATAAAGAATGGAAACAAATTTCTAAAGAAATGGCACACGAATTATCCAAATTATTTAAAAAAGATACATTATTGAAATTTCCCAATCCACTTTATCCAAAGAAAAGTGCAAATGACATGATATTTAAAGTTAGTTCTTATTCTTTAAAATTTTTACCAAAAACATTAAGTGAATTAACAGGAAAAGATTCATTTAAGTTTTTTATTACCAATAATAGGCGCGATAATTTATTATATGTGGTTTGTAATGTGCATTTAAAAGGCCGATTTATAGGAAAAAATAATGAAAAAACTAAAAAAGCTATAAAAATGTTGAAAAAAAAACCACCAAAAGAAGGCAAATCAGCTTTTTGTGATGCTAGAATAAGTCGAATCAAAAACACTTTTTTAGATATGAAAGCAAATGTTGGTATTGGAGAAGATTCTGCAAGTAAAAAATGGGAAAAGAAAATGGGAAAAGCTGAAAAATCTATTAGATATACTGAAAATTTTAAATTATATCAAAAAAATAAAAAAAAAGCAATAGATTATTATATACTAGAATATTGTTGTCGCCAAGCTATGAATTTTAACGCTGGTCGAGGAAGAGGATGGCCTAATGTTAAAACAACTTGGGGACAAGTAGCAGCAACAAATCAAATGGGACCAGGCGCACCAGCAGCACTCCCCGACCCACTATCAGGGACTCGATATCCTTTCGACACATGGACTTTACAACCAGGAATTCCTGATACTTATAGAAATGTTAATTATTTCGCAGCGCAATTTGGAGACTTCAATCAACGACCACTTCCAAATATAACTATAAAAGATGCTTATAGGTCCATAAATATACCGGGAGGGGCTACAGCTCAAGATAAACCTATATGGCCAATTCCATTTGCTCCATTTGGAATGTCATTAAAACCAAAAGTAGTACCTATACTTTTTGAAAGAATAAATAAAATAATTAATGCGTGTTCTGTGGTCCCACTTGCAGCAGCAGCAGCAGCAGCAGCAGTAGCAGTTGGACTTCCACTTGACGTTTACAAAGCTGGATATTATTTTTATACTCGCAGGCTTGGGGGAAAATTACCTAGTTTAAGTAAAAATAGATTATTTACAGATAACCTTGATTATAATAACGATGGTGTAGATGCAAACATCATTTTTATTTCACCATGGAAAAATTTATTTGTTTTATATGAATATGCTCTTTATAATGATTTTGGAAATAATAATGAAGAAAGGAAAAAACGCCCTTATGTTGGTGTTGATAATAAAGGCAAACCCACGACAACATACCAGTATCAAGCCTTAGAAACATATAAACCATATCCTTCTTTATTGGCAGATAATTTTAATGACCAATATTTTGGAATTGGAAGAGCCTTAAAATTAAGAGCAGTTCGTCCTCCACCTCCTCAACCAAACAATATTATTGATGGTCATTGGACTGGAGGAAGATTTGGTCAATTTGGAATTTGGAAAGTAAAAAAAGCAGAAGGAGAAAACCAAGGTCTTATTGAATTTGCGATACCCAAAGTCCATTCAAATGAATGGTTTACATACCCTATACCCCTCGCTGAGCAATTTGCGCTTCCTCCGCCTCTAAACCATGACTGGTGGCAAGATTTTCCTACATTAATATCGCATGAAATCCCTTCTACTGAAGATATAGTTAATAATATACCACAACCACCTGACAATTATAATGATTGGAGAGACTTTGGTCAACAACAAACAACTGGTCTCCCTGCATTGAACGTCGCCGAAACCGCCGCTACGAGGGCCGCGGTTGCTGCTGCCAATAATGCTAACAATGTCGCTCAGTTCGTTCCCCCTCTTCCAGCGTTCATGGATATTCCCACCGGGAGAGCGAATAGAGCTGCAGCAGCTGCAGCAGCTACTGCTGCCACTGATGCTGCCACTGCCGCTGTTGTTGCTGTTAAAGCTGTTGTTTACAATTTAGACGCAAAACAAGAACAAATTGGTCAGTTTTTGGAAGATAACCCTGTGCCGCCAAGATATGAGGTAACTTGGGAACAAATTAAAGAAAACCCATTATATAGAAAAGAAGCCAAAAAATGGGCCGAATGGATGGTATTGGTTCATCCTTTTCCAATACCAGGTTTTTTTGAATATTCTGATTATATTATTTTAAGGCAAAAGTATATTTTAAGTAAACTAAGCGAAACTGCGGCTTTACCTGTTCCCTTGGATGTTCCTCCACCATTTGCTGGTGGAAATGTTCTTACTCAAGCACCGGTTGTCAATCCACAAATAAGAACCCAATCAAAATTGCGCGATAATGCTGTACCTGATATTCCCATTGCCGTTGACCTACCTGGAAGGAAAAATGAATGGAGAATGCCATTGGCATATAATAAAATTAAGTCAATACAAATTTTACTTGTTCCTGGTGATATAGCTAGATTATCAACATCAATATTACCAAGTGAACAAAATAGAACACGCAAATTCATAAATCCATATGCACTTGTATCAATGAATCCTGCTGCACAAAATTCGGGATGGAACCTAGGATTTAAAGAAACATTTAAATATGATTTTCCTCATCCACGTTTTCCTTGGAATCGCAATAAAGAGTTGTTTGTAGGTCCACCAGCTAATGAATATCCGACTTGGTCTTCTTTACCTCCTTTTAAAGAATCAAATGAATATGAAAACATCACTGCTAATCTGGTATGGACAGCACCAGTAGTTCAAGTAGATAGAAGATTGGGATTAAATTATGATTTTCAGTTTGGCGTACAACAACAACGACTACCACTGCCACTCCCACCACGAGGTGCACGAGGAGTAAGAGGTTGGTGGGCAAGAGGCGCAAGAGGCGCAAGAGGCGCAAGAGGCGCAAGAGGCGCAAGACCACCACCTCTTCCAAGAGGTGTTCCAAGAGGCAGAGAACAATTTTTTCCCAAATATGCAAACTTTTCCCCACATACAGAAAGAAGAAGAGGTGAAATATTATGGAGGGAGAAGACAAATAAAAAAATGGGTTTGGGTGGTTGGAAAGGAGGCAATAAAACATTAAAGAAAAAACGAAATAATAAAAAATCTCGCAAAAAGAATAAATCGCTCAAAAAGAAGTCTTCCAAGAAGAAATGATAAAATATATTTTTAATAAATTTATATTTTATCCCCATCTACCCATCATTTGAATTCGATGTTTATTTTTATGTTCAATATACCATTTTTTATTTTTGACGTCCCATCTCGCGCCCATCTTTTTTGCTTCGTCTTTCTCAGAATAGGGAACGTTCAAATACATTTTCTTTTTTGAAGATGATTTTTTCTCTGAATACGGGCAACTTTCTACACCAATGGCTAAATTTGCCAATCTATCGGCATTATCATTGCCCATTGAATGTTCATCTTGTAAACCGGTATGAGCAGCAATATGATGAAATTTGATATTAGGATATTTCCTACAAAATCCATAAGCAACTTCTACAATTTCACGATTAGGAATATCTTTACCTTTATTTTGCCAACCCTTTTTGCACATCTTTTCGCCATATGTTGTGCAACATCTTTTGGAATAATCGGAATCAGTATATAAATGTATAATTCTACCGGCTTCAATATCTTCCTTAATAATAGTTAAAGCAGTAATAATAGCTAATAGTTCAGCTACATTATTTGTTTGTCTTCCATTATAAGCTTGACTTAAATTTCTTTCATCATTCTCTCCAAACCAAACGCCGAAACCTGCTTTAGCGTTTGGTCTTCCATTATTTGAACATGCGCCGTCAGTATAAATATTCAGAGGGGCTTTGTTTGATATAGGCTTGGGATTTTTCCTAATTACAAAATTGTCCATTAATATAATAATTAAATAGATATATTTATATTATTTATCCTCCAAAGCTTTGTCAATTTGTTTTTGTTCTAACATATTTTCTAATCTCTCAATTTTAGCAATTAACTTTTCCATATCATCTATTTTCCGTTTTTCTTGTGCAACTTCTGGATAATCTTCATTGTACCACCAATAGTATGTACCTCTCACACCATTATATGTAATTTTAATGGCATTAACGCCTAAATCAACCGCTTCATAAAGTAAATAACCTAATACCATATATAAAATAACAATATTATCTATATGGCATTTGTTTTCGAAGAGAGAGATAAAGTGTTGTTTTTTTCTAGAAAGAAAGGAACCAATGAAATCGTTAAAATATGCAAATATATTTCACCTAATGATAATATAACTCTTAAAGAATGCATAAATGCCCACATGTTCAATGATAGAAAAATTATTAAAAATGATACAAGTTATATTTATAATTTAATAAAAATGGTCAACTGAAAAAAAGGCACTAAAAAAAGTGATCTCACGTTTTGAAAACTTTAAAGTTGAGAAAATTTGAATTTGGACATTTTTAAAATGTCCAAAACGGGAATTTGCCACTTTTTTTCGGGGCCGTTTTCTGCATGTCACTCAAATCATTCTTCATGTTGTAGATGATTTTTACAAAAAAAGTGAAAAACGCCCTCTACATGGATTTTTTTTACGAATTGTGATTTTTTCGATTCTTCTAAAAAACAAGCAAAATGTGAAACAAAAAACAAGCAAAGTGAAACACGCTTTTAGACTGAAAAAATGCCGAGCAAAACAACCGCTCGTTTCCGTTATCATTTCGGTCACAAAAAAACCAACTAAAAATCCATTTTTATGCCAAAAAATCGTCAAATTTTTGCTTGTTTGAAACAATCAAGCAAAAATGAAACAAATCTTAAAAAAACGATTTAGGCATTTTTTTTGTTACATTATTATAAAATGAAACAAAAAAAAGCCGAAAATGAAACATTAGATGTGACATTGGGGAAAAAATACATAGAATACAAGTGTGATGTTTGCGACTTTACCAGTGTCAAAAAATCAAATTTACAATCCCATTTTTTGACAAAAAAACACAAAAAAAACAGCAAAAATGCAACAAAAACAAGCCAAAATTGTGAAAACAACAATGTTTCTCTACAATATATGTGTGGTAAATGCACATGTTCTTTTAATAGTAGAACTACATTATGGAGGCACAAAAAAAAATGCCGAAATGTTGTGTTATTTTGTTGCGAAGATTGCGATTTGACGTTTGCTACGAAATTAGATTTGATACAACATAAAAAAATATGTATACCTCAAAATTCACTCAACAATACAGATAATACAAATGATAAATTGCTTGCGCTTCTCCCAAAATTAACAGATGCTATGATAAAAATAGCGGAAAAACCATCCGTAGCAAATACTAATTGTAATAACAAAATGACGATTAATATGTATTTAAATGAGGAATGTAAGAACGCCATGAATTTAACAGATTTCGTAAATAAAGTGAAAGTATCACTAGATGATTTAATGTACACGCAGCAACATGGTTATGTAAAAGGGATAAGTAATATATTTCTCAAAAATTTAACAGATTTAGACCCAAAAGACCGCCCCATTCATTGTAGTGATAAAAAAAGGATGCAATTTTATGTAAAAGAAGAAGATAAATGGGAAAAGGATAAGCAACATGTGAAAATAGATAGTTCAATTGCAAAAATTACACATAAACAAATATTAAAAATACGCGAATGGGAAGACAATCATCCTGATTTTTTAGAAAATGATGAACTTACTCATATATGGCAGAAAATGTGCGCAGAAACTATGGGAGGTTCAAAAGATATTGAACGCAGTAAAAATTGTATCAATATTAAAAAAGAAGTCTCTGGCGTTGTTGAGGTGAAAGATGCCATGAAAGAATAATTAAAATTTATTTAAAAGATGATTAACATTTTTAAATAAATGACCCCAATTATAACATCGCCTCTAACATACATGACATTTGTTGTATTTTACATGTCATATTTTCTCTCCAGAAAACTGGGAATATCTGAATCAATTAGTAAAGCTGTTCCATCTCTTGCACATTCATTAATTAGTACATCCACTTCTTCTTTTGCAATTATAAATTTTAATAATGAAAATTATTACATCTCCGCTTCCATTATGTTTGGTTATTTTTTATCAGATTCCATTCTTTCTATACAAGAAATAGATAAACCTGGTAGAAAAGAATTGTTAGCACATCATGTATTTTCATTATTGGCGTTATTAATGCCTCCTAATTATTGGTTGCCATATTTCATATTTTTAGCCGAGAGCTCCAATGTTTTTGGTCAAATTACATATCTTTTAATAAAAATGAACCAACCTCGTAAATTGATAATGAAAAGTAAACAATGGCAATATTGGAGTTTTCTTGTAGGAAGAATAGTTTTATGGCCTTTTGTTTTTATGTTACCCGTCGATAATTTAACCAATGTAAATATTTATTTCATGTATTCTTTATTTGTTCCTATATATTTAATGAGTGTATTTTGGATGTTTAAATTACATCTAAGTTATGATAATGTAATCTAAGTTTTAAAAATGAATCATTATATATATAATGTACTTGAGAAAGTTATCTACTATGTCAAGATGGCCCATAACCATATCTACTAATGCCTGGGATAAAATAACAGATATTTTATCAAAAAGCGATAAATTTGCTTTTGTATTTTTCGCAACTGGGGGAGGATGCAATGGGTTTAATTATAAACTTGAATCCATTGATGAAAAAAAATTTGATAATTTAACAGCAGCACGACCTTTACCTGTTATAATTACAAATTCTGAGACACAGGTAGTAATTGAACCAATGTCTGAGATGTTATTGTTAGGAACGACAATTGACTTTATAGAAGAAGATTATAGTAAAAATATTTTTGAGAGTAGATTTATTTTCACACCTGAAAAGGATTTTGCTACATCGTGCGGTTGTGGCATTTCATTTACTCCAAAATAACATTTATAAATTTAAGCTAATTGTATTTCTTTCTGAGCGGGGTTTTCTTTTACTTTTTCTTGGCAAATCCAAAGATGAAGGATCCATTTTTTTCATATCTTCAACACTAATAGTGCTCTTATTATCGGGTTTTTGAATATTGACTCTTTTCGTTTTTAAGCCTGAGAGTATATCATCAATATTACCTGGTCCTCTCATTTCTGGACGTGTTCTTGTCGATTTTTTTTGATTTACCGATGTAAATTTCTCTTCCATATTAATAGAATCATTAAAGTGCGCGACCCCTCTTGCCATCCCTATATCTGGTCTACTGGAAGTGCGTTGTTTCATTTGTGGTGGTTTTGCTCGCATTTGCGGAGTTGGTCCAGGAGGACTACCCATTGGTGGCATGGGTTGTTGACCTCCCATCACACCGGACATAAATCCACCAAACCCTGGATTTTCCTGACTCATACTACTTACGGCCGCCTGAGTGAATTGTTGCATAAGTTCAGGATTTTGTCTCATTATATCATCCATATCAGGCATAGATGATTTAAACATTGTGTTTGTCATATGAAGCATAGCAGCACTTCCTCCTAACATGAATAATAATTTCAGTTCCGGTGCCATTTTAGTTTTACCGCCATATTTTTCATGCAATTCGCCAAAAATATCATCATATTCGTCTAAATTTTCACTAACAGATTCACCCCAACCATCAAGTTTAACATCAAAGGGGTCAAATTTCCCGTTTAAAAATTCGATAGCGGAAACGGCTGCCATAAGCATTTTACCTTGGAATTTCACGGAGTTTCCTTTTTCTTTTTCATTTTTAATCATTTCATATTCTCCCTGCATCTCGGACAAGGGGCTATCCATCGTATATTTTTTTGTTAATTCAATACCTTTTTTTTCCATTGCTTCAAGTTTTCTTAATATTTTGAGTTTTTCTCTTAAAATATCTTGGCTAGACATTTGAGGTTTTTGTGGTGCGTTAATATCGGGATTAACTGGAATTTCATTAAATTTGTTAAATCCATCCCAAGTTTTATCCTTTTTATCCCCATTTGCCGTAGCTTTTCCTAAATTTTCAACACCCGGTAATATTTTAGGTATTTCAGTAACATCTATAGAAATGCCTTTTTTTTCACCGATATTTGAATTCATACTTGAAAACATGCTCGATGTTGCATCTTTTCTTGAAATATTACTTTCGTTTAAATTAATATTTTTATCCAATGATTCTAAATCAGACAGGTTAATATCTGATTTTGGAGAACTTGTGCGTCTTTTATCATTCATAAGCATTTCGGCACCAGGTCCGAAATTCACAGATTTTCTTTCAATTGTGTCCACTTTTGGAAGATTATTTAATTTAATAGTACCAATTTCGCCAACGTCGGTTGTCATTAAATTTGGTGGATTTGACGGGGTAATATTAATAACTTCATTCATTATGTTTTTACTAGAACTTTTAATTTTAAGTAAGACGCATAATTAATTATAATTTATGTTTAATATACCAAAGTCCTTGTAAAAAAGAATCGGCCAGGTCGTCTTTTTTTGAATGTTTTATAAAAACTTGTGACCATTCCTCTAATAATATATTTTCATTTAATAAAGATTTTGTCACAGATATGCCTAATTTTTTTCTTTCTGAATATTTTGTTTTCTTTTTTGAAGGAATGTAGTCTTTGAGTTTGTTCGCTGCGGAAATTTCTTCTACACGAATATTCCTTTCTATAAAATGTTGCATTATCATTCCCTGTAAAGTTTTCATTCGTAAAGCCAAAGGTCCGATTTGATTTTCGACAATAACAATATCAAAATCATATGAATCAAATAATCCTTCAAAACCTTCTTTTAATTTTTTTCCATATGTTGTTAGCTTTATAGAGCGTGCTTTGATATTTTCAACAAAATTTAAATAATATGTATCCAATTCATCAAATATAATATTTTGATAATCCACTTTTTTTCTTTTTTTCTCTCCAAAAGAACTAATATCAAAGTCATATTTTTTAATAAGTGTTTTAAGTTCAGTTATTTTTAACTTTTTAACATTTGTTTTTTTTAATTCGTTCGTCGGCATTTTATAATTTTGTTTTTTGGCGTGAATTTTGCAGAAATACTTTTCATTTTTATGATATTTTGAATTTTTATCACATGGTTTATTTTTTGCCGTTTTCCCACAACATTTGCGTTTTTCTTCATTGCATAAATTTAAAACTCCCCATTTATTTATAGTGTATTTTTTTGATTCATCTATTGAAAAACTACAATATGCTAAACATTTCATACCCACATCTATACTCAATATTTTCATATATAAAGAATCGCCATTTTTGTTTTAAATACTATTTTAAATATAATTAGTATTTAATTGAAATTGGGCATCGAAAGCATTTGTGCTTGTGTTATAATAGGTGCCACCAGTCTAGATTGTAGTGATTGTGAAGTGACATACATATTTTTAAGGTCAGAGTTTTCATATCCAAATGGTTGAATATTATCTTCTGTTGATTTGTAAATATGTTTTTCAGGACATTTTACTTCATTTCTATCTTGAAAATTTTTCCAACAAGTACAGCAATTTTCGCATGCATTGGTTTGATTTTTTTTAATAATGGCATCTGCGTTTTGCATAAGATATTGTCTATATTGATAATTATTTGAAATGCCAGCAGATTTTTTCAAATGGTTGTTATTCGCACAAGCAGGTTCCCAATCACGCCCCCAACTACCATCACTCATAAGTGCTGGAAATCCAGCGTGAATATTGTTCGATCCTTTATAGCAAGTACCCCAACTCATTTATAATAACTTTATATTTTTATTATTCAATTTTGTAATAATTCTATGAGTTTATTTTTTCTTAGTGCCTTATAGTTTGTAAACCCTTGTGTCTCGCACATTTGTTTTAATTGTTTGACAGACAAATCCTTTAAAGAATTATCTGCTTCGGCGATTATTTGTTTAATGGTGCTTTGTAAATCATTTACTTCGCCATCATCGCTACCAGCATCCTCTTCGCCATCTCCGCCATCCTCATCTTGAACGTTATCCTCATCTTGAACGTTATCCTCTTCGCTATCATCTTCGTCAGCGGATGTTTCATCATTTTTTTTTTCTTTAAATTCAATTTCTACTTCGGGATTATTTATATTTCCGATATCATCATTTTTTTGTAAATGTATAATATTTTCATTATTTAAGTCAATTTCATTTTCTTCTAAATCACTAATATCATCTAAATTATCTATATTCTCGACGGACATTGAATTAATTTCAGCTCCTTCTAAATTTATAGATTTTATGTTGTTTTTATCAACATTATCGATAATATGTATTGTTTCTTCATCCTCATCTGAAACTTCATCACTATCAGAGCCGTCGGAAGAATCATCATCAGATACACTAATTAAATTAATACTATCTGTAGTCATTTCATTTGGCGATGGATTTCTGGATGCTTGTGAATAATTGGATTTTGTTTGTTCGTATTCTTGTATAAGTTGAAACATTAAATCCACTTTTTTTTCAGCTCTTCCCATTCTATTTTTAAAGTACATGAAAATAATCCCTCCTATTAAACAAGATATTCCTGCGCTAATTAAAAGTGTTCTTGTCATCATTTATTTCAAATAATATTATTTATTAACCAAATAAACGAAATTATAAAGTTTTCATATTATTGAAGGCGTTTTTAACGATTTCTTCAGGATATCCTAAATCTTTCAATACCATTATTCCTCCTTTTATTTTTGATATGCCATTTTTAATTTTATAGGTGTGTTTTTGTTTTTCATTTTGGACATATGTTTCCATATGAAAATTATGAATTGTTTTATCGCTTTCAAACATTTTACATAATTTCAAATAATGCGTTGTTAACATGAATTTAACATTTTTGTTTTTAGATATATATGATAGATATGATTGCGCTGAGGATATTGCTTCATATGGGTTTGTTCCAGAAAATAGTTCATCGAAAATACAAAAATGTTTTTTTGATTTATTTTTCTGAATAATATCTAAAATATTAAAACATTGTCTGGCTTCTGCTTGAAATAAACTATCTCTTGAATTTGTATCTGGTATGTTTAAATAACAA
>Ga0115000_10002572_pt1 | contig 15512 bp, 16 predicted proteins | sample ArcticOcean_MG_C_6_FD_89690 | JGI IMG/M metagenome (GOLD analysis project Ga0115000, IMG submission 89690) | Marine microbial communities from western Arctic Ocean - ArcticOcean_MG_CB8_128 | ecosystem: Environmental > Aquatic > Marine > Oceanic | place: Arctic Ocean: Canada Basin | collected...
CGAATAGTGAATGAATTAGAAGAAGTTAGCAGAGTTGTATATGATATCTCCAGCAAACCGCCCGCAACTATTGAGTGGGAATAATAAAATACTCTTGAAGTATTGATTTAATAGCGTTCTATCCGAATCCCATAAAAATCAATATAATGATTGATCGACAATTTAGATTCGAAAAGCATACAATTAAATTAGCTACTTAGAATATGTATGAAGCAAAGTGCAAGAGTATTTAATGGAATTAACCATAGAGCAAGCCCTGCACCAGGGAGTTACGGCACACAATGCAGGCAACCTTCATGAAGCTGAGCGTCTTTACAAAGCTATACTTCAGAGCCAGCCGAAGCATCCAGATGCGAGTCATAACTTAGGGCTTATAGTTATTTTGGCGTATCGGATAGAAACTGCACTAACGTTATTTAAGACTGCTTTGGACGCAAATCCGAACATAGAACAATTTTGGCTCAGTTATATTGATGCACTCCTCAAAGCTAAACGCCTAAAGGACGCGAAGCATGCTATTACAAAAGCTAAAAAGAAAGGGTTTGATACTAAGAAATTGGAAGTATTACTTTCTCAATCAAAAGGTTTAATTGTCTCTAAAGTTACGTTACAGGCTCAAGTTAAAACTTTGCAAGAGAACTATCAGAATGGACGATTTGATGATGCTGAAAAGCTTGCAATGTCCATCACTCACGAGTTTCCTCATCATCAATTTGCCTGGAAAGTTTTGGGTGCAATATTTGGGCAGACAGACAGGAATACCGAAGCTCTAAATGCTAATAAAACCGCAGTTGCATTAGGCCCTCAAGATGCTGATGCCTACAATAACTTGGGTGTTACGCTTCAAGACTTGGGAAGATTAGCTGAAGCTGAAGCAAGCTATAAACAATCGATAGCGTTGAAGTCTGACTTTACTAAAGCCCACTTTAATTTGGGTATTACGCTCAGAGAACTAGGCAAATTAGATGAAGCTGAAGCAAGTTATAAACAAGCGATAGCGTTGAAGCCTGACTTTGCTGAAGCCTACTTTAAGTTGGGGCAGATTCTGTATGCTAATGGGGATATTGACTGCGCGATTGAAAGTCATCAAAAAGCATATGAGATAGATTCCAGTTTGCGAGAAAATGAATTATTGTTGAATGTCCTGCGATCAAAAATCACCCGCGGTAAAAAGGTACAAAATATTAATACTGTAAATAAACGTGATGGTGAACTCGGATTAAATTCCAATGTAATTATACAAGACAGAGGAGTAGAGGCAGAGCTTATTTCTCATCTGTATAAAATTAATTCTAGTTCACTTGATGAAGCGCCAGGACCGCGTTATGGCAATGGGAGATGTTCTCCTGATTATAGTCTTTTTAATAATGATCAATTTATTATAAAAACTGTAAAAGATGATCTGATAAAGATTATGAAGCTAGTAGTTAAATCAGAGGTATATGTGTTTGATTCCTTTTTTAATATCTATAGTGCTGGTGCTGGCATACCTAAGCACCAACATTTTAATAAGTTAGATAAAGACAAGTACCATAATTTAGAAAGACAAAAGTATAGTTTGATTTATTATCTTTCTGTAGGAGATCAAGATTGTAGCGAGCCAGGAATTTTGAAACTTTTTGGTCCTGATCAAGACATTTTGCCATGCGAGGGCATGATTGTAATTTTTCCTGCAAGCAGAATGCACTCTGCTATTTATGGCGGGAAGGAAGATAGGGTTCTGATTGGCGCCAACTTTTATAGTCTTTAGAGCAGATTATGGAAAAAGAAAAAATAATTTTTTTAGAGTCACTGAGAGGATTGGCGGCAATGATCGTCGTTCTTTTTCATTTTAAAATTGGCTCCGTGTTAAATAATAGCTTTACAGAAAATGGCTATTTAATGGTTGATTTTTTCTTTATCCTGTCTGGATTTGTTATTGCTTTAAATTACTCTAAAAGAATCTATAACTTTTTGACATTAAAAAATTATATGTATAAAAGATTTCTCAGGTTATACCCACTTCACCTATTTACATTGCTGTTGTGGCTTTTAATAGAAATAATAAAATATTTCTTTTACATAAATGGATGGTTAGATTCTTCAGAGGACAATCTACCTTTCACACAAAATAATGTATCTTCTTTTGCAATGCATATTTTTCTCATCCAAAATATTTTTACAGACCAATTAACTTGGAATGGCCCGAGTTGGTCAATTTCTGTTGAGTTTTATACTTACTTACTTTTTGGCTTAGCAATAATTTTTTTAGGATTTATATTTCAGCAGATAAGTAACATTAAATATTTAATTTTGTGTGCATTTTTTATTTTTTTTGCTGTTGCATTCTTTTATCTCGCAAGTGAAAAAATGTTTTTGAGATGTATCTATGGTTTCTTTCTTGGCTCAGCAATGTTTTTTGTTTCGAAGTATAGAAATATATATTTTTGCTCTAATCTCCTGACCTACTTTTTAACCCTTTGCTCAGTTTTTTCTATGATTTACGTCAGCAAATATCAATTAGCCATTACTATAATTTATGTTCTTAATATTTATTCTTTATTGATGGTTGCAAAATTTTCAGAAGTTAAAGCCAACAAAAATATACTATTAAAGTTTTTAAGTCTTAAGCCTTTAGTTTTCTTGGGCTCCATTAGTTATGGTATTTACATGACACATTCAGTGTTTATTGGAGGGCTTGTTGAAATTTTTAAAATGACAAATATACAGTTTTTTGTTGATGGGGGCTACTTAGTATTAGAAGGCTTTTCACAATTAGAAATTGAGCTGTTAATGTTTTCAGTTTTAGGAATCATAATTTCTTTTTCTTATCTTTGTTATAAATACATTGAAAGACCATTCATTAACTATTCTCAGAAAATATCTTTAACTGATTAATTATTCTTAGTATTATTTAAGAGTTTTTTAATCTTTCCAGTTTTGACTTGTGCAAAATGTAATTCAACGTCCAAGCCTTTTTTGGGTTAGTGGGTATTTTCATTTAAATACTCTACAATTACTTAATATTGTTCTAACAATGCTGATAATATCCATTATAAAATATTTTCACTTACTTACAATTTTGATACACCCACACGAAAAGAGTTGACTATGAAAAAAGCTATCATTACAGGAGCTTCAGGTTTAGTGGGTAGGTCCCTGGCTAAATATTTAGCTTTACATGGTATAGATGTTCTGTGCCTAGGAAGGCGGAATCTAGATTCAGAATATTTAGATGGTCTCTTTGGTGCAGATATTGAGTATATGCAATTGGAGATGAAAAACATCTCACAGCTACCTCAAAAAATTAGAGATATAGGTTGGCAGATTGATAATGATTGTGTGTTCTATAATTTTGCTTGGGGTGGCATGAAAGCTTTAACAGATGGAAGTTTTGATGATCAATTAAGAAATGCTATCTCATCTTCTTTGGCTATTAAAGTAGCAAAAGACATAGGCTGCTTTAAATTTGTTAATTCTGGTACTCTTGAAGAAACTTATGCTCAGATGCATATTGCTAATGGCTCTCCATATACCGGTTCCCAGGCAAATTATGCTATTGCTAAGTTAGCATGCAGAGATATGTGCGCCATGACAGCTTACTTGGAAAAAATTAACTATATACACACCCGATTGTCTGCTCCTATATCGCCAGATCTCTCTGCAGGTGGATTCATCCCAAATACTTTAAAAAAAATTAGAAATAAAGAAAATTATGAGCCAGCAAAAAATTATCAGCTGTTTGATATAATCTCTACAGTTGATGTTGCAGAAGCATACTACCTAATCGGCTTATATGGAAAAAACAAAGCTGACTATTTTATTGGATCAGGTGTTCCTACAAAACTCAATGATTATTTTTTAAATTTTAAGCAGGTTAATTTAGGAATACCAGTAGAGAAGAAAACTTATTCCCCATCTGATAACTTATCATTTTTTAGCACCGAGTTACTTCACACTGACACTGGCTTTATCGCAAAGACTAATCCATTAAATTTAACAGGAGCCAAGTAGATTAGATGAAACAGGCAATAGTAACAGGAGCTACAGGCTTTATTGGAGCAGCTTTTATAAAATTTCTGACAGATAAGGGTGTTGATGTGGTGGCGCTTGGAAGAAAATCAATTTCAGATGTTAAGGACAGCAGAAGAAAAAAGCTCGCTTCTGCCAAGTATATTAATTTGAATATGAAAGAAATTGGAAGTTTACATACAAAACTTCAGGAAATTTCTTGGAATATTGGAGCAGAATGTATTTTTTTTAATCTTGCTTGGGGAGGTTCTGATGGGCTATCAGATCTTGATATCGAAGCACAGATGCAAAATGTCGGCTGGTCGGTTAATGCCCTCGAGGAATCAGTCGCAATTGGCTGCAGTCGTTTTATTCAAGTGGGAACCATGGAAGAGGCTTTCACGCATAAGTATTTAGAGCTAGATCATAATCAAAATAATGAACATAACAGGCATGTTATATATTCGATTGCTAAAATTGCTGCTAAAAACGCTTTAGCTATTAAAGCTCCTAGCCTTGAAATTGACTATATATATGTTCTGCATTCCCACGTTATGGGTGAAGACGATGATAAAGATTCATTTTTACAAGTAACACTGCAAAAGTTGGTTAATGGAGATGATTTAATTTTTTCATCTGGAGAGCAGATATTTGATGTGATCTCCTTAGAGGATTGTGCTCTTGGATATTATTTAATCTGTCAGAAGGGTATGCCGGGCGAGGAATATTGGGTTGGATCAGGCGATCCAAGAAAACTTAGAGAGTATGTGGAGAGAATGTACAGTCTGTTTCCATCTGGAAAAGAAATGCAATTTGGAAAACTGCCCTACAATGATATTGTACTCAGCAAAGATGATTTTTCTACCGAGAAACTGATGCAGCATACTGGATATAAGCCTGCAATGTCATTCGAGCAAACAGTTAAAGATCTTTATCAAACCTTATTCCATTAAACTAGGAGAATATTAAATGGCTAATCTTATTTCAGAGCGTGGATTTTCAATTTGTCGAGCATGCGATGGCAATGATCTAGTTAGTATATTAGATCTTGGAGAGCAGCCTCTTCCTGCAGAGTACGGAGAAAATGCAACAGATGTACTTGATAGATTTCCTTTGCATCTCAAGATCTGTAGAGAATGTGGCTTAGGTCAGTTAGGCGAATATGTTCTACCTGATCGCATTTTTCATAACACTTATCCTTACCTATCATCCGCAAGTGAATACTGGGTTAATCATGCGAAGCAATTTGCCGGTGAGATGGTTAAAAAACTATTTCTAGACAAGGACAGTCTTGTAATTGAACTTGGAAGTAATGACGGCTATTTACTCTCTCAATTTCAAAAGCTAGGAGTGTCTGTATTGGGTGTAGAGCCTCCGGAGAATACTGCAGAAATTGCTAGGCAAGCTGGAGTTCCAACTATCTCCAAATTTTTTGGAGAAGAATTGGCAAATAATATATTGTCTGAGTATGGCCATCCTAAATTAATAGTTGTTAACAACGTCTATGCACACATTCCAGATCAGCAAGACTTTACAATTGGTATGTCAATTCTTGCCGATGATTCAACAATAATTACAATTGAGAATCCTTCATTTGATATTCTACTAAATAATGCACTTTTTGACACAATTTACCATGAACATTATTCATACTTGACCGCTCATTCTGTTCATGCTGTTGCAAAAAAATATGGATTGAATTTATTTCATGTTGATCGTCTGCCAACTCATGGTGGCTCTAATAGATACTACTTAAGCCAATCCAGCCAACCTGATGAGACTGTTACAGCCGTATTAGCTGATGAAAAGCAATCCGGATTATTTTCAGAAGATAAATGGAAAGAATTTGCCTCTGTATCTAAACAGACTATTCATGGACTTCGTCAGTGGTTTGAGTGTCAAGAGCAAGCAGGTAATGTTGTGGTGGGATATGGTGCTGCACATAAAGGAAATACATTTTTGAATGCAGTCGGAGATGCGTCTAAATCACTCAAATATATTGTTGATGCCAGCTTTGAAAAGCAGGGAAAATTTCTTCCTGGTTCCCAAGTACCCGTTCTTTCTCCCGATCAACTAAACTCTATAAACCCAACTGATGTGCTTATCCTGCCTTGGAATATAGCTGAAGAGCTTGCTGAAAAAATTAAAACTCTTGCACCCAATGCAAGAATATGGATTGCTCAGCCATCAATGACACAACTTAATTAACTAAGGAAAAAATTATGAAACTAGAATCTACATCTATTGCTGACCTTTTTGTGCTTCATAGACCCTTGAGAAAAGATGATCGTGGAACTTTTTCTCGATTATTCGGTGAGGATGATATTGCCGCTGCAGGAAGACCAACAAATGCAGTACATGTCAATACGTCTACGTCGAATGAAGTGGGAACCTTGCGTGGAGTTCACTTCCAGTACCCTCCCTTTTCTGAGGCTAAGGTTGTGGCTTGTACAGCAGGTGCAATTTGGGATGTTGGTGTAGATTTACGTCCAGATTCACCTACAAGATTCCAGTCGTTTGGTGCTGTGCTCACTCCGGATAATGGAAAGAGCATGATTGTTCCCGAGGGTTTTGGCCATGCTTTTATTACCTTGGAACCAAACTCAACTGCCGTATATGTTATCTCATCCGTTTACGCTATAGAGCACGAGTCAGGGCTTTGTTTTGATGACCCTATGCTAGACATTAATTGGCCTATTGAGCCTACTGTTGTATCTGAAAAGGATCGCAGTTGGGGCCTCTTAGAAAATCGTATTCAAGAGATAGATAAGAATTTTCTGAACGGAAACTAGCCTGGTTTAAGTATTAGATTGAACCTTAATAACAACCTAATAATAAAATGAATACTTTAACTAGATCGAACGAAGTTATCGTAACTGGTGCTACTGGATTTATTGGGCAAAACTTAGTCCCATTGCTCCTAAGTAATAAATATCAGGTAACAGTCGTAACCCGTGACTCCTCAAAAGTTCAACAGTTTAGGTGGTCAGGCAAGGTTCGTATTGTGGAGTTTGATATTCATAGTGGCAATATAGATGTGAATGTTGAGCCTGGCACTGGGCTTATTCACTTAGCCTGGCAAGGTCTTCCAGATTACAATGCAGCTTTTCATTTTGAAGAAAATCTACCCCATAATTATAAATTTATTAAATCACTTGTCTTGAGTGGGGTTAACCAAGTTTTAATAACGGGCTCGTGTGCAGAATTTGGATCCCAAACTGGCTCAATAGAATCTACCACAACACCACAACCAGAAAATTCATATGCGTTTGCTAAAGATTCTCTTCGCAAGCAATTAGAGTTTTTTGGCAAAGACTATCAATTTTGCTTGCAATGGGCTCGGCTTTACTACATGTATGGCCCTGGGCAAAACCCACAATCTTTACTCCCTCAACTAGATGTAGCTATAGATAATAATGAAGAGATATTTAATATGAGTGGAGGAGAGCAGCTTCGGGACTATCTGCCGATAGAAGAAGTTGTTAAGCAACTCTTTAATTTATATAAAAAAAATCAAAATGGAGTATTTAATGTTTGCAGCGGAAATCCAATATCAGTTAGAAGTTTAGTTGAGAATAGAATAAAAGAACGTAACTCTTCTATTAAACCTAATTTTGGTTATTATCCATATACTGACTCTGAACCAATGTCATTTTGGGGCATCCCAGATAATCAAAAAGAATAATAAATAATTTTAAGAAAAATAAATTACTATTTTTTAGAGCTATCTGAGCTCGCTTTCAAAAACGGCTGAATTAGGCAGTGCCAACTAACCTGCATAAAGATTTATTGTTGTATAATAGCTATGAATATATAAAGTCCTGCATATGATCAAATTGGCGTTAAAAAAATTTATTGTAGCCCTGCGATTGCAAAAACTTACCTATCATTTTTTTAATATTTATGCCTCATTTCCTTTGTTTCGGCTTCAAACAATTCAAAGAAATGGCATTTCATATAAAGTAGATTTAAAAGAATCAGTGGACAGGGGAATTTTTTTATTAGGCTGGGAACCGTTAACAATTCAGTGGCTTTTAAGTAACCTACATCCGGGTGATTTTGTTATAGAAGTGGGGGCTAATGTTGGAGCTCATTCATTAATAATTTCAAAAATTATAGGTGAGAATGGTCACTTATATGCTTTTGAGCCAACCGATTACGCATTTGAAAAGCTTGCTGAAAATTTTAACTTGAATCCAAGCCTTCAAAAAAACACTGATCTGATAAAATCTTTTGTATCAAACAAGCAAGGGACTAAGAAAAAATATAAAATTAGATCTAGCTGGAAAATCAATAAAACGAAAAGCTCGGCAGATCAGATGGATGAAAATTTTTGCGGCGAAGTAATTGATGTAGACGATTTTTTTAAAGATATTTCAAAAATAAATCTTATAAAAATTGATGTGGATGGTTTTGATTTCAAGGTCCTGCAGGGAGCAGAGGAAACTATTAAGCATCATCAACCAATTGTATTTGTTGAGTTAGGCGAAGCTGATTTAAAAAAAAATGGGGATTCCCTGCAAGATATCTTAGATTTTTTTAGTGCCTTAAATTATTCAGGAGTTTTAGAAAATGGTGATAGAATTCAATCTGCACACGATCTCCAGAATTCACTATCGCTTGTAACTCATTCCAATGGCATTTTTACCCCTAATATCAATTAACAACAATGTTAAAGATTGCATTGCTGATAAATAGCAATTCGCTAAATAATATTGAAAGTGAATTTTTAAATCTTGCCCATCAGTCTGATTATTACTCAGTTGAGTTATTAATCATTCAAATTAATCAAGCAAAAGACAGTCATGCAAAACCGGGAGCTAATTTTTGCAATCTACTTCTACTGAAGCTTTTCAGCTTCATTAAAGTGCTAGATAGACTTTATACTAAAAATTACAGCCTATTAAAAAATTCTCGAGAAATAACTTCAATCCAGTCCCTAAAAATACCCCATGTAATAATTAAAGAATCTTCACAACTAAATACTGCTTTTTTAAGTGAAGCAGAATTGGTTAAAGTAAAGAAACAAGAGATAGATTTAATTGCTTCATGTTATTTTACTAATGCAAAAAATAACTTTCACTTGTGTACAAAGACTGGATTGGTAGAAATATCTTATGACGCTAATTTGAATCTAGGATTTGCAAATCAGCCTATTGGCTTTCGTGAGGTTCAAGAAAAAAACAAAATTACATCATTTGAGATTCTTCATAACAAGGAGAGATTATCTCAGTCAACATCATATGCAAAAGGGTCAATTGCAACGGTATTTCCATTTATATTAAACAAATATAGAGTCGAGCGTAAGGCAATGTTTTTCTTGCATCATTACATTCAGAAATTAAGCATATCTAATGCATCTCCTCAGTCCACTCTTCCTAATTCCAACTCAGATCGTCCATCCCTGCGATCTATTTATGAGAGCATTAACTCTCCTCTACCATTTCTTAGTCTTATAAAATACTTGTATATATTTACCCTCCATGGGTTGAAGGCTTCATATCGTAAATTATTACAATCTCATGGAAAATGGAGTGTTGGCTTCATCAGAAATAATAAGAATTGGAAAAATATCAATTTTAGTGAGATGAATGTTATACCTAATCCCTCTGGGCACTTTCTTGCAGATCCATTCCTTTTTTCTTTAGGCCAGTTAGATTATTGTTTTGTAGAGGATTATAATTTCACCACACAAAAAGGAAGTATTAAGGCTTACCTCTTAGATGGCAGTGCAATTATTGATCAAGGCACTGTTCTTGACGAGCCATTTCATTTGTCTTATCCAAATATTTTTAAAGTTGACGAGGATATTTTTATGATCCCTGAAACAGCTGAAAATAAAGATATTAGAATATACCGAAGTGATAATTTTCCATCTGAATGGGTTTTGCACAAACAATTAATGCAAGATGTTTCCGCTGCTGATACTAATATCTTTTACTACAAAGATAGGTGGTGGATGTTTACAAACATTGATAGCTCAGACATTGGAGATCATTGCAGTGAGCTGCATATATTTTATGCTGATGCTTTTGATTCTACTAGTTGGGCACCACATTCACAAAATCCAGTTATTACAAGCGCATTACAGGCTAGAAATGGAGGCTGTATAATTGATGATTCAGGATTATTTAGAGCATTTCAAGCTCAAGGTTATTGTTTTTATGGTAAATCAATAGGAATTGCAAAAATTAATACATTAACTCCTGATAAATATTTCGAGACTATTGTTCATTCCATACGCCCTGATTTTCTCCCTAATATTCAAGGCACTCACCATATTCACTTCAAGGATAAAATGATGGCAATAGATTTCTTTTCAAATTCATAGTTGATGAAAATGACTAAACTTATAAAAGACCTAGCCAAAAATCTCTTGAAACTCTTTAATATAAAGTTATCTAAAATTGAGAATGAAGCGCGGGGCAATATTTTGTTTCTAGAGAAGGCAAAAAATTTCCAGGAAAGATTTAAAGATGCAATATCAGACCCATTAAATCTTTTGATTGAAAGAGTTCCTGAGGCAGGATATATGGATGATGATCTAAATATAATATTGCACAATGGAAATAGAGTTCCAAGTGATGGGAAATATTCATATTATGGTAATTTTTCAGAATTATTAATTTTAAATAGGGGGGTCCATGAACCTATTGAAGAATATTGTTTTCAAGAAGTGCTTAAGCACATAGATTCTATTAATCCGATCATGATTGAGCTCGGCGCTTACTGGGCGCACTATTCCATGTGGTTTCAAAAATATTTTCCAAATGGGCATTCAATTTTAGTGGAATCAGATATGCACAATTTAAAATGTGGTGAATTTAACTTTAGGTTAAATGGTTTTTCTGGCAATTTTATTAATCAGGAAGTAGCTAAAAATCACTTCGAGGTAGATAAATATTTAGCTGCTAACAAAATTAATATCCTAGAAATTCTTCATAGCGATATCCAGGGTTTTGAGCTGGAAATGCTTGAATGCGCTTCAAACAGTTTAAATAATAAGCAAATTAACTATATTTTTGTATCTACACATAGTGAAAAACTTCATTCAGATGTATATAAGTTGCTAGAGTCTCATGGTTATAGAATCGAAGTCTCATCTAATTTTGAAAGCCATACAACTAGCTTTGATGGTTTTATTCTTGCCACAAATCCCAATATTGCAAGCGTATTTAAAAATTTTAACCCTCTTGGAAGAGTAGAAATTTTGCATGCCTCACCAAGAGCATTAATTAATTCAATTCAAGATGTCTGCTAACAATTATTTTTTATGGAATTTCTTACCAAGCTAATTAAAAAGACCATAAAGATAATTTTTTCATGGATGGGAGCTAAGATTGTCCCGCATGATGCTCTCCTTAAAATTGAATCAAGTAATCATGCTCAGAGTGTTATCGACTTAAATTTTTTTCGATCTGTTTGTAGTAATCATTTCAGTGAAGCTATTAATGTCCTCCCATTTTCAAAATCACAGTTACGTCAAGATATCTATGTCTTAACAAAAACTAATTTTAAAACGGATGGATTTTTTGTTGAGTTTGGAGCGTGTGATGGGATTGAGCTGAGCAATACACACCTGCTTGAAAAAAAATTTAACTGGTCTGGAATCCTGGCTGAGCCAGCCCGGAGTTGGTTAGGGGACCTCACAAAAAATAGAGATTGTATTGTCGTAAATAAATGTGTTTGGAAGGAGTCAAATAAAGAGATTCTTTTTAATGAGGTGGGAGAACTATCAACAATCAGCAAGTTTAGGAACAAAGATATGCATGCAGATTTAAGAACAACCTATAAAGAATATCCAGTCAATACTATTTCATTGAATGATTTATTAATTCAAAATCATGCTCCATCTTTTATTGATTATCTTTCTATAGATACTGAGGGTTCTGAGTTTGATATTCTTTCAGCCGTAGATTTTCATAAATTTTCATTTGGTATAATTACCGTTGAGCATAATTTTTCTGTAAATAGAGAAAAAATTTATAGACTACTCACTGAAAATGGATATAAGAGAGAGTTTGAGGTTATTTCTAATTTTGATGATTGGTACGTAAAAATCTAAATTTATATTCTCATTATTTTTTATCGAGCATAACTTATACTATAATTTTTAATTATTATGAATCAAAAAACTACACCTAAAGCTTCAAGCTACTATGATCAAGATTACTTTGACTGGCAGAAAAATGTTGGAGCATTCGGCGGCATTGCCAATTCATTTAAATTTACTAATTCCTATAAACCTACTGATACCGTTTTAGATTTTGGTTGTGGAGGCGGGTTCTTATTAGCCAATCTAGACTGCCAGAGGAAGATTGGTATCGAGCCTAATAATTCTGCAGTTGATTCAATTAAAAAGAGTGGGGCTGAACATTATTTTGATTCTAGTAAATGCATGCAATCAATTGGAGCGGAAAGTGTTGATACCATTGTTTCAAATCACGCTCTAGAACATACTTTAAGCCCTTTAGAGGAGCTACAAGATTTATATAAACTGTTAAAGCCAGGAGGAATAATCCATTTTTTTATTCCCCTTGATTCAATTAAGTACTCTTATGATGCAGATGATATCAACTATCATTTGTTCAGTTGGAGCCCTCAAAATCTTGGTAATTTATTTGTTGAGGCTGGTTTTACTGTAATTAATTCAAGGCCTTATCATCATAAATGGCCTCCATACTACCAATATATTGCTCGTCTTGGATGGCCTGTGTTCCACTTGGCTTGCAAGGTTTACGCAAGATTGGAGAGGAAATGGTTTCAGGTGGAGATAATAGCAAAAAAATAAATATGGATGTTTCTACAGCAGTTTCACTTCGGAAGTCAGTTCGAGCTTTTTTAAGCACTCCTGTTGACGATACATTGCTTAAAGATATTTTATTAAAATCTTCACGCTCTGCATCCGGAGGCAATTTACAACCTTGGAAAATATACGTCATTAATAACGAGTCCATGAATAACTTCCTAGCCTTTCAAGAAGCTTGGTCTGAACCTGAAACCCCAGCCTATGATATTTACCCACCTAAGCTAAAAGAACCTTACAGAACCTCTCGATTTGAGCTTGGCGAGCAAATGTATGCATTATTGGGCATCGGAAGGGATGATAAGAATGCTCGCATTGAACAGGTAATGAAAAATTTTAAATTTTTTGGAGCACCATGTGCCTTCTTTTGCTTTATAGATCGTCAGATGGGACCACCCCAATGGTCTGACTTAGGAATGTTCTTGCAAACATTTATGCTGCTAGCAGCTGAAGCTGGTCTTGATACGTGTGCTCAGGAAGCTTGGTCGATGAAGCAAGACAGCGTATCTAAATTTGTTGGATCCAAAAAACATGATATGTTATTTTGCGGGATGTGCATTGGTTATAAGGATGAAGAAGCTTTAGTTAACCAGCTTGAATCTAATAGAAGGCCCATCGATGACTGGGCAACATTTCTATAAATTATCTACTAAGAGATGTATAGAGAATCTTTTATGCTTCAGGCACTATCTATGGCTAACCATGCCTTTCTAAGAGACGAGGTTCCTGTTGGAGCAATAGTAGTTAAGGATGGGCTAATTATTGGAAAGGGCTTCAATGAAGTCGTTACCAACAACTCCGTCTCTTGTCATGCAGAGATCAATGCAATCAATGAAGCGAGCGAGACTATTAAAAACTATAGATTGCTTGGTTGTGAAATATATGTGACCTTGGAGCCATGCCATATGTGCGCCAAAGCAATTGTCGACGCAAGGATTGATAGGTTATATTTTGGTGCTTTTGAACCTAAAACTGGTGCCGTTAAGTCCATAGATCAATTTTTAGATAGAAAAGATCTTAACCATACAGTTGAATATTGCGGTGGGTATATGCAGAGTACATCCGCTGATTTATTAAGAAAATTTTTTAAATCTAAGAGACCCTAGCCTGAATATGTGCAACCTGAATTACAGGTCTCCATTACAGTAATAGAAGATAAAAGGGGTAAGGAATCCTCTAGTTTTTTCCATAACCAAATTGCTATATTCTCACTTGTAGGGTTTTCAAGGCCCTCGATTTCGTTTAGATAGGAATGATCTAGTTCAGCAATATAGGGATTACATAATTTCTTTAGCTCAGCAAAATCCATTACCCAGCCCATTTCATTAATCGGACCTTCAATATATATTCTAGCTTTAAAGCTATGCCCATGAAGATTGGCACATTTATGATCAATTGGAACTAAGGGAAGTTTATGCGCAGCTTCAAATGTAAATTCTTTAAATATTTTCATTTTAAAGTTATCCAAATTGGGCAATGATCTGAAGGTTTTTCCATTGCTCTCGCTTCGTAATCTATGCCTGTTTCCTTCATAGCAGGAATTAAATTTTGTGAAATCATAATATGATCTATTCTCAGCCCCCTTTTTGGAGTGTCATCAAACATTCGTGAGCGATAATCAAACCATGAGTAAATTGAGCCTTCATCTGGGTTTTGCTCTCTCCAGGAATCAATAAAGCCAAGGTCCTTTATGCTATTCCACATCTCAATTTCTTCTGGTAAAAAAGCAGTTTTACCTTCTTTTAGCCATCTTTTTGCATTAATTTCACCAATGCCAATATCTAATGGAGAGGGTGCAACATTAAAATCACCCATTACAATTACATTATCCTCGGTCTTTTGAGTTTTTTTAATATGTTTTTTAAGGTCAGCGTAATATTTTATTTTTTTTGGAAACTTTGTTTCATGGGATCTATTCTCCCCTTGGGGAAAATAGCCATTCATAACCGTAATAATTTTCTTGCCCCACTTAAATTTTGCCTGAATAAACCTTTTCTGATCTTCTGCGGTATCCTTTACAAACCCTTTTTGAACTTCAATAGGTTTCTTTTTACTAAGAATGGCCACTCCATAATGGCCCTTTTGGCCCCAAAACTCTGGATGATAGCCAATCTCTTTAATCTCATCTATTGGGAATTCTGGATCATTAACTTTAGTTTCCTGAATCCCAATAATATCTGGATCAAGGGTATCTCTTAGATGAATCAATTGGTGTGGTCGAGCCCTAATGCTGTTCATATTAAAGGAAACAATTTTCATATTTTATGCTGCCTCAGAAAGTAACAAATTAGTATTTAGGTAAAGGTAATCTGAAAGAATAAGCATACCTTCATTTAAAAGATAGTCATTTTCAAGATCAATATCAAGATCATTACCTTCTTTATTTTTGTTAAACTCTTCAAGGTTTTCAAATGTCTGAAATGTCTCTAAATTTTTAGCGGCCCTTCTTTGGTTTTCAGTTGCAAGCACCCAGAGCTGTCGATCGATTTTCTCAGCTCTTCTCGTATCAAGATTAATTGAAATAGATGTCTTTTCTTGCTGCTCATCATATCTTTTTCTGATATTCAAAATATATTGTAGATCTGGACTCTCGAGCATCCTATTCTCATGAGCAACTTTTAATCTATCTAAAGCACTTTTATTAATCTTAAACTTTCTAAATGGAGTGGGGCTAATTTGATCCCAGGGCAGGGCAGAGTCTAATGAGCTTTCACCA
>Ga0115000_10002574_pt1 | contig 15504 bp, 18 predicted proteins | sample ArcticOcean_MG_C_6_FD_89690 | JGI IMG/M metagenome (GOLD analysis project Ga0115000, IMG submission 89690) | Marine microbial communities from western Arctic Ocean - ArcticOcean_MG_CB8_128 | ecosystem: Environmental > Aquatic > Marine > Oceanic | place: Arctic Ocean: Canada Basin | collected...
ATTTTAATATTGATAAAATAGCAGCAATGGAGTCTAGAGGATTTGTTTTTGCATCTGCTTTATCTTACATTTTAAAAAAACCTTTTATTTTACTTAGAAAAAAAAATAAATTACCTGCTGAAACTCACTCTGTAGATTTTAAACTTGAGTATGGAACCGCAACAATGGAAGTGCATAAAGATTCTATTAGTAAAAATGACAATGTTCTACTAATAGACGATTTAATAGCAACGGGTGGCACTGCTGAGGCTGCTGCAAAATTGGTTGAAATTTCTAAAGGCAAAGTTTCAGGTTTTATATTTGTAATTAACTTATTTGATCTAGGTGGATCTGATAATTTAATTAAAAAAGGTTACAACGTTAAAAGTCTAATTAAATTTCCAGGCCATTAATCATCAAGATTAGGTCTATACCAGGATGATTTTCCAATAAGTGCATTAAAAAAACCTGATGCTCTATTGAAGTATATATCTTTTTTAACTTTATTATTTATTATTAAATAAAATATATATTTCAATATTGATAAAATAAAATTTGGAAAACCTTCTAAAAAAGCTTTTAAAAATCCAAAATGCTTTTTTTTAAAATAAAATTTAGACCATATCCAATGCCAGTTTCTTGATAATTCAATTTCTTTATTATATTTTTTATCAACTGCCTTTGCTCCAAAATGATTTATTTTAGCTTTAGGTGCTACAAAAATACTTTCTCCTTTTTCAATTAATCTTTTACATAAATCATTATTCTCTAAATACATAAAAAAACTTTCATCAAAATAATTATTTTTGAGATTTGATGATTCCTTTAAAATCATAAGATCAATCTTTTTTTTATTAAAAAGCATAGCGTAACCATCAACGATATTAACATTAAAAGGTAAATTTTCATTTTTCATTTTTTTTTGTTTTTCATCAAGATCATAGTTCGGATAGTCAATGTTTGATGAGATTGGAGATAATATAGAAAAATCAGAAATATTTTCAGATGCAACAATTAACTCATCAATAGTGTTGTTTTTCAAAACTACATCTGGATTAATTATAAAAACATAATCTGTTTTAGCCTCCTTTATTCCTAAGTTATTACCACTACCCATTCCAAGATTCTCTTTTGAGAGAACACATCGAATATTTTTATATTTTTTTTCTAAATAGTTTGTAAATTTAGAATTATTTGAATTTTCAACAATTATAATTGGTAAATCTTGATTGATTGATTCAATGCATTGATCAATTACACCTTCACTTTTTATGGTTACTATTACTATTGATAAATTTTGCCTAGATATTGACATACTATAATGAATATTTAGTAATTAAAATAACAATATACTAATAGTTTTTACTACTGTATTAAATAAAAATATGCAAAGAATTATTATTACTGGTGGCTTAGGTTTCATTGGCAGTAACCTTATTAGTTTATTACTTAAAAAAAGATTTTACGTAATAAATTTAGATAAAATTAGTTATTCTTCTAACTTTTACAATACTAAAGAATTTAAAAAAAATAAAAACTACAAATTCATTAAATGTAATATTAATTATAAAAATCTTAAAAATATTTTTCTTAAATATAAACCTGCATGCATTTTTAACCTAGCAGCGGAAACACATGTGGATAGATCAATTGATGGACCAAAAGATTTTATTGATACAAATATAGTGGGCACTTTTAACCTACTTGAAAATTTTAAACAATTTTCCAGTAAATATAAAAAAACAAGACTAGTACATATATCTACAGATGAAGTTTATGGAGATATTTTATCAGGTAGATCAAATGAAAATTATCCTTACAAACCAAGCTCTCCCTACGCAGCAAGTAAAGCATCTTCTGATCATTTAGTTTATTCTTATATCAGAACATATAAAATACCTGCGTTAGTTACCAACTGTTCAAATAATTACGGACCAAAGCAACATCCTGAAAAACTTATACCTAAATTAATTTATAATATTTTGAATAATAAAAATCTGCCTATTTATGGAAAAGGTTTAAATTCAAGAGAGTGGATATATGTTGATGATCACTGTGAAGCTTTATTTAAAATATTTAAAAAAGGAAAAATTGGGGAGTTTTATAATATTGGTTCAAATAAAAATTTGAATAATATAGAAATAACTAAAGCTTTAATTAAAGCTAGTAAAAATTATCTAAAAATAGGCTCTAATGTAAAAATTAAATATGTAAAAGATAGACCTGGTCACGATATAAGATATGCATTAGACAGTAATAAAATAAAAAAACAATTAAAATGGTCAGCTAAAACAAAATTCAACGATGGTCTTAAGAAAACTTTTTTATGGTATTTTGAAAATAGTAAATATTTTAATTCTTTATCTAAAAAAGATATAATCAATAGATTGGGAACTAAGAAATGATTAAAAAAGGTATAATACTGGCAGGTGGTATGGGTACAAGAATGAGCCCATTAACAAAAGCAGTAAACAAACAGCTGTTACCTATTTATGATAAACCACTTATTTTTTATCCGCTATCAATATTAATGCTGGCTAAAATTAAAGATATTTTAATAATTGTAAATAAAGGTCAACTAAATCAATTTAAAAAAATATTACCCAATGGAAAAAACCTTGGTATTAAAATTAGTTATGCAGAACAAGAAAAACCAAAGGGTTTGCCTGATGCTTTTATAGTTGGTGAGAAATTTATAGGAAAGGAAAATGTAGCATTAATTCTTGGGGATAATTTTTTTTATGGGCAAAGTCTTGTTGAACAATTAAAAAAAAATGCAAGGCTTTCAAATGGAGCTAATATTTTTGTGCATAGTGTTGCAAAACCTGAATTATATGGTGTTGCAAAATTAAATAAAAATAAAAAAATTATCCAAATTAAAGAGAAGCCTAAAAAATTTATCTCTGATTATGCAATTACAGGACTTTATTTTTTTGATAATAAAGTTATAAATTTTTCCAAAAAACTAAAGCCTTCTAAAAGAGGAGAAATAGAAATTGTTGATTTATTAAATGAATATAAAAAAAGAAATATTTTACATGCAGATTTTATTGGACGTGGTGGTGCTTGGTTGGATACAGGTTCAATAGAAGATTTTTATAAAACTACAGCATTTGTTTCTTCGATAGAAAATAGACAGGGCTTCAAAATTGCTTGTTTGGAAGAAATAGCATATAATTATAATTGGATTAATAAATCACATTTAAAAAATTCAATTAAATTCTATGGGAATTGTGATTATTCAAAATACTTATTAAAACTAATTAAAAATTAAATGAAGAAAATAAAAACAAATTTTAAAGGCTTGTTCATTATAAAAGGTAAAAAGTTTTTAGATAAAAGAGGATTCTTTCGAGAACTTTTAACTGAAAAAATTATCAAAAAAAAATTAGTGTTTCATGTTGTTTCAAAAACAAAAAAAAATTTTCTAAGGGGGCTCCACTTACAGTTAAACAAAGGTCAAGGTAAATATATATCTGTTGTTAAAGGAAAAATTTTTGATGTTGCTGTTGATTGCAGAAAAAAATCTGCAACATTTGGAAAATATTATAAAGTTATTTTAAGTGAAAAAAACTGCACTTCGATATATATGCCTCCTGGTTTTGCGCACGGTTTTGTGGGACTTGATAGTGAAAATATAGTTGTCTATCATTGTACTAATTACAGAGATAAAAAAAGTGAAACTGGTATTAAATGGAATGACAAAGAAATAAATATCAAATGGCCAGTAAAAAAACCAAAAATCTCTATTAAAGACAGTAAAAATATAAGTTTTAAAAATTTTACTAATCTTTAAATAATTATGAAAAATCTAGATATGTTTTGTATTTGTTTAGATGATAATTTACTAAATAGAGTTACTAAATTAAAATATATACCAGTAGGTGTAGGTCCTGAAAAATTTTCTAAAGAATGGCTTTTAGACAATACTGGAGAAAATATATCTCATAAAAATAAATTTTACGGAGAATATACATTTCATTTTTGGTTTTGGAAAAATATGTTGGATAAAATTCCAGATAATCAATGGATTGGTTTTTGTGCATATAGAAGATTTTGGTCTAACAAAGAGAATAATAAAAATTCTCAAAATATTTATGAAACTGCACTAAACAACGTGCCCGATGAGTGGAATGATTATGATGCGATAATTGGTGATCACACACATTTGGATTACATTAAATGGATGAAAGTATTCAAATATGGAAAAATTGCTTTTTTGCGCAATCCTTTAGTCTTATTTAAAAATAAACGAAATATTAGATTTCAATTTGATATGTTTCATGGGAATGGTGTATTGGACAAAGCAGTTGAACTGTTGGGTGATAAAGATAAAAAAGATTTTAAAAATTATATTCTTAGCAATACTTCGTATAATCAGGGAAATATGTTTATTTGTAAATCTAAAGAAATTATAAATGAATATTATAAAACAATTTTTAACTGGTTAAATGAGTGTGAAAAAATATTTGGTTTTAATTTAGATGGATATGGTAAAATTAGAGTTTATGCTTTTTTAGCTGAACGCTTCCTTCCTTATTGGTTTAACAAATATGTAAAAACTTTAGAATGGCCAATAATTTTTAATGATTTAAAATCTGAGATCAATAAATGAAAAATATATTTATTAATTTTTTAAATTTAGGAATGCAACCTTTGGCTAACTCTTATGTTGAGCATAAAAACATAAATAAAAAAGAGAAGAAATACAGATTAATAATCCGCTTTAACAAAAATAATAAACTAGTTTCAATAAAGAACACTTTTTCTAGTAAGGATATGTTTAATGATAAATATCCATATAGATCCTCTATATCCAAAACAATGAGTCTTCACTTAAAAAAATTAGCTCAAAATATAAAAAAGACAAAACCTAAAAAAATATTAGAAATTGGGAGTAATGATGGATGCTTTATAAGAAACTTTGATAGAAAAAAAACGATAGGCATAGAGCCATGTTCCAATGTTGAAAAAATTACACAAAAACAAAAATATAATACCTATCCAGAGTACTGGTCACCAAAATTAGCTACAAAAGTTTTAAAAAAACATAAGAAAGTTAATATAATTTTTTCTTCAAACACAATTAGTCATATAAAAAATTTAGATGAAGTGTTTAAAGGAATAAACATAATTCTTGATGATAAAGGTGTATTTATAATTGAAGATCCTTCATTATTAGAGTGTTTAAAAAAAAATACTTATGATCAATTCTATAATGAACATATATATATTTTTTCATATCTATCTCTTAGCAACGTTTTAAAAAAACACAATCTTGAAATTTTTAAAATTGAAGAATTAAAAATTCATGGTGGCTCCAATAGATATTTTATAAAAAAAATTAAAAATAATATCAAATTACATAAATCTGTTAATTTACAAAAGTATAAAGAAGAAAAATATGGCCTTAGTAATCTAAAACCTTATTTCAATTTTGCAAAAAGAGTAAAAAAATCAAAAAATAAATTATTATCTATTTTTAAAAATTGTAAAAAAAATAATAAAAAAGTTATTGGTTATGGCGCAACAGCAAAATCAGTCACAATCTTAAACTACTGTAATATCAATAATTCTATGATTGATTATTTTGTTGATACAACTCTTGATAAACAAAATAAATATACACCAGGAACAAAAATACTAATAAAAAAATATTCAGATTTGATTAATGATAAAGTTGATTATGTTTTTTTAGGTGCTTGGAATTTTAAAAAAGAAATTTTTAGTAAAGAAAAGAAATATATAAAGAACGGTGGTAAATTTATTATTCATACTCCTTATCCTAAAATTATATCAAAATAATGAATTTAATTAAAAAGAGAATAGTTTTTAGTGGTGGCAATGGAAGATTTGCTAAAATTTTTAAGCAAACAAATAGTAAATATAAAATATTTTATCCTTCTAAATCAGAGCTTAATATAACAAAAATTAATTCAATTAGATCATATCTAAAAAAAATTAAGCCTAAATATTTTATGCATTCTGCCGCATTATCAAGACCAATGAAAATTCATTACCAGGATATAAAAAAAAGTATTGATATAAATATAATTGGAACATGCAATGTAGTAAAAATCTGCCAAGAATATCAAATAAAATTAATTTTTTTTTCTACCAACTATGTTTATCCAGGTTTTAAAGGTAGCTATTCAGAGGAAAGCCCCCTACTACCTTTTAATAATTATGGATGGTCAAAACTTGGAGGTGAATCAGCTGTTCAAATGTATCCAAACTCACTAATTTTAAGAATATGTATGACTGAAAAACCATTTATTCATAAACAGGCATTTACAGACTTAAAAACAAACTTTATGTTTCACGATGATCTATCAAAAAATTTACTTAAGCTCATAAATAAAAAAGGAATTTTAAATATTGGAGGTAAAATACAAACGGTTTATCATTTTGCAAAAAAAATTAATAAAAATATTAAGAAAATATCTGCTAAAAAGTTATATGGTAAAAAATACCCATTGAATCAATCAATGAATGTACTTAAGTATACAAAAATAAACAAAAATAAAAATTAATTTAAATGTTACCAATAGAATTTAAGCCACAGCATGAATATGAGTTAATTAGATTAGGTCAGGATAATGATGGTGGTTATTTAGTTGATGAGAAATCAATTTATGATTCTAAAAGTCTTCTTACTCTTGGATTGGGTTTTGATTGGACTTTTGAAAAAAACTATTATGACTTAATGGATCAACCTGTTTATTGTTATGACCATTCAGTTAACTACTCAACAATTAAAAAACGTTGCAGAAAATTCCTATTTAGTTACCTTTTAAGAATATTTAAACCTAAATATTTTTTCCAAAAAAATTTTTTTAAATTTCTATTAAGAGATATTTTTTTATATCAAAATTACAAAAAATTTTTTAAAAATAAAAATGTTGATCACAAAAAAGACCGAATTGGTACTGGAGATCAATGTGTTAAATTAAAAAAAATTTTAGATGAAAGAAAATCAGATCTTCCTGCATTTATAAAAATTGATATAGAAGGTTCAGAGTATAGAATTTTTGATGAAATATTGTTACATCAAAAAAATTTTACTGGCATTGGTATTGAATTACATGATGTTGATATTCATATAGACAAAATAAAAAACTTTATTAATAACTTGGATATGAAATTGGTTCATATACACGGACAAAACCCAGCACATATTGCTGAAAATGATATACCCACACAAATTGAACTTACATTTGCTCAAAATCCAAAAATAATTAGCCCTGTTGTTAAACTTCCTCACACATTAGATCAACCAGCTAACCCATCTTTAAAAGAAGTAGAATTAATTTTTGAAAAATAATAATAGACAATTCATCAAATTCTAAGATTAATAATGAGCCATTATAAATACAAAGAGAATATATTTATTTTTTTATTAATAGTTTTATCTGTTTTTGTAACTTCTATATTATGGTCCAAAATTAATTTACCTTATACAAACAAATATAATGTAATTGGAATATATTCGAGTCTAAATCACTCATCACATAATGACGTGATTAGATATATTTTTTTTATTACCTTTCCAATTTTAACTTTTTTAACTTCCTTATATTTACTTAAAAAAAAAAATTTCATTAATTTGAAAGATTTAATTTCAATAAAAAATAATAAATTTAATTATAACAAGGAATCTAAAGAGATAGTTTTTTTTTATTATTTGGGATTTTTATTTTTAATTATTATTCAATTTCTTTCTTTAAATATGCCAGACTTTAAAATTGACTATTGGCATGATGGTGATTTTTTAACAGCCGCTAAGAATTACTCTTTAACAAATAAGATTTGGGGATCTTCTTATTCAGTACATGGTGCTTCGATGTCATTATATCCAAATTTAATATGGAAAATATTTGGGATTGAATCAATCGGTGCTTACAGACTTTTTCCGTGGTTTTTGATAATTCTAGTTAAATTTACAAGTTTATATTTTGCCTATCAGCTATCAAAAATATGTTCTTTAGATAAAAATTTTAGAAATATTTTTTTTATTTTATTTGGTTTTTTAATTCTAAGTATGAGTGATTATGGATCTCTAGCTTTTGGTTATAATTTAATAGCATTTAGAGATTTCTATTTATATTTATATATAGTTATTTTATTCAATATAATTATTTTAAATAAAATTAGTTTTTTAAATATTTTTTTTATTACAATCATTCCTTCATTTACAATTTTGTTTCATATTGACATTGGATTATATTTAAATTTTTCACTCATTTTCTTAATTTTTTACTTCTATTTTATTAATGAAAAAAAAATAATTTTAACTATTACATCAATATTTTTATCTTTTTGGACAATAGCAATTCTGTTTATAGGAAATGAAGAATTTTTGTTATATATTAAAAATATATCTATTATGCTATCGTCTATAGACTATCTGCATGGAATGGTTCATCCTGAACCCTTTTTTGATATTGGTGAAACAAAACATGGCTCAAGAGCTACAAAAGGATTGCTAATTCAACTTTTTGCAGGATTAATCGTCACTTACAAAGTATTTATAAAAAATGATAACTTTGTAAATAGAAAAAAAATATTTTTCTTATTTCTTTTTTTACTAAGTTTTATTTTCTACAGAACGGCACTTGGTAGGTCAGATGTATTTCATATAAGGATGTCTGGTGATCTGCCTTTAATTATAACTAGTTTTTTTTGTCTAGAATACATTTTATTTAATTTAGGAAAATTAAATATTTTTTCTAATAAAAAAATTATTAGCTATTTTACAATTATTTTTTTTACTTTTTCAATTTTCTATTTAACTAAAGCTGAATTTAATTACTCCAATATTAAAAATATCAAAAATAGGTATTTAAAATTTGTTAAATTAAATGATGAATATTTTATGCATAAAGATACAATTAACTTAATTAGTTATATGAATAAGAAATTGGTTAATGATCAATGTGTTCAAAATTTCACAAATGATCATGCTCTCCCCTATCTTTTAAAAAAAAAAACATGTACAATTTATTATGCTTCACTATTAGCTTCTGCGGATATTCTTCAAATGGATTATATTAAACAACTAAAAAAAACTAAACCGAGTTACATTATTTACAAATCTGAAAGATATCTTTTGGATAATTTCGAGATTTATGAAAGATTAAAACTAGTGAGTAATTATATTAAACAGAATTACAATTTTCATAAAAAAATTAATGGTTATACAATATACAAAATAATAGAAGTAAATTAAAACATATTTTTTATGAACATTAATTTAAAAAATTATAAAAATCTAAAAATTTTGGTCACTGGATCTACTGGATTTAAAGGATCATGGCTTTGTTTCTGGTTAAATTTATTACAAGCTAAAATAATTGGTGTTTCACTTAAACCTGAAAAAGGTTCAATAATTTTCAAAAAACTAAAAATCGAAAAAAAAATTAAGCAATACTATATTGATATAACTAATTTTGACAAATTTGATAAAATAGTAATTAAAGAAAACCCTGATTTAATTTTTCATTTAGCAGCACAATCTATAGTTTCTCAAAGTTATAAAAATCCACTGGAAACAATTAATTCAAACATTATTGGTAGCGCAAATGTTTTAGAAGCTGCTAGGAAAAATAATATTAAAAATCTTGTCTATATATCAACTGATAAATGTTATCTAAATGATAATAGAAAACATACTTATAAAGAAAATGATATTCTTGGCGGAGATGATATTTATTCATCATCAAAAGCTGCCACTGAAATAATATTTTCTTCTTTTCATAAAAGTTTTTTTTATAAAAACAAAAAAATAAAATATGCAACTGCTAGAGCTGGAAATGTTATTGGTGGTGGAGATATGAAGGAAAATAGAATTGTTCCTGATATTTATAAGTCTATATTAAAAAATAAATCTCTTATTATTAGAAACCCTAAAGCAGTAAGACCTTGGCAACATGTTTTGGAACCACTATATGGATATTTAATTTTAGGAAATCTTTTAATTAATAATAAAATTTCCAACAAGGTGATACCTAATTGGAATTTTGGCCCCAATCCTACTAATTTTAAAACAGTTCTCGATGTTGTTAAAAATATATTGTTAAAATGGAAAATTAAAAAAAAAATAATAATAACAAAAAAAAAAGTATTTAAAGAATCGAGACTTTTAGCTCTAGACAGTAAAAAATCATTTAAAGAACTAAAATGGCGTCCAAAATTGAATTTTGAAGAAACAATCCAACTTACTGTTGAGTGGTATAAAGTGCTTAAATCTAATAAAGATTTAGAAGAAATCACAGTAAAACAAATAAAATTTTTTATAAATAAAAAATAAATTTATTTACATGTTACTAGTATAGCTTCATGAAAAAAACTAAGAATAATTTATAAATATGAAAGTTGTAATACTAGCAGGCGGTCTGGGTACTAGAATATCAGAATATACAAAAACAATCCCAAAACCAATGATTCAAATAAAAGGAAAGCCTTTAATTTATTATATTATGAAACATTACGCTAAATATGGTTTTAAAGAATTTTATATAGCACTTGGTTATAAGGGTAAAATAATTAAAGATTATTTTAATAAAAATTTTTTTGATTGGAAAATTAATTTAATTGATACTGGGTTAAAAACAATGACTGGAGGTCGATTAAAACGTTTAACCAAACTATTAGGTGATGAAACTTTCATGCTCACTTATGGTGATGGATTATCAAATGTAAATTTGAAAAAATTATTACAGTTTCATAAAGTTAATAAAAAAATTGTATCCATGACTGCTGTAAGACCTCCAGCAAGATTTGGTGCAATTAAATTTAAAGGAAACAAAGTTTCTTATTTTAAAGAAAAGTCGAAACTTGATGAAGGTTGGATTAATGGTGGTTTTTTTGTTATGGAACCAAAGTTTTTAAAATTAATTAAAAGTGATAAAACTACATTAGAAAGAGAGCCCCTAGAAACAGTAAGTAAAAAAGGTGAACTTTTAGCATTCAAACATTATGACTTCTGGTTATGTATAGACACAAAAAGAGACAAAATTAATCTTGAAGAAATCATTAAAAGTAAAAAAATTAAGATTTAAATAAATGACTATAAGCAATTATAGATGCAGAGTATGTAATAAAAAAATAAACGATTATTTTTGTGACTTAGGATCAACACCATTAGCAAACTCTTTTATAGCTAATAAAAAATTAATTAACAAAGAAAAAAACTTTCCCTTAAAAGTATATTTTTGTAAAAAATGTTATCTACCACAATTACCAGTACATGTATTTGCAAAAAATATTTTTTCAAATTATGATTATTTTTCATCATATAGTAAATCTTGGATTAAACATTCAAAAAATTATGTAAATGAAATCATAAAAGATCTTAATCTAAATAAAGAAAATAATATTTGTGAAATTGCCAGCAATGATGGTTACCTATTACAGTTTTTTAAACAAAAGGGATTTAAGGTTTTAGGTGTGGAGCCAGCAAAAAATGTTGCAAACAAAGCGATTAAAAAAAAAATTAATACATTAAAAATTTTTTTTAATTATGAAAATGCCAATAGAATTAAAAAAAAATACGGTTTACAAGATTTAATTATTTGTAATAATGTTTTTGCCCATGTTCCGGATATTCTTAGTTTTACCAAAGGATTGAAGGGATTAATTTCACAAAATGGTATAATCACAATTGAATTTCCACATTTTCTAAATTTAATGAAAAAAAATCAATTTGATACAATTTATCATGAACACTTTTCATACTTAAGTTTGCACTCAGTTAACAAAATTTTGAAAAAATTTAAATTAATCATATTTAAAGTTAAAAAAATTAACACTCATGGAGGTTCTTTACGCATTTATATTAAACATAAAAAATCTAAACAATTTAAAATTGAAAATAGCTACAATAAAATTTTTGAACAAGAAAAAAAATTAAAAATTTTTAATAAAGAAAATATCAAAAAATTTACAATAAAATTAAAAAAAATAAGGAAAGATTTTATTAATTTGCTTCTTGATTTAAAGTTAAAAGGAAAAAAAGTTGTTGCTTATGGAGCTGCAGCTAAAGGTAATACTTTTTTAAACTATTGCAATCTTGGAGATAATTTAATCAATTTTGTTGTAGATAAAAATCCATCAAAAATAGGTAAATTTCTACCTGGTTCACACCTTCCAATATTTCCAATTAAAAAACTAAATCAATTTAAACCTGATTATATTATTATTCTACCTTGGAATATTAAGGATGAAGTTATAAAACAAGTTAAGAAAAAATTAAAAACTAAATTTATTACAGCTATACCTAAACTTAAGATTTATAATTAAATGCTAATTGTTAAAAAAATATTTACAAATGCCTACATAATTAAGAATAAATTTCAAAAAGATGACAGAGGGAGCTTCATTAAGTTTAAACAAGAAATTAAAATTAAAAATAAAAAAATAAAATTTGACCAGTTTTGTTATTCTTTAAATAAAGATAGATATACTCTAAGAGGAATCCACTATCAAAAATACCCATTTCAAGAAGAAAAACTTATTACATGTGTTGAAGGTAAAATTTTAGATATCATTATTGATGTGAATAAAAAATCTGATACTTATTTGAGTCATAAATTTATCAATTTAAATCAAAGTAATATGCTTTCTCTGTATATAGGAAAAGATTATGCTCATGGATTTTTAACACTTTCTAAAAATGCAACAATTTTATATCAAATAAAAGGAATCTATAAAAAATTTAAGCAAGCAGGCATGCTGTGGAATGATCCTTTGCTAAATATTAAATGGCCAAAAAAACCTAGCGTTATATCAGCAAGAGATAAAAAATTTAAAAAAATTATTCTATGAAAAAAATACTAATTACAGGTAGCACAGGTTTTATTGGAAAATCTTTGACTGTTTTTTTTTTATCTAAAAAATATAAAATCTTTGCTTTAACAAGGAAAAATAATAAAAGTCGAAATATTAGTTATATAAAATTAAATTTATTTAACCACTTACAAGTAGAAAAAGTCATTAAAAAGATTAAACCTAATTATTTAATTCATCTAGCTTGGGAAGCTAATCCAAAAAAATTTCTTCAATCAAAAAATAATTTTAAATGGCTCCATAGTAGCTTAAACTTATATTATAATTTTTGTAAATATGGAGGACGTAGAGCATTGCTCATTGGCTCTTGTGCAGAATATAATTTTAATGAAAAATTTTTAAAGGAAAATTTTATAAAAAAAATAAAACATACTCGTTATTCCCTCTGTAAAGAAACTTTTCTAAATCAAGCCTATAAAATTTCAAAAAAATTTAATACTCAATTAGTTTGGGCTAGATTATTTTGGATTTATGGTAAAAATCAACAAAGAGGTAGATTGATACCTGACCTTATCTATTCAGCTAGAAACAAAAAAAAAATGAAAATTAAAAACCCAGGCTTTATTTTGAATTTACTCAATGTGCACGATGTATCTATGGCTCTTTTTAAGGTTTTTGAAAGTAAAATTATGGGCATTGTTAATATTGCAGATAAGAAAAACATTAAAGTTATGAATATAGTTAATAAATGCAAGAATATTTTTAAAAATTATAAATTGAATTATAAGCTCAACAAAATACAATATTTTAAACCATACTCTGTAGAAATTAAAAAATTAAATTTGATTAAATATAATAAATATTACACTTTAGAAAAAGGTTTAAAAGAATTTTTATGAAAAAATTAATTATTATATGTCCTGTTTTTAATGAAGAAGAAGTCATCCCATTGTTTGTTGAGGAAATTAAAAAGATTGAAGCTAAAATATTAGAAAAATATTCTCTAGATTTAGTGTTTTCTAATAATGCATCAACTGACAAAACACTACAAATTATAGAAGAATATTCAAATAAATACAATAATATATATTATTTAACATTGAGTAAAAATTTTGGGTATCAAAAATCTTTAAATTTCACTTTAAAAAATACTAATGGTGATCTTTATGTAATTATAGATGTTGATGGTGAGGATCCACCTTCTATGATTCTGGATTTTCTAAAAAAATATGAACAAGGAAATGATATTGTTTATGGTTTAAGAGAAAATAGACCTGAAAATTTTATCATTAAAAAGTTAAGAAATTTTTTCTATAGAGTTTTAAAATTTTCTTCTGACGATGAAATAATTTTAAAGATGGCAGAATTTAGCTTGTTCACTAATGAAATAAAACAACATTTAATTGAAGAAAATACCTCTTTCCCTTTTTTAAGATCATCAATTTCAAGAGTTGGCTTTGATAGTGAATCAATTCCGTACACTAGACATAAAAGATTAGCTGGAAAAACTAACTACAATATTTTTTCAATGATAAAATTTGCTGTAGCCGGTATATTGGCTTCAACAACATTGCCGTTAAGATTGCCTATTTATTTTTTCCCAATTTGGTTTTTTATTTCTTTTTTTCTTTTAATAAACCTCAGTTCAAATCTTTTATTTTGGAATTATTTAATATATATTTCTATTCTTTATATTGTTATAACTCTAAGTTTTGTTTCTATCTACATTGCAAGAATATACCAAAATGGCCTCATGCGTGCTAATGCATATCTAGTTAAGAGAAAATCTAAAATCCAAAAATTTTATAATCATGATCACTAAAATCTTTTTCATTATTTGATAAAAAAATGATAAATCAATAAACCAATAATTAATCCCTTAATAAAAGATATCCAAACTATTCCATAATTAGAAATTTTAAATTTTTTTTTCCACCATTCTATATACTTTTTATGCCAATCAATAAATATTTTCATAATAACAAACCCAGAACTATGATACATGATATCGGATGCAGAGTCTTTGATGTATTAGGGTTGGTTTCTAGAATCTGTTGATTGTGCAGGGTTAAATAATTAATTTCAACTAGATGGATTTCACTATGTAAAACAATACAACTACTAAAAATATAAATATAAATATTTTTTTCAAACCTTTAGCTTCTTTTTCTTGGTGCTTTTTCCAAATCTCTACGTTGGTCTCAGCCTTTTTCTCTTCTTCTGTGTTATATTTTTTCTTTTGCATTTAACCTAGAACCAAGATTCCTAAAAGTTTTTTCATAATAGAAAGCTAACAAACTAGCAACACTGTGTCTATATACTGAAAAAAAGGCACCTACAGATACTAGTCTGATAGCTAGTTTGCTCTCCATCTTATTAGTTATATATACCTTTTTAGTTTTATGTACCTTTGTTTTTAAATCAATTTATTTTGATAATTAAAAATTACTACTGCTATAACAATTCTGAAGACACAGTAAGTCACGATGGGATTTTAAAAATAATACAAGAGAGATTGGACTGGACAGTACTTTACACGGGTAATCCTTATGTAATCAAACCTAAAAATATATTTTTCATGCACATAATATTGATGGATTCAGACTATAAATTGGCCATGAATTTAGAGGAAATGTATCTTGTAACTGAAAATGGTAACGAGAGATTAGGTAAGCAAAAGCTTGATCTTATTGTACTGTAAGTTATTTTTATATACATATAAATTATTAATAAATAAAA
>Ga0115000_10002575_pt1 | contig 15499 bp, 14 predicted proteins | sample ArcticOcean_MG_C_6_FD_89690 | JGI IMG/M metagenome (GOLD analysis project Ga0115000, IMG submission 89690) | Marine microbial communities from western Arctic Ocean - ArcticOcean_MG_CB8_128 | ecosystem: Environmental > Aquatic > Marine > Oceanic | place: Arctic Ocean: Canada Basin | collected...
GCTTTAAATGAAAATAATGGTGATATAGAATCCTCTGTTGACTGGCTAAGAACTAAAGGCTTAGCAAAAGCGGCAAAAAAATCAGGAAGAATTGCTTCCGAAGGTTTAATTGGAATTGCCTCATCACAAGATTTTAATGCAGTAGTTGAAATTAATTCAGAAACTGACTTTGTTGCCAGAAATGATATTTTTCAGGATGTTGTTAGGAACGTAAGTCAATTAAGTCTGCTTTCATCTGACATCGAAGGCTTAAAGAAGCAAACTGTAAGTGGTAAAAAAATTGATGTAGATTCTTATATTACTGAAATGATTTCTTCTATAGGGGAAAATATTAACCTTAGAAGAATGATGAGGTTTGAGTCATCACAGAGCCATGTGTCCTCTTATATTCACGGGCAGGTAAATGAGGGTTTGGGAAAGATCGGCGTTATGGTCAATCTAAAGTCCACAGAAAATAAAGAAACTATTGATGACTTAGGAAAAAAAATAGCAATGCATATTGCTGCAACTAACCCGCTGTCTATTAGTATTGCTGATATGCCCTCAGATGTACTTGATAGAGAACGTAAAATTTTAATAGAAGAGGCTAGGGAATCAGGAAAGCCTGAAGAAATTATTGAAAAAATGATAGAGGGTAGGTTAAAGAAATTTTATCAAGAGAGTGTTTTATTAGAGCAAACATTTGTTATTGACGGAGAAAGTAAGGTTTCAGACGTACTGAACTCTCTTGGAAGCCCAGTCGAGATTGTTGAGTTTGTGAGGTATGAGCTTGGGGAGGGTATTGAAAAATCCGGTACTGATGATTTTGCAAGTGAAGTTGATTCAATGATTTCTGGTAATTAATACGAATAAAAAGAATTTAAATTTTTTTCTAATAGAATTTTAAATTTTGATTTAGTAACATGTATCTCATTCAAAGATCGGAGTTATCATGTCAAATATTCGCTACAAGCGAATTCTTTTAAAAATTTCTGGTGAATCCCTGATGGGTGAGGATTCTTACGGAATAGACGTTAAAACTGTAGACCGTATTGCTTCTGAAATTTCTCAAGCCTGTGATCTTGGTATACAGCTATGCTTGGTTATTGGTGGAGGAAATATTTTTAGAGGGCTTGCTGGTTCTGCTAAGGGGATGGATAGAACAAGCGCTGATTATATGGGTATGCTTGCTACAGTAATGAATGCTTTGGCAATGCAAAATTCTTTAGAGAGATTGGGAGTCCAAACAAGAGTTCAATCCGCTATAACTATGACATCCGTTTGTGAGTCTTACACCAGAAGAAGAGCTATTAGGCATATGGAAAAAAATCGAGTTGTTATATTCGCAGCCGGTACAGGAAATCCTTATTTTACAACAGATACAGCAGCTGCATTAAGAGCAAGTGAAATGGCTTGTGAGGCGTTATTTAAAGGGACTAAGGTTGATGGAGTTTATTCAAAGGACCCTCATGAGCATAGCGATGCTGTGAAATATGAAAATATATCTTTTCAAGAGGTGCTAACTAAGAACCTAAAGGTTCTTGATGCTTCGGCAATCTCCTTAGCCCGAGATAACAACATACCTGTAATAGTTTTTTCTATTACTGAGAAAGACTCTTTTTTAAAGGTTTTGAACGGTGACACTAAGTGCTCAACAATTATTAACTAGAAATGGGATGGAAAAGTGACAGAGAAACTTAATATTGATGATTTAACAAGAAGAATGGATGGTGCGATAAGTTCTTTTGGGCATGACCTTGCTGGACTTAGGACCGGCAGAGCCTCTTCCAGTATGATTGTTCATATTATGATTGATGCTTATGGCTCAAAAACACCATTAGAGCAAGTTGGAACTATATCCGTTCCTGAGCCACGCACTATCTCTGTACAAGTTTGGGATAAGGGTCTTGTGGTTTCAGTGGAAAAAGCGATACAGGAAGCTGGATTAGGTCTAAACCCCCAAAGTGATGGTCAGCTTTTACGTATTCCCGTTCCTGAACTGAATGAGGAAAGGCGAGGAGAGTTAATAAAGATTGCAGGAAAGTATGCCGAACAATCAAAAGTAGCAGTAAGAAATATTAGAAGAGATGGAATGGATTCTATAAAAAATATGGAAAAAAAATCTGAAATTGGAAAAGACGAAGGTATTTCTTTATCATCTGATGTACAGAATCTTACTGATAATTATACAAAACAAATAGATGAAAATTTATCCAACAAAGAAAAAGAAATTAAGCAAGTATAATTTTTTTATGAAAGATTCTAATAAAAGAGAAAATAATCTTTCTCATCTTGCAATTATAATGGATGGTAACGGTCGTTGGTCGGAAAAAAAGGGTTTACCTAGAGAGGATGGCCATATAGGTGGTGTTAAATCCCTAAGAAGTCTTTTGGGTTATATTGGAGAACTTGAGATACCTTATTTGACAGTGTTTAGCTTTTCAACGGATAATTGGAAAAGGCCAAAGTCTGAAATTTCTAACTTAATGAATCTCTTAAGGAAGTTTATTCAAACTGATCTAACAGAGCTTCATATGAATAATATAAAAATACGTATAATTGGAAATCGCGAAGGTATTCCTAGTGATGTGGTAAAGTTGATTGAATCGTCAGAGCTATTAACTGAAGATAATAATGGTTTATATCTTCAGATAGCTTTTAATTATAGCGGTCGTGACGAACTCGTTAACTCTGTAAAGAAAATTGGATCATCAATAAAGGCAGGGGATTTAGACCCTCACAATATCAATGAGGATATTATCAGTAACAATCTTTTTACTGCGGGAGTTCCTGACCCAGATCTATTAATAAGAACGGGTTCTGAAAAAAGAATTTCTAATTTTCTACTTTGGCAATTAGCCTATACTGAAATTTATTTTGAAGAGGCTTTATGGCCTGATTTCAATAAAGAGCTTTTATCTGAAGCAATCGATGATTTTCATAATAGGTATAGACGCTTTGGAAGAATAGAGGAGAGTTTGAAAAAATGAATCTACCAGAAGACTTTTACACTAGAGCGATATCAGCAATATTTTTGCTGTCTGTTGTTTTATTTTCAATAATTAAGGGCGGTATGTTTTTTACGATATTTTTAATCCTGGTATCTTCAGTGATTTTTTTTGAATGGATGAGAATGGCCTCAAAAAGTTTTTGGATACTAAGAGGGATTATTTCCACTTTAGGGCTAGGCGCTATCTTATCTTTTTCTGATTTTGGTTCATTATCGTTATTAGCTTTTTTTCTTACCTTTTTATTCATTTGTATAGTCTCTGAATTAACCAATAGCTCCTACAAGCTGTCATCGTTTGGATTTATTTATATTACGATTGCTGTAACAGCTATTGAATGGTTGAGAGGTTTTGAGCAAGGCTTAGCATTTCTAATTATTTTACTAACATCGATAATGGTTAGCGATACTAGTGCGTATCTTGTGGGGAATTGGCTAGGAGGCCCTAAGTTATTTAAACAAATATCTCCAAATAAAACTTTACCAGGCTTTGTTGCCGCAATTACGTTCGGTACATTTTGGTTTTATTTAGCCTCCTCGTTTTTGATTGGATATTATAATTTAAAATTTTTTTTTGTAGGAATTCTTATTGTTATTAGCTCTATTCTGGGAGATTTATTTATTTCTTTCTTAAAAAGAAAAGCGGGGATAAAAGATACTGGATTTTTGATACCTGGTCATGGAGGTGTATTGGATAGAGCAGATAGTATTTTATCTGTTTTTTTTCTAATTCCATTCCTGTTAATCGTTTTTGGACTGTTTGAAAGCCCAACTTTGATAGTTCCAGGGTGGTAGAGTGAAAAAAAAATCTATTTCAATATTTGGAGCAACAGGCTCGGTTGGCTCTAGTACTTTAAATCTGTTAAGGCAAAGAAAAGATGAATTCGATGTCGTAGCCATGACCTGTAACAGTAATATTGATCTATTGCTAGAGTTGTCTAAGGAGTTTAATCCAAAAGCAATAGCTGTTGCAGATGAGAATCTTTATTTAGACTTAAAGAGAAGGGCTGATAAGAATATTGAGTGTTTTGCCGGTTCAGAAGGTTTAAGGGAAATTTCTTGCTATAGTTCTGATATAGTAATTGCTTCAATTGTAGGTCTGGCTGGATTGGAATCTTTGTTAGACTCTGTAAAGAATACATCGGTAATTGCGATAGCTAACAAGGAATGTATTGTTGCAGCTGGACCATTGGTGGTGAGTCAAGCCAAGAAGCATAATTGTCAAATAATTCCAATTGATAGTGAGCATAATGCAATTTTTCAAATTTTAGATGGAAAATCAATAAGGGATGTAGAAAAAATATATTTAACAGCTTCGGGGGGGCCGTTTTATAAGTTTTCACATAGTCAGCTCAAAAAGGTAACACCTGCTCAAGCAGTTAAGCATCCAGTGTGGAGTATGGGTAAGAAAATTTCTGTAGATTCGGCAACCTTGATGAATAAAGGGCTTGAGATAATAGAAGCTCACCATTTATTTGGTTTGGATAATAATAGGATTGAGGTAATAGTCCATCGACAGTCTATTATTCATGGTTTGGCGCTAATGAAGAATGGGGCTTTACTTGGGTATTTTGGAAAGCCAAGCATGTTAAACCCTATTGACCATGCCTTGGCATGGCCTTTGTGCAAAGATAATAATATTGATCCTATTACTATTGAGGACTTGAATAATCTAACCGTTGAAAGTGTTTCAGATGATGACTATCGATCACTTTTTCTTTCAAGATTTGCGATAGAGAAAGGAGGGTTGTATCCTGTATACCTAAGTGCGTCTAATGAGATTGCTGTTAATGCTTTTTTAAAAAATAAAATAATGTTTTTGGATATTGTAAGGGTTGTTGAGAAAGTTATAGATGAAATTGGACATTCTGGTAATAAATCATTAGAAACTATGGCTAGTCTTCAAGAAATAATAATGGCGGACGGCGAAGCAAGAATTAAAGCTTCAGAAATTATAAAGTTAGGATTTTAATATGGAACAATTGTTTAATCTAATAGGATATATACCTTCTATTGTTCAATATATATTAGCATTTTCTTTTCTTATCACAGTTGTAGTTTTTGTTCATGAGATGGGACACTACTTGGTAGGAAAATGGTGCGGCATTGGTGTTGAAACCTTTTCAATTGGAATGGGTAAACAGTTATGGGGAAGGTATGATAAGTCTGGAACTTTATGGCGTGTAGCGCTATTTCCTGTGGGGGGTTATGTAAAGTTTAAAGGCGATGAGGATTTATCTGGTAAGAAAGATAAATCCACCTCCGTTAAAGACTCTGAGAATTTTCATTCAAAATCAGTCTGGCAAAAAATTGCTACAACTGCCGCCGGGCCTGTCTTTAATTTTATATTAGCCACCTTTATTTTTGCTGGAATATTTATTTTTAAGGGAGAGGCAATCGTCGAACCATTTGTTGGTCAAGTTGTTGAGGATTCTGCAGCATCAAGATCTGGGATAAAAAAAGGAGATTATATCCTATCTATTAATGGAAGTGATATAGATTCCTTTAATGATATTAGAAAAATTGTTTTAGAAAATCCTGAAAAAAAGTTAAATCTCATAATATTGAGGGGCGGCGAGAGTATTTTTATAAACCTTAAACCATCGATTGTAATAGAGAAAGATCGATTTGGCGGCGAGTATAGAATTGGAAGAATAGGAATAATTGCCGAACAAGACCCATCTTATTTTAAGACAAAAAATTATAATATTTTTTCAGGACTGGTTAAGGGTTTCAATGAAACATTTTTTCTTGCGTCAAAAATTCTAGAATATTTAGGAAAGTTGATAATTGGGCGAGAGTCCGTTGATCAAATGGGTGGTCCAATTAAGATTATTCAGGTCTCTGGTCAAGTTGCTCAATATGGTTTCATTCCTCTTCTTGGATTAATTGCAGCTATATCCGTTAATCTTGGTGTAATAAATCTTTTACCGATACCTGTTCTTGATGGCGGCCATCTATTATTTTATAGTTACGAGGTTATATTTGGAAAACCAATTAATCAAAAGGTACAAGAGTATGGTATGCAGATTGGGATCAGTCTTTTAATTGCCCTTATGGTTTTTGTAACGATTCTTGATATAAGTCGATTCTAAAACCAAAAGGTTATTTCCTAGGGATAAAATGAATAAATATCAGATATCAATATTTATAGCACTTTCATTTTCTGTGTTTAGTTACACCGCTTACTCTCAAGAAGGTCAACCTAGTTCAGGTGAGATATCCGTTGTACAAAGTTTTGAGAGAATTCTTTTTGTTGAAGTTAAGGGTTCTCAAAGGATAGAACCGGATACTATTCGTTCATATATGACAATTAAGCCAGGCGATCTATACAATGAAGAGATTGTTGATAAATCATTAAAAATTCTCTTTAACACGGGTTTATTTGCTGATGTGGCTATTAGGCATGAGAATTCAGGACTCATAGTCTTTGTTGTTGAAAACCCAATTATTAATAGAATTGATTTTGAAGGTAATAAAGCGCTTAAGACCGATAAATTTGAGGAAGAGGTCGAATTAAGTCCTCGTTCAGTCTATACAAGATCAAAAGTTCAGTCAGATGTACAAAGGTTAGTTGAGCTATATAGACGATCAGGAAGATTTTCAGCTATTATTGAGCCTAAAGTTATTCGTCAGCCTCAAAATAGAGTTGATCTTATATTTGAAATCAATGAGGGGCCAACAACCGGTGTATCCTCTGTTAATTTTTTGGGAAATAAGGAGTTCAAAGACAGAAAGCTAAAAGGTAAACTTGTTACCAAAGAATCTAAGTGGTGGAAATTCTTTTCGTCCGATGATTCTTATGATCCCGATAAACTTGCTTATGATCGAGAGGAGCTAAGAAAATTTTATCTAGATGAAGGTTTTGCTGATTTCCAAGTTATTTCAGCTGTTGCCGAATTAACAAAAGATGGTTCAAATTTCATTATTACTTATGTCCTTGATGAAGGTCGTGAATATGAGTTTGGAGAGGCAACTATTGAAAGCAGTATGCTAAATATGGATACGGATGAGTTTATTTCTTTAATAGATCATAGGACAGGAAACAAATATAAGGCTACCGACATAGATTCATCGATAGATCGAATTACACTTGCTGTTGGAGAAGATGGATATGCTTCTGCAGAGGTACGACCTCGCGTTAAAAGAGATAAGGAGAGGGGCGTTATAGATATTGTTTATTTTATTGAGGAAGGCCCAAGAGTTTATGTTGAAAAAGTTAATATCAATCAAAACTCCAGAACGCGGGATGAGGTTATTCGAAGAGAGCTTAGAGTTATTGAGGGAGATTCTTATAATAAAGTTTTAATTGATAGGTCTGAAACAAAAATAAAATCTCTTGGGTTTTTTAAGGAGGTGGATGTTAGTGTTCGTCCTGGCTCAACTGAAGATAGAATGATTATAGACTTCAATGTAGAAGAGCAACCAACAGGAGAGCTCTCTGTGGGGGCTGGCTTCTCTTCTGCTGAGAGTTTGCTTTTGGAGATTGGAATATCTGAAAGAAATCTTTTAGGTCGTGGACAATCAGTGAAATTAAATATCGCTAATTCCGAAAGAAGAAAGCAATTTGAAATAGGTTTTACACAACCTTATTTTATGGGAAGAAGGCTATCTGCTGGATTTGATATTTTTCATATTGACAATGATTATCGAAAATATTCCTCTTATAGGTCTATGCAGTCAGGTGCGTCACTTCGGGCTGTTTGGCCTATGTCCGACTTTTCAAGTCTTTCAATTTTTTATAGATATTTTCAGGAAGAGGTATCGAGCTATAATTTCGATAGCGGCTACAATTTAGCAGATGATTATAATGCTAATAAATCAGAGATCGGTTATAGCTATATTATAGATACTCGAGACGATTATGTGGACACCACATCAGGTTGGACTTTTTCTATCGGTCAGGATCTTGCAGGTTTGTTGGGGGATTCTGAATACCTAAAAACAACAGCAGGCGGAAAGTACTATTATGAAATTGCTCAAAACTGGGTTATTAGCCTTGGAGCAAATGCTGGTTATGTTTATAATTATTCAGATAGAAATCTAAGAATTAATGATAGGTTTTTCAAGGGTGGAACAAGTTTTAGAGGATTTGATAGAGCTGGAGTTGGACCAAAAGAATTAATTACTGATAGACCAAGGGGTGCTGAATTTTTTGCTATTAGCACAATCGAGATAACCATACCTTTAGGCCTACCAGATGAGTTTGGATTAAAGACAGCTTTATTTTCTGATTTTGGTGTAATTGGGAAGAATGATGATTCTGATAGAGTGTTAAATAATTATCAAGCCCAAGAGCTTCTTTCGGATTTAACCGGTGCTTATTACGATCCTATTGCTTTGATAAATAATGATTACAGCGCCATTAGCGCCGCATGCGGTATCGATAGTTTTGGAATGAATGAAAGGTATGGAACCCTTTGCACCCGCTTTGTTGATGATGCAACTTTTCGCGCTACAATTGGTGTTACTTTAAATTGGAACTCCCCGTTTGGTCCTATACGTTTTGATATTGGTCGTGCAGTAGCCAGTGAGGATTATGATGATGCTAAATTCTTTAGGTTTAGCGGAGGTACTAGATTTTAACTACTAAAAAGACTATTAGAGTATCTTAATGTATTTTATTGCTTATTAGTGTATACGTTTGCTGATATGTTTATTAGATGAGTGTTTGTTTAAGGTACATATATTAAATATTTGGAGGAAAATTATGAAAAAATTATTTATTATTGCTGCTTTAGCCTTAGTTATTGGGTCTTTATCTATACCAGCTAAAGCTGCCGAAGATGTGCTAATTGTTAATTTGCAATATGTTGTTTCACAATCAAAATCAGGTGTCGCGCTTAGAAAGCAAAGTGAGGATCTTAATAAAGAAGTGGTTGCCCTAAGGGATGAAATTTCAAAAGCTCTTCAGGATAAAGGTAAAAAACTAGAAGAAGATAAAACACTTCTTGCTCCTGAGGTTTTTCAAGAGAGATTAGTTGCATTACAATCTGAGGCTGAAAGTAAACAACTTGAACTACAAACTAGAGTTCAAAAAATTCAAGAAGCTATTCAAAGGGCATCCTCTTCAATTGACTCTGTTATGAGTCCTATCTTAACTGAAATAGTTAATGAAAAGGGAGCTAAAATATTGCTTGATCGACAAGCAATGTTGTTTGGCGATCCTAAGTTGGATATTTCGGCTGAAGTGGTAAAAAAGCTCAATAAAAGACTTCCAGATGTTAAGGTAACCATCAAATAGGAGTTTTTTTTACTAATGAGTGACCCTCGATTTTTTAAAAATTCAGGACCGTTTGATTTAGTGGAGATTTCAAGTCTTATTGAGGGGGAGCTATCTGGTAATGATAATCAGAATATTTCCATTGCAGATATTTCCTCCCTTAAGCTTGCTACTGGCAACGAGGTAACCTTTTTTCAGGATATCTCTTATAAGGCTGACTTAAGTGAAACAAACGCAGGTGCTTGTATAATTAAAAAAGAGCACAAAGCCTATGCTCCAGAAAATATAAGATTAATTTATTCGAAAAATCCATATATTGATTTTACGAAAATTTCTCAATTATTTTACCCAGATGAAATTTTACCAAAGAACACAACAAGGTTTGATAAAGAATCATCTCTTGAGGGCGTAGATAAATCTGCCTCTCTAAGTGAGGGGGTTTTTATTGAAAAAGGAGCCATTATTGGGGCTGATGTAGTTATAGGAAGAGATACAGTGATATCTTCCAACGCAGTGATAGGAAAAGGTGTTCAAATAGGCTTTAAGAGCTTTATAGGAGCAAATGTAACAATAACTCATTCAATAATTGGCAATTGTACGATAATTCACCAGGGATCGTCTATTGGTCAGGACGGCTTTGGCTTTGCCATGTCTGCGAGCGGTCACATAAAAATTCCTCAAGTTGGGCGTGTTATAATTAAAGATAATATAGAAATTGGTGCAAATTGCTCTATTGACCGAGGAAGTATGAATGATACCGTTATTAAAAGTGGTACCAAAATTGATAATATGGTTCATATAGCGCATAATTGTATAATTGGAAAAAATTGTATTATTGCTGGTATGGTTGGCCTTGCTGGATCAACTACTCTTGAGGACTTTGTTGTGATGGGGGCTAAGTCAGGTGCAGTTGGTCATATTACAATTGGAAAAGGATCTCAGATCGCTGCAAAAGCCGGTGTAAGCAAAAGTCTTCCTCCAGGAAAAGTATGGGCAGGATTTCCCATAAGGGAAATAAATCTATGGAAAAGAGATATTTCATCCATTAGAAGATTATCTAAAGGTAGAAAAAATGAAAAATAAAGACAATACTATTGATTCAAAAAAAATTCTCGACCTTATACCTCATAGATACCCCTTCTTACTTGTGGATAAAATTGAGGAAATTATTGGAACTGAAAGCTGTACTGGTATTAAAAATGTTACCGTTAATGAGCCCTTTTTCCCGGGACATTTCCCTGGCCACCCTATAATGCCAGGAGTTCTTATTGTTGAGGCAATGGCTCAAACAGCTAGTGCTTTAGTAGTTAACGGGCATGAAGGCGATACTGACGGATTATCTGTTTATTTGATGAAAGTCGACAAGGCTAAGTTCCGTAAACCTGTTCTTCCTGGTGATCAGTTAAGAATGAAAATTACAAAAGAAAGAAATAAAGGAGAGGTTTGGCAATTTTTTGGAAAAGCCTTTGTTAATGAAAACCTTGTTGCGGAGGCAAGTATTACGGCGATGGTTGTTCGACTTGATGGAGATAAAAAATGAGTTTAATTCATCCCACAGCAATCATTAGCCCTAACGCTAGAATTCATAATACTGCTGAAATTGGACCTTATTGCATTATTGAAGATCATGTAAGAATTGAAAAAAATGTTATTCTTCTCTCTAATGTAGTTGTTTCTGGATCAACTGTAATTGGCGAGGGTACAAAAGTATGGCCATTTACTGTTTTAGGAGGAGAGCCTCAAGATCTAAAATATGAAGGAGAGAATGGCACCTTAAGTATTGGAAAAAATAATAATATAAGAGAGCATGTAACGATGCACTTTGGCACTGATGCAGGTGGATTAAATACTTCAGTTGGAGACAATAATTTATTTATGGCAGGTACTCACGTGGCTCATGATTGCTTGATTGGAAATAACTGTGTTTTTGCTAATAATGTAATGCTTGCAGGCCATGTTAGTGTTGGTGATCATGCAATTCTGGGCGGATTATCGGCAGTTCATCAGTGGACAAGGATTGGATCCCATTCTTTTTTAGGAGGATTTTCTGCTCTAACAAAAGATTTAATACCATTTGGTTTAGCTGTAGGTAATAGAGCCGCATTGGAGGGCTTGAATCTAACTGGCTTAAGACGAAGAAATTTTAATAATTCTGAGATTAAAAAAGTAAAAGAAGCTTATTCTGTTTTATTTGAGACAAACGAGATTGAATTTAAAAAACGAGTGGATTCGGTAAAGGCCTTACAAATTGAATCATCGGTTGTTGATGATATAATTAACTTTGTTAGCCAAAAAGGTAACAGAAGTTACTGTTTGCCAGAAAGATAAAAAATGATTCCTACGATAGGCGTATATGCTGGAAAAGGTAACCTCCCATTAAAGGTGGCAAAATCAATAAAAGATTCAGGAAGTGATGTTTTTATAATAGCCATAAAAGGTATAACTGACGATCGGATTGAGGAATTTCCTCACAAATGGATGAGGTTCGGGCAGATAGGCTTGGCAATGAAGACCCTTAATACAAATAATTGCAAGGAGCTTGTCATTATTGGAGGTGCGTACATACCTAATTTTTTTTTATTATTCCCTGATTTATCTGGCTTAAGGTTATTTTTTTCTTTGTTTAAAGTTAGAAAGGATGGCGACGCTTCTATAATTAAAACTATCATCAATTATATTGAGACGATTAAAGGAATTAAAATTATTGGTGCTGATAAATATCTTACAGATATTTTAATGACGAAAGGAACGCTTACAAATAGACTTTTGAGCGAGAGCTTATGCAGTGATATTAAGATTGCCGAGTTAGCTTGTAAGAAGGTTGGCTCTGAGGGAAACGGCCAAGCATGCATTGTATCTAATGGCGAGGTTGTCACAGTGGAAGATATCAATGGAACTGATTACATGCTTTATAAAATACTAAAAATTAATCCCAAGGGTTTAAAGGGAGGGCTTCTGATGAAGACTCTTAAGCCAATACAAGATTCCAGGGTCGATCTTCCAACGGTTGGAATTAATACGTTAAAGTTAATTAAAAAAATTGGACTAGATGGTATTGTTTTGGAATCAAATAAAGCCTTTCTTGTAGATAAAGAAAAAATGATAGAATTTTCCAACAGTCAAAATCTATTCATTCATGGTTTGTAGGAAGATCTAAAAGTGAAAGAAAAAAAATCTATATATCTTGTTTCTGGCGAACCATCCGGGGACTTCATTGGAAGCGAAGTTATGTCTGAGTTATTAAAAATTTATCCTGACGCCTCTTTTTGTGGAGTTGGTGGTCAGTTTATGGAAGGGTTTAACTTTAAGTCTATTTTCCCCATAGGAGATCTGTCAGTTATGGGAATACTCCCTGTTTTGTTAAAAATTAAGCCTTTGCTAGGGAGGATTAATCAGGTTGTAAATGATATTTTAAATAATAAACCTGATATTGTTATTTTAATTGATAGTCCTGACTTTAATCATCGGGTGGCAAATAAACTCAGAAAAAAATCCTTTAAACCGCCCATAGTCTGTTATGTTGCTCCGACTGTTTGGGCCTGGCGAGAGAAGCGTGTAACATCTATGTCTCGAGACTTTAATCATCTTTTATCTATATTACCTTTTGAAAAAGATTTTTTTGATGGAAAGGGTTTATCCACAACATATGTTGGACATCCTATCATACCTGAAATTAACAAAGTAAATAAAAAAGATTCGTTTAAGCTAAGGCATAATATAAAAAATAATCCTGTTTTAGTTTTTTTACCCGGAAGCAGGACCTCAGAAATAAAGAGACATATAAAGCCTTTTAGAAAAGCGTTTGATGTAATTAAAAATCAAATACCAAATATAGTTTTAGCTATTCCAATTGATGAAAAAAAGAAGTATTTAGTTGATGAGTTTTTTAATGATGCCCTTTTTGTAACAGAAAAAAATAAAAAATTAGAACTTTTCAAAGAAGCAGACGTAGCTTGTGCCGCATCAGGCACAGTTACCTTAGAGCTAGGGCTATCTTTGGTTCCTATGGTTGTTATTTATAAGCTTGATTTTTTAACATGGTCAATTGTTAGCAGACTTGCAAAAGTTAAGTTTGTATCACTGGTTAATTTGGTTTTAAATAAATCATCGGTAAGCGAGCTTCTTCAAAAGGAGCGTAACTCTAAAAATATTTCTGAATCGATTATAAGCCTTCTCAAAAATAAAAAACTTTTTTTAAAAAAGAAAAAAGACCTTCTAGAGTTTAAAAAAATTATTGAGAATAATAGTATTAATCCCTCAAGAAAGGCTGCAGAAACTATAAGCGGTATTATAGAAGGTTCAGTTACCTAGAGCTTATATTTTGATAATCTCTTCCTGGGTTACCAACATAAAGTTGCCTTGGTCTTCCAATCCTTTGACTCTTGTCTTCAACCATTTCATCCCACTGAGATACCCAACCAACAGTTCTTCCGACAGCAAATAGGACTGTAAACATTTCCATAGGAAAACCCATAGCCTTCATTACTATCCCAGAATAAAAGTCAACATTGGGGTAAAGTTTCTTTTCTACAAAATACTCATCTTCTAAGGCAATTTTCTCTAACTCCATTGCTATGGCTAATTTAGGATCATTCTTTAAACCGAGGTGGTCTAAAAGCTCATGACATGTTTTTTGCATAACTTTAGCTCTAGGATCATAATTTTTGTAGACTCTATGACCAAAACCCATGAGCCTAAAGGGATCATTTTTATCCTTAGCCTTATTAATATACTCAGGAATATTTTTAACATCCCCTATTTGGTCAAGCATTCTTAAACAAGCTTCGTTAGCGCCTCCATGAGCAGGCCCCCATAAACACGCTATACCTGATGCAATGCAGGCGAAAGGATTCGCACCTGACGACCCTGCTAATCTAACAGTAGAGGTCGATGCATTTTGTTCATGGTCAGCATGTAGAATTAATATTTTATCCATGGCTCTTGATAAGGTTTCATTCACATCCTTATCTTCAGTGGGAACCCCAAAGCACATATTTAAAAAATTTGATGCATAGCTTAGTTCATTTTTTGGATAAATTGTTGGCTGTCCTAATGAGTGTTTATAAGCCATTGCAGCTAAAGTTGGCATTTTAGCAATTAACCTAAAACACGCTATTTTTCTTTGTTCGGCGTCATTTACGTCTGTTGAGTCATGATAAAAAGCGGATAACGCCCCTACAACTCCGCACATTATTGCCATTGGGTGTGCGTCCGGTCTAAACCCAGTAAAAAATCTATTTAATTGCTCATGTACCATTGTATGATTTGTAATTATTTCGTCAAATTCATTGTATTGAGATTGGTTTGGGAGTTCACCATTGAGCAGGAGGTAACATGTTTCAAGATAATTGCCTTTTTCAGCTAATTGCTCGATTGGGTAACCTCTGTAAAGAAGAACGCCTTTTTCACCATCAATATATGTTATTGTTGACTTACAGCTTGCCGTTGACGTAAAGCCAGGATCATAGGTAAACTTTCCTGTGTCTGAGTATAATTTTGAAATATCAATTACATCTGGACCTATACTACCTTTATCAACATTATATTCCAAAGTATCATTGTTAATGGTTATTTGTGCAGTTCCAGAGTTTTTTTCTGACATGATTTATTCCTTTATTGTTTTATAATTTAATATCATTTAAACGATTTATTACCTCATCTGCACCCAAACAATCAAGAATATTATATATACTTGGTGAACTTAAGGATCCAGTAAGAGCAACCCTTAATGGCTGAGCGATATCCTTAAACTTAAGTTCTTCAGAGATAGAAAAATCTTTTAATAACTGTTCTATATTATTACTGTCCCAACTTTCAAGGGCTAGAAGATTTTTTTTAATTTTATTTAAAATGGCTTTTGCCTCTGGTGTTATAATTTTTTTTAAATCCTCACTTAATTGTATTGGTTTACTTAAAAATATAAAACTTATCCCACTTAAGAGATCGTCAGTCCGCTTTGCACTTTTTTTAAGATCAGGAAGGATTTTTAATATTGAATCTTCAGTTTTTTTATCAATGCTACTTTGAAACTTTTTAATAATTTTTAGAAGATCTTTGTCTGAGCTATTTTTTATATAATGATTGTTAACGCTTTGTAGTTTTTCAATATCCAGTCTTGATGAAGATTTTCCAATATTCTTAATATTAAATAGCCTGATCATATCTTTTTGAGAAAAAATCTCTTTGTCACCATGACTCCATCCAAGTCTTAGCAGATAATTTATCATTGCCTCAGGAAGAAAGCCATTTTTTTGATAATGATCGATTCCAAGTGCACCATGGCGCTTAGA
>Ga0115000_10002577_pt1 | contig 15491 bp, 18 predicted proteins | sample ArcticOcean_MG_C_6_FD_89690 | JGI IMG/M metagenome (GOLD analysis project Ga0115000, IMG submission 89690) | Marine microbial communities from western Arctic Ocean - ArcticOcean_MG_CB8_128 | ecosystem: Environmental > Aquatic > Marine > Oceanic | place: Arctic Ocean: Canada Basin | collected...
ATTAACAACAAGTTATCAAACAATTTGGACAAAATTTGGATCAGGTAGTTATTCATCTAACTTCTTTAAAATGGAAGCAAAAGCAAACTCAACTGCAAGTCCTACAGTAATTACAGTTAGATCTACATGGTCAGATCCTCATGCTGAAGGCAGTGGCGCATTGGGACCAGACGGCATTGCAGGCACAGGCGATGAAGATTTCAACAACGACGGTATTGATGGAACAATTACATTGAACTGTAGAGTTAAGGCACCGACAGCAAGTGGTTCAGGATTTACATTTACTTCCCCTACAGCATCAGCTGGTGCTATAAGCGGTAGTTAATAGTTAACATAAAAACAAATGAAGCCAATTCAAGTAATTGGCTTTTTTTTGACTGATAAATATGTGTATATGAAAAAATTACTTGATAAAATATTATACACTAAGTTTCACATAGGGTGGCTGTTTGCTTTCTTATTCCTTAGTTTATTTTTCTGTTTATACACGTTAAAGGGTCTAATATGACATGGCTACAACTTCCATGGAAATTTGATATACCGGCACAACACTTAGAATGTATTATTAATAACAATCTTAAATACGTTGCACACAGAGGCGGCAGAGATGGTTATACAAAAACATTTAATGGCAACGAAACTACAATAAGTTATGACGATTGGATTGATGAAAAACTATGGATATCCGATAACTACGGTGATACATTAGGTACGTTTCATGAATTATTAGATAGCAACGACTTAGAAGAAATTACAGCCTTATCAAACGGCACATTATCATGCAATTGGGGTATTACTGGAGACGGCGATTACTTAGACAGAAATCAACGGTCCGCACTTATTCTATCTAATAATAACGGTACTGTATTAGCACCAGTTCCAGAAGAGTTAGGAAACATGTTACATGACAGTAACAGTCCCATGGATTGCTTTGAGACAGATAATGGAATTAATTTATACAAACGTGCAAATAATACTATGCCGTGTTGTGTATTTCCTGATAACATTGGATGGCAAAAAATAGATATTGACACCGAATATGCAGATTTAGACGTAGTAGAAATTAAACGTTTATTAGAATTATCCGATATAACAACTATAGATTCAGAACTTTTAAACAAACACTTCGTACTTAGTTAAATAGTAGTATGAGTACACGTTTGACTAAGGCTCTGGAATTTGCCAACTACAGAGTTACACTTAATAATCAACAGGCACAACTTAAAGCAAAGACTCAAAGTCTTTTAAGTTATAGCATCAATGGTGGTACATTTACTATTGATCTAACACTGATTACATTCTGTAAGCAACTTATTAATGAAGATCAAAATGAAGTTGTACTCCTTGACATCTATAACAATCCTATAAAAATTGAAGTAGACACATTTTACGATGAAATACTTAGTAGGTATTATGAAGTTACTAACGACTACTATGCTGAATATGAGAAACTCCGTAAGTCAAGAAAAGTACACAAAGTATTAGATCTAAATGAAAAAGGAAAGTAACAGTCGTGGAATAGTAATGTTTGCTCATAACAATGAGGAAATAGATTACTTTAGATTAGCCGTAGTTAATGCATTACTTATTCAAAAGAATATGGGCATTAAGAATATCACTGTGGTTACTGATCCTCATAGTTTATCACAAGGTGAAAAAACTTTGGGTAAGCGTCTAATTAAAAAAGCAATAAACAACATAGTTGTTATTCAAAAAGATAAAGAATTTAAACAAAAAAATATTCGCTTGTACAAAGATACAAGTCATACAACAAAACATTTACCATTTTATAATGCTAATAGATGTGATGCATATGACATTAGCCCTTACGATGAAACTATTGTAATTGATGTAGACTATTTAATATTAAGCGACACCCTAAATCATTGCTGGGGACATAACAATGAACTTATGATGAATTGGAAATTTCAAGACATCATGTACGAAAGAAAAGATCCCAGCCTTTCCAGATTATACGATATGGGTATAACCATGTACTGGGCAACTGTGGTTTACTTCCGCAAGACAGAGTATGTAGAAAGTTTTTTTAATATAGTCAAACATGTTAGAAGCAATCCGCAATACTATAAAGACTTATATAAGTGGCAAGGTACACTATACAGAAACGATTTTAGTTTTAGTATTGCCGCACATGTTATGAGTGGTTTTGTAGATAAAGGTATTCCACAGTTGCCTACTACCTTGTATAAAAGTTTTGATACTGACGACATACATAGTGCAGTGGATGAGAACACTATTGTGATGTACTTAGAGAAACCCAGAAGCCCTGGAGACTTTATGCTAACAAAATGGCAAGGTGTTGACTTACATGTAATGAATAAATGGGCTATAAACAGAGTTAGTGAGGAGTTATTAGAATATGCAAAATCGTAATATATCAATTTCTCAGATGCAAGATCAACAAGAGAACGACTTAGACAATAATAAGTTTTGGATATATCCAGACTTTAATTATAATTTGCTGGATTCAGATCAGTTTTCTCACCTAAAAGAAATGTTTGATAATTCAGAATATTATTACTATTCATGCGATAGCGAATGGTTAATTAATAATCTATTAGATGGCGACAACAATACAAAGGGTGTAGTCGATCAAGCAGTAATTAATTTATTAACTAATATGATTAGCAATCGAATGCCAGTTAACTATCATACTACACAACAGGAAATAGATTTAGATACTGTCGAAATAAGTGCGTTTTTTAACGGAATTAAACTCCATTGGTTGTGTGCCGATAGCAGAGTAACCGGGATAAGTTATCCTATACAAGGACAACTAACTGATACTCAGTTTATAGCACACCCTGGGACTTATCGATGGTATGCATCTATTGTTAATGCAATGGCTGAAGTTCAGATAATATTTGCAACATTACAGCAACAAGAAATGGTACAGTTATCTTTTAAAGACTGGGTTAGAGAAAATAGTAATGGATTCATACGAGAAAAAAGAAAACTTGTAATAGATCAACCAGATGGCTTCCCTGTGTTAACAGAAAATGAGAATCATCATGATGACCATATATACAATCATGGATATGCATTACAAGAAATGTTTGCAGGCAAAAAAGTAACAATCTACATAGGCATAGAATCAAGTAAGTTAGTAACAGAAACTAAAAATGAAATTATAAAAGAATTATCCAAGGTGTATGTCTTGGATCAAAAAGATTATAAAGATCATTTTGATATTAAAATTATTAATCCAAATTTTAAATATAGTATACCAGAGATTAATAATTTTTCAGGTGTAAGTATCTATGTTGATCGGTACGTTGGTCTTGCTAATGCAGGCCGCTTATTGCAATGTTTATTGTACATTGATTCGGTTGATAGTGTTGCTTATACCGAAAAGTATTTAGATAAATTTATGGTGTTTAACAATAGCCATAGAGATTGTAAAAAACTAATTACAGAAATTGTACACGAATCAAAGGCATCATATTTGAATACATTTTTATGGACTGGATGCCAACAAAAAATTCCAGAAGAGGTAATAGTATGAAAATAGAAAAATTTCAGGAACCGTGGGAACATTTTACTATAGGTAATTTTTTTCAAACACAACATTACGAGTTAATTAAGCAACTTCCGCCTTTAAAAACAGACTACAGTGATATCACTGGATTTAGAGATGTACTTAAAGGAAGAGTTTTCTTAAGCGATAGTTATGTAAAACAAAATCCTCAGTTTGAGCCTGTAGCAGACTTTTTAAATAATAAAATACTAATAGGTGGATTGTTTGGTGTTGACTTAACCAATGCATTGTGTAGACCAGAAATAATTGACGACCGACATCCTTTCTTTCATGAAGTACACACTGACGAACCAAATAAAAAACTTACAATAATTGTAAATATAGATAAGGAAGACAACCAAAACCTTGCAACGGATTTATACAAAGACAAAGAAACACACGCAAAAAAATTAGATTGGCAAGATAACTCGGCAGTACTGTTTGTTCCTACAGACGAAATGTGGCACGGATTTGCACCAATGGAATACAAAGGAATTAGAAGAATAATGATCATTAATTTTGTTGATGAAAATGTCTGGAGAGACAAGGACCAATGTTATGTCGGAAAAAATAGTCAGCCCGTGTATAGATAAATGCTTTACAAATGGTACTAATTGTACAAGTTGCGGTAGAACAAATGATGAAGTACAAGAGTGGTTCGATGCAAGTGAGGAACAACGAAAAATAATTTTAGAGAAGTGTGTAAAAAGATTAGACCCAATTGCATATGATAATTGGGAAGAACAATACGAATGGAAATTAGATGGCCAATAAAAAAGCACCACAGTTAGGCGACAATATAGAACATACTTGCCGTCTTAACGGAAAGTTTGAAGGAACAGTTGTAGAACTACTTTCACAACAATTTATTTATGAGACGCCAAACGGCATCACACGGTTTTGTTTGTTCAAAGAAGAATGGAGACCAATAAAATGAAGTTACGAGAAAAGTTAGATAGCAGAATGGATCAGATTCAAGCATGGATGGAAAGTAATTATCATTTAGACCATCCTGAAGAAGTAACAGCAATGATAGACAAAGTTACCTATGCCTGGAACGTACTAAGTGAGGAAGATAGAGATTACATTCACGGATGTCAGTCTGCTATAAACGATTTAGTTAGTTGGGGCGATCCTTCAACGTGGAAAAAGAAATGAGCAAGGGTTATATAGTAATAGCACAAAACAACAGTACTGTTGATTATTTAGAGCAGGCGTATGCACTCGCGTTGAACTTAAAGTTAACACAGACGATTGTATGCGGTCTAACAGTATGTGTTGATGCTACTACTAAGAAACTTATTAAAGCAAAACATAAGAAAATATTTGAGCACATTGTGGATATTCCGTGGAATGATGATGCAGAAGCCAAGGACTGGAAGATCAATAATAAGTGGAAATACTATTATATGTCACCGTACGATGAAACTGTAATCCTTGATACTGATATGATTTTTCCTACAGACGTAAGTCATTGGTGGGACATAATGTCGCAACGTGATGTATGGGCAACTACTAAAGTTAGAACATACAGGGGCGAAGTTGTTAAGAGTAATTTTTATAGACAGTACTTTGCCGCAAATAATTTACCAAATGTTTATACAGCATTCTTTTACTTTAAAAAGTCTGAACTTGCAAGTGAATTATTTGCAATGGTCGAACTTATATTTCAAAATTGGGAACGTATGTTTTTTAAATACATGCCTAACGGTAAGCCGGATTGGTTAAGTGGCGATGTTGCATTTGCTCTTGCAATGCAAATACTTGGCATTGAACATAAATGTACCAGAGAAAATATTGATACTGTGCCTACATTTATTCATATGAAAAGCCATGTACAAAACATACCTGATACTCGAATAAGCGAAGTATGGAGCGAAACATTACCTACATATTATAATAGTTATAGTGACTTTAAAATAGGTAACTTCCAACAACTTTATCCGTTTCACTATGTAGAAAAAGACTGGATAACAGATAATAAAATTAAACAAATGGAAAAAGATTATGCCAACACTAACTGAAGCAGAAAAAAGACGTAGACGGTTTTTAAAAGAGAAAAAAGCCGCCGGCGGAACTGTATACGATCTGCAGAAAAAAGAAATGTCAGCCGATATGTATGTGTACTTTACTGATAATGGCGATATTACAGGCATATCGCCAACAAAACTTAAGAAACTTAAAGGGTGGACCGAGCAGGTTTTTACACAGGAACAAGTGTCAATACTTAAAAATAAAGATCAGAATTCTTTTAGAGTTAGACAAGATAGCGACGTCGAAACTGTTTTTATTATTGAAACAAAACCTATTGAATCTGTATTTGTTAAAAGCGAAGATGACTTTGTTAAACTTATTGAATATAGCAGTAGTAAAACTTCTGATATCACTATTACTACTAAAGACAAACTATTTTCAGTTAGCCTTAGTACAAAACTAAGAAGAAAGTATGCAAAAACTAAACTTAAATCAACTACCGCAAAAGGTTCTAAATTATTAAAATTCTACTTTACAAGTAAAAACGATCCTCACTTTATGATCTATTCTATTAATGTAGCTCTACACGATTTAATTACTAAAGATGTTGTTGCTGTACCAATTCCTGCAAACTTACATGAATGCAGTATCTACACTATTAGTTTGTTCACTGCCTACAGTAGAAACTAAACCAGCTCTCCAGCTCGACATTGTTTTGTCATGATAAATATGTGTGTACTTAAAAATACACAGGACGAACACATGGCAAAAATTGATGTTACGGAATTAGATATATTCTATATTTCGTATGACGAACCCAACTGTGAAGAACATTGGGCAGACTTACTAAACAAAGTACCCTGGGCTAAAAGAGTCCACGGAGTCACTGGCTTTGACGCCGCACATAAAGAATGTGCAAATCAATCAGAAACAGAACGATTTATTACAGTAGATGGTGATAATATTGTTATGGATGATTTTTTTGAACAAGTACTTGATGTGCCTGAAACCGATCATGACGGCAACGACATTAGTAAATGTATTTTTAGTTGGAATGCTAAAAACATTCTTAACGGGTTAGTGTACGGTAATGGCGGACTTAAATGTTGGCCCACAGAGTACACCAAGACTATTAACACACATGAATCTGCAGACGATGGTGAGGGCATGGAGTTTTGTTGGAAGTTAGATTACATACAACTTAACGACACATTTAGTGAAGTGCATCAAACAGCAAGTCCTTTCCAAGCCTTCAGAGCAGGGTTTAGAGAAGGTGTTAAAATGAGTACTGATCAAGGTACTCGTGTATCACCAGATGAATTTAAAAAGAAAATTTGGTGGCAGAACTACAACAGATTACAAACATGGTGCAACATAGGCAGTGATGTAGAGAATGGCTTATGGGCTATTTACGGAGCAAGACTTGGTTGTCATATGACTGTGTTAAGCGACTGGGATACCAATTTAATATCCGACTATGACTGGTTTAAAACATTCTTTAACGAAACAATTATTCCACGTTTCCCAGGCAACGAAGTATGTAGATATTCGAGAGTAGCATGGGATAAGCCAATGTTAGAAATAGCAATTAAAGATATTGGAACTGAGCTAAATGATAACATTAACCAAATGATGTTATTTGATCCAAACGAACAAATGTGTAAATTTTTTAAGCGAACGTATGTTAACCCTAAAAGATGGGGTGCAATGATACGTGAAACTCAAATTCAGGAACTATTAGAGAAAGGATTACTGTAGTGAGTAATTACGATCTGCAGGCCGATACTGCTAAAGAGCAATTAGACGTCATTAGCGAAACAATGTGTTACGCAAAGTGGACACAGGTGTCTATGCACTTAACAAACGGCAAGACGCATAGTTGCTACCATCCTCCTACACATGATATTGACCTGGAAGAACTAAAAACAAATCCTACAGCACTACATAACACAAAAGAAAAGAAAGAGCAAAGAGCTCAAATGTTAGCAGGCGAACGTCCAGAAGGTTGTAGTTACTGTTGGCGTATAGAAGATGTAGGCGGAAGAAGTGACCGTGTATATCGCAGTGGTGAGTATTGGGCACAAAATGCCAGAGAAGAAATTGCAGAAGCAGGTGCTGATGGCGACATTAATCCACGTTATGTAGAAGTAAATTTTAACCAAGCATGTAATTTAAAATGTAGTTACTGTAGTCCTCATTTAAGTACAACATGGGAAAAAGAAATAAAAGAGTTTGGCGCCTACGATATAGTAGACGGTGAACATAACAATTTAGATAGTTTAAGTAAGCAACGTTTATTGCCTACAAAACTTGCACAGAATGAAAATCCATATGTTACAGCATTTTGGAAATGGTGGCCCGAGTTATATAAGAATTTAGAAGTATTTAGAATGACTGGCGGAGAGCCGTTAATGGATTCTAACACATTTAAAATATTAGACTATGTATATAAGAACCCAAACGCCTGGTTAGAAATGAGTGCAACATCTAATATGTGTCCTCCAAAGCCAGTGTTAATGAACATGTTTATCGAGAAGTTACAAAGATTAGAAGAGATACAAATATGGGAGGACCCGGAAAAGTTTAATCCAAACTCAGGGAATAACTGGTATGTAGCGCCAGCATGTAAGAACTTTGCCGTATTTGTAAGTTGCGATGGACATGGAGAACAAGCAGAATATATGCGTAATGGAATGGATTTTAATATGTTACAAGATAATGTACAACGTATATTATCAGAAACTGACAACACAACCATTACGTTCATTAACACATTTAACTTGCTAAGTTTAACAAGTTTGCGTGAGTACTTACAGTGGATTTTAGACTTGCGGAATCAATATGCTAAAGACGTACAAGGAACAAAGTATATACCTATTCCAGACAATGGTGATCATGTGCATGATGACTATGTGGTAAGGCCTAAGCAAAGAATATGGTTTGATATTCCATTATTAAGAGCACCATTATGGCAATGTATACAAATTATGCCAGAACATTATCAAAGTTACTTAGAAGAAGCCATTGCATTTATGGAACTTAATCAAGCAGACGAAGAGAATATTGATTATCGAGGATTTAAGGATTTTGAAATAGATAAAGTTAGACGTAACCTTGATTGGATGAAAGAAGGGCTAAATATGAATGTAGATGAGCTTATGAAAGCAAGAGCAAACTTTTATAAATTCTTTACACAACATGATGTAAGAAGAAATACAAATTTTCTATCAACATATCCAGAAATGGAAGATTGGTGGCTGATGTGCCAAGAGGCTGAGGCAATGCTATGAACATACAAGGTTTAATAACACAGATGAAAGATGGTATTGCAACTGTAATATTTGAAAAAATAGATACAGGCGAGATTAGAACTATGCCATGTACTTTAAATGAAGAAGTTGCACAAAGACCAATAACTATTAAAAACTATGATGCTAACAGTATGTCATTAGTTATGTGGGCATTAGATAAAGAAGCATGGCGCGACGTAAGAGTCAATACAATTAAAGAATGGTATATAGGCATGCCAAAAGAGGAAATATAATGGGAAGAAAGCAAGGCGAAAGTCACAGAGAGTATAAAGCAAGGAAGATTGATACAGTATCAGAATCCTTCTGTGGTGCCAAATGGTACAATGCTACTATATGGTTAGGTCACGGTGGAACTACAAGTTGTCACCATCCCCCAGCACACCAAATAGATTTAGACGAAATTAAAACTAATCCTTCTGCAATACATAACACACGCCATAAGAAAAAGATGCGTGAAATGATGCAAGTAGGCGACCGGCCAAAAGAGTGTGAATACTGCTGGAAGATTGAGGACATGGAAAAAGATTCTGATGGTAATGAGCCAGTGTCTGACAGAGTATATAAAACAGTTATATACGAAGATAAAGACTTAGATACAGCGGCAACACTTGACCCCACTTTTGATGTAAATTTAAAAACATTAGAGATTGCTTTTAACAGAACTTGCCAACTTGCATGTAGTTATTGCAACCCTGCTTTTAGTAGCACATGGGTTAAAGATATTAGAACTAATGGCGGCTATCAAGGTATTAAATCTGATGCACGTGGTCACTTTATTGATGATGCCCCATACGCCGAACCATTTGATGAAGGACAAGTTAACCCTTATGTTGATGCGTTCTGGAGATGGTGGCCTGAATTAAGTAAGGACTTAGAAGAGATTAGAGTTACAGGTGGTGAGCCACTAATGACTCCTGACATTTATCAATTATTTGATTGGTTTAGAGAAACTAACGAACCAAATGCTCAGAATATGAGATTTGCTATTAACAGTAACCTAATGGCAAAGAAACCATTATTGGATAAACTAATTGACAGTTCACAAAATATTAATAAATTTCACTTGTATTCAAGCGGTGAGGCATATGGCCCACAATTAGAATATATCAGAGACGGATTAAAATGGGATACCTGGACAGAAAACTTTGAAAGAATATGTAGTGAAGCAAACTTAGACGGACTACATATGATGATGACAATTAACGCACTATGTTTAGATACCATGGTGGAATTTTTAGATTGGATGCTCGGAATGAAACGTAAATACGGCCATAATCGTCCTGGATTTACCTGTAATATTTTACGTTTTCCGAGTTTCCAATCGCCTTTAACATTACCAGATAACTTGCGTAAACTATACCATGATGAAATTAGTGCATGGTTAGACAAAGTAAGAGAAGATGCAGAAGAGGATAAAGACGGCTTACTACTTGTACAACCTTGGGAACAAGACCAATTAAGTAGATTAATAGAGTACCTTGATGTTGTTAAAACTCCTCACAGAAATACTGCTGATAAAACATTATTAGAACATGACTTTAAATTGTTTTACGAGCAATATGATGCAAGACGTGGATTTAATTTTAAAGAAACATTCCCTCGTATGGCAGAGTTTTATGACGGTATTGCTATTCAACCAATTGATTTGCATGAACAAGATATCCAGGCACCTAAAACACATGGTGTTACTGATAGTTTATATGCTAAACGTATTGTTACCGAAGATGGTGAAGTTAAAGTTGTTGAAATGAAGATGCGTGGACGTAAAACAGGTGAGAGCGATGAGGATTATGATGATGGTGATTTGTTCGAATTTGAGCCTGACTACAAACCTAAAACAGGAAGTAGTATAGGTTGGGACACAGAAACAGACGGACTTGGCGGCGCTAATGATTGATCTATATGCAAATATAAGCATGGGTCATGAAAATGATTGGGAAGTAATTAAGAATAGAGTGATTGCCGCGGCACAATGTAATGCTGATGCAATCATTATATCTAAAGCAACTCCGCACTTAACTATACCAGAGCATAAAAAATATGTTAGTATTAATAGTAAATGGGGACACTTAGCATATATTGATGTTGCAAAAAAAAGTGAAATAGATGAACTTACTGTAAGAAAATTTAATAAACTTACAGAAGAAATTGGCATACCAGTTATATGGAGTGTAACCGATTCACAAGCAGTAACTTGGGTTAAAGATAATACTAACTGTGAAAATGTCAAAGTACATTTTGATGCATTTAACGATTATGAAACATGGGATATGTGTGGTAAAGTTTTTAAGACAACATGCGTACCATTTAATATTGAACTGTTACCAAAGTTTATTGCAAATTACTATAAAGCAAAAACAGTAAGGAGAGAAATACTTAGTGTATATCATACAACTATAAAATTTCCGCCAACTGTAGAAGAACTTAATTTAAGTAAAATTAATAGTATTAGGTCATACGACAAAGATGTTAAAATAGGTTACGAAGGTAGATGTGCAGGAATTTTTCCTGACTGTGCTGTAGTATTTAAAAATCCTGATTACGTTGAAAAGTTTTTAGGAGATCCCGGCAACGACTTTAATGAGTCAATTCTGACACCAACAATGTTTTATGATTTTTTTGTAAATATGAATCAGCTTGAGATAGCAAATGGATAAAATATTACCAAAATGGGAACACGGTGCTATGCACCCTGAGTCAGAGAACAAAGTTTTCTGTACTGCTCCTTGGACCCATACTTATATCAGTCCTCAATCAGAGAGACGTATGTGCTGTGCTTCACGTGAAGACCACATGATGCAAAAGCAATACATTGATGCAAGTAATGATGAAAGTACCGGCATGTTTAGACCAGTAGGCACAATGGCAGACTACAAGCCAGTAACATTAAAAGAACACTGGAATTCACCTTACATGATGGGCCTAAGAAAGAAACTTATGGCCGGCGAAGAGATATCACAATGCAATGTTTGTAATGATAGTGTGTTAAGTCAGAGCACATACAGGCAATGGTTTACAGGCTACTTGTTTGAAGACAAAATACAAGAGTGTTTTGATAGCACAGACGAAAACGGCCACACAACAATGGAGCCAATTAGTTTTGATTATAGAGTTAGTAATTTATGTAACTTTAAATGCCGTATGTGTGGCGAGCCTTTAAGTAGTGCATGGGAAACAGAAAAGAGAAAACATAATCATTGGAGTCCGGAACAACAGCCGTTCATGGTTCCTGAAAATAAAAAAGTTATTGAGAAGTTTCAAAAGGAAGTTGTAGAAGAAGAGTTTTGGGAATATATTTGTTCAGGTACTGTAGAAGAATTGTATTGGGTAGGTGGCGAACCATTAATGTATGACATACATTGGCGAGCAATGGACAGACTTGCAGAAGATGATACATTAAAACTTGTACACTTGAGATATAACAGTAATCTAAGCAGAGTACGTTTTGGTAAGCACTACTTGTACGATTGGTTACCACAAGCAAAAGATTGGACTATGTGTGCAAGTATAGATGGCATTGGAGAAATAGGTGAATTTATACGCACAGGGTTAAATTGGGAACAATGGGATATAAATTTTAGAGAAGGTGTTGCATTACCAGGAGGTCATGACAAGATGTTAATGGATTTAACATTAACAGGACCTGGAATGTTTGGACTTAAGGATTTATTTGATTATGCTCTCGAACTTGATGTTAAAATTGAGACTAAAAGAATGTTTGCATTCCATGATGACATTGTAATGAGTCCGATGGCCTGGCCGAGACACATATTAGATAGAATTATAAATGAAAATTTAGATTACATACGACCACGTGCTACACAAAAACAAGAAACACTTATACGTGAGCTCGAAAACATGTTAACTGTTCCTACGTTTCAAGAACAGTGGCCTGACACAGCAGAAGATCATTTTTTTAATGGTAGGCAATGGCAGAAAACTATTGCTGACATGAGGCCAAAAGAAGCATTAACGTTAGAAAAAATATACAGTAAAGATCTCGAGTTGTTTGATTGGTGGATGCGACCAGATAAAAAGCATAACTCAAGATAATGTTAGCCGTAAATACAGATAAAAAAATTGCAATATACAGTTTAGGCAAAACTGGTACTACTACATTAATAGATACCTTGCCGGAAGACTGGCATACTACTGGTGAAATTAGTGCCGACTTTATGCATACATTATTTCCTAACGTATTTGAACCAGGCTATGTGGACCAGTACAACGCACTACAGTACCTGTACAGCAACAATTATAACATTACTGTAGTAATACGTCAACCGTGGAAACGTTATGTAAGTGGTGTTAAAGAAGTGCTACAAGACAGTCTAAGTACCCTTTACAGCGACCCTATCAATGAAGTATATGCTACTGTAACCGATGAAGTGCTTACAAAAAGTATAGATAGGATGTTTTATTTGTCAGAATTTACACGACAAAAAGACTTTGAGTTTGACAAGGACTTCCCGTATCCTTCGGACTTTGCAATACATCACAACTACCATATAAGAAATTGGTTGCATACTATACATGAGTTTGATGCAACTATAATTGATTGTACCAATTTAAACGATTATATAACAAATTGGTTAGGCTCTACTCCCGCTCCTCGTACAAATGTCTCTGATCCTGCGTTTATTAAACGGTTAGACACTTGTATTAAAAATACCGAAATATATTTCTATATTGAAAGGTATTTACAATCAGAGATCAGTACCTATCAAAATCTAATCAGATAAATATAAGAGTATTTAATTACACACAACAGGAGATAAAAATGGCCTCAGTCGGATTCATTGGGGTAGGCAAGTTAGGACAAGCCTGCGCCGAGATGGTCGCTGAAGTACATTATGTTGTTGGGTATGACGTTAACCCTGTAGAGCCTGAAAACTTTGCAATGGTTGATACAATTGCAGATGCTGTTAAAGATAAAGACATTGTTTTTATTGCAGTACCTACACCGCATGACCCACAGTATGATGGAAAAGCACCTACCAGCCATTTACCAAACAAAGACTTTGATTACTCTTTAGTAAAAAAAGTTCTTGCAGAAGTAAATACGGTAGCAACCAAAAAACAATTAGTAGTCCTTATATCAACAGTCTTGCCTGGTACTACCAGAAGAGAGTTTGTTGATTTAATTCCAAATGCCAGATTCGTTTACAACCCGTACTTAATTGCTATGGGTACAGTTAAATGGGATATGGTTAATCCAGAAATGGTAATGATTGGAACAGAAGATGGAAGTGAAACAGGTGATGCAAAAGAACTTGTAGACTTCTATAAAACAATTATGCAAAATCAACCCAAGTACGTTATTGGTACATGGGACGAAACAGAATGCATTAAAGTATTTTACAACACATTTATATCAGCAAAGGTTTCACTTGTAAACATGATACAAGATGTTGCAGAAAAGTTAGGTAACATAAACGCAGAGATTGTTTGTGATGCACTTGCTCAAAGTGACAGACGTATTATGGGACCTGGATATATGAAGCCTGGCATGGGCGACGGAGGTGCTTGTCACCCTCGTGATAATATTGCCCTACGTTGGATGGCTGACAAACTTGACTTAGGATATGACCTATTTGATGCTGTAATGTTATCAAGAGAAAAGCAAGCCGAGAACATGGCTAACAGATTAATGGAACTTGCCAGCGATTGGCATCCAACTACTAATAGTTTTATTCCATCATTGCCAATTGTTATAGTAGGTAAAGCATACAAGCCGTTAGTAGAATACGAAGCAGGTTCCAGTAGTATGCTTGTAGGACACTATATTGCTAAAGCAGGATATGATTTACATTACTATGACGAAAAGACTGGCGACGTCCCTTCCGAAGAAGTGTTAAACAATCCAGCAGTATACTTATTAGCACACAATCCAGGTGTAACATATGGCGATCAACTTGATACAGTACCAGGATGGTACGGCGACCATAAAGCAACCGATTGCGATGGAGCATTAACCGTTACAACCGGAAACGGTTCTGAGCTTAGTTTTGCTCAAGGAAGTTTTGTATTAGACCCATGGAGGAAAACGCCTAAAGTTGATGGCATTACAGTTATTCACTATGGCAATACGCGGGTTAATTAATGAACGAGCCGAAGCATTGTTCACTACTGTGGAAACACATTTCTAATGAGCCTTTTGGGCATGTTAGAACATGTTGTATTGCACGTGAACGAGTTACAGATACCGATGGCAAAGAATTTACTTTAGGGGAGACTTCTGTTAGAGATATTTTTCATAGCGAATACTATAAAAATATCCGACAGGAGATCCGCGATGGTAAGATGCCGGATAACTGTGACCCATGCTGGCGAGATGAGAGCAACGGTGTAAAATCTAAAAGAGAAATTTATAACGAGTATGCTGAATATAGATACGATCCTATAGATTATTCGGCTGAGCCTGACATGCCTGAAGACTTACAAATTATTTTAAGTACAACATGTAATTTAAAATGCAGAACGTGTAACCCAAATTACAGTAGTAAGTGGGTCAAAGAAGCAGAAGAAAGAAACTTACCGTATATAAAAGAAGAAGTTAAAGTACACATGTCTGATGTTAATAAATCAGAGTTTTGGATAGGCATTGATGATTGGCTTCCACATGCAAAATATTTAGAAATTATGGGCGGTGAGCCTTTCTATATGAA
>Ga0115000_10002580_pt1 | contig 15480 bp, 15 predicted proteins | sample ArcticOcean_MG_C_6_FD_89690 | JGI IMG/M metagenome (GOLD analysis project Ga0115000, IMG submission 89690) | Marine microbial communities from western Arctic Ocean - ArcticOcean_MG_CB8_128 | ecosystem: Environmental > Aquatic > Marine > Oceanic | place: Arctic Ocean: Canada Basin | collected...
ATTTCATTAGTCTCGAAATCTGTTATATGTAGAAAATCACGTTTCATAATTTTTCTTCTATAAAATATACTTGCTCAGATCTTGATTAGAAACAATATTATTAAGTTTCTTCTCAACAAGTTTCTTAGTTATTGTTATTGTTTTTTTACGACCACTTGACTCATCAAACATATAATCATCTAGTAAAGTTGTCATAACGGTATGTAGTCTTCGCGCACCAATGTTTTCCATTTTTGTATTTACTTCAGCTGCAATTTTGGCAATGCTTCGAATAGCATCAGTATCAAATTTTAACCTAACATTCTCGGCTCCAAGTAATGCCATATATTGTTTTATTAATGATGATTCTGGATGTTTTAAAATTTTTATAAAATCATTAACAGTTAGTTTATCCATTTCAACACGAATTGGAAACCTTCCTTGTAATTCAGGAATCATATCTGAGGGAGAAGAAACATGAAATGCTCCAGCAGAAATGAAAAGAATATGGTCGGTTTTAATAATACCATATTTAGTAGGAACTCGACTTCCTTCAACAATGGGTAATAAATCTCGCTGAACTCCTTCACGACTTACATCTGGACCAGAGCCTGCATTTCCTTGGTCAACAATCTTATCAATCTCATCTAAAAATACAATTCCATTATTTTCAACTCGATTTTTTGCTATTCGGATTAATTCATCTTGATCCATCAAATTTTCTGCTTCAATATCTATTAGTGTAACTCGAGCTTCAGAAATAGACATTTTTCTACGTTTTTTTTGACCAGGAATTACATTAGAAATCATTTCTTTAATATTCATACTTATATCATCAGAGCCAAAAGGACCAACTACCTGCATCATTGGATTAGAATCTTCCATTACATCTATTTCGATTTTTCTATCTTCAAAATCACCATTTTGCAGTTTTTTTCTTAAGCGTTCTCTTGTCTTTTTATGACGTAATTCTTCAGGTTCTGATAATTTATGCTTACTATTATTTGGGAATAATAAATCAAGGATTTTTTCTTCAGTAAGCGACTCTGCAAGTTCTTTTACTTCTAACTGTTTTTCTTTTTTAACAATAGACATAGAAATATCAGTTAAGTCTCTAATTATTGACTCTACATCTCTCCCTACGTATCCTACTTCTGTAAATTTACTTGCTTCTACTTTGACAAACGGTGCTTTTGCTAATTTAGCGAGCCTTCTAGAGATCTCAGTTTTACCTACACCAGTAGGCCCAATCAAAATAATATTATTTGGTACAATTTCATTTTTCATTTCACCTTGGACTTTTTGGCGTCTCCAGCGATTACGCAAAGCAATAGCAACTGCCCTTTTTGCTGAATCTTGAGCAACAATATATCGATCTAATTCAAAAACAATCTCTTTTGGTGTTAGATTGCTCATTTACATTCTAGAACTGTAATAGAGTCATTTGTATAAATACAAAGATCTGATGCGATTTGAAGAGATTTTTCCACAACTATTTTAGCAGTATAACTTGAACTTTTTAAATATGCAGTTGCTGCAGCTTGAGCAAAGCCTCCGCCAGAGCCAATTGCGACTATAGGTCCATCAGGTTCAATGACATTACCATCGCCAGAAACAATAAAAGCATTACTTTTGTCCATTAATGCTAAGAGAGCTTCTAAGTTTCGAAGTTGTTTATCCATTCTCCATTCTTTGGCAAGTTCCACGACAGCTCTTGTAAGGTCGCCTTCAAATTCATCAAGTTTTGATTCAAATTTTTCAAATAATGTTAAAGCATCTGCTGCTGCGCCAGCAAAGCCACCAAGGACAATGCCTTTTTCGGTTTTAAACTTTCGCACTTTCACTGCTTTTTGTTTAATTGCCATATCACCAAATGTGACTTGTCCATCTCCACCTAAAGCAATTTGGTTTTTTTTACGAACACCTAAAATAGTCGTCGCTCGAATTTTATAATCCATTTATTTTCCCAATAATAATTTGAACAAACCTGAGTTTGACGGTAGAATAAGAGTTGTTTTATCATCTATTATCTTTTTATAGGTATCAAGTGTTCGTACAAATTCATAGAATTTTGGATCAGCTGAATAAGATTTAGCATATATATCTACGGCTATAGCATCTCCTTCTCCACGAATACGTTCTGATTGTCTATAAGAGTCAGCTAAAATAATAGTTTTGTCTTTTTCTGTAGAAGCTCTGATTTTTTGTGCTTCTTCTTCACCTTCAGATCTAAATTTATTAGCCTGTCTCTTCCGTTCAGCATCCATACGAGCATATATTGATTCTTCATTTTGAATAGGAAGATCAACGCGACGTATTCTAACATCAATTACTTCAATCCCATAATCTTTGGTTGCTTCGTTGCTTGCAGATGTAATCACCTCCATGATTTCTTCTCTATTATCAGTAATAATTTCAACCATATCATGAGTTCCTAGCTCTCGCCTAAGCTCTGAATATACAATATCATCCATTCGACTTAGTGCGGTTGGAATAGCTTGAACTGTTTTTAAAAATTGAAGCGGATCAATAATTCTCCATCTAACATAATTATCAACTATAAGTGTTTTTTTATCTTTGCTTAAAATCTCTTCTGGTGGAGAATCATATTCTAATAGTCGATTGTCAAAAGTAATTTTCTCTTGAAAAGGAAAAGGAACTTTTATATTTAATCCAGGTTTAGTTATGTTTCTAACTGGCTTACCAAACTGCAAAATAACAACTTGTTCAGTTTCATCAACAATAAATACTGAACTAAGTCCAAGTAAAATTGAAATAGCTATTAATACTAAAATAAACTTTTTCATGATTATTTATCTCCCTTAGCGTTAAGATTTAATAGATTTATTAAGTTACCACCACCTTCTCCGTCAGGTACAAGAATCTTTTCTTTATTTTGCAATATCTCTTCAACTGTCTCTAAGTACATTCTTGTTTCAGTTACTCCTTTAGCTTTTCTGTATTCTTTTAAAACGGCACTAAACTTTGATACATCGCCTTCAGCTCTTGCTATACGTGCTTCTTTATAACCCTCAGCTTTTCTAATCATTGCTTGACCTTCACCTCGAGCTTTTGGAATGACATCATTTCGATATCCTTCTGCCTGATTTATCATCCGATTTTTATCTTCTTTTGCAGAAGCTACATCTTTAAAAGCTGCAACCACTTGCTTAGGTGGACTTACATCTTGAAGTTGTACAGCAACAATTAAAATACCTGTATTATATTTATCTAAAATATTTTGAATTAATATTTTTGCTTCTTCTTGAATCATGAATTTTCCAGAAGTTAAAGCTTCATCAATGTTATGTCTACCAACTACTGTTCTAAGAGATGCCTCAGAAGCTTCACGAACTGTAAGTTCTGGCTTAATAAAATTGAAAGTATAAGCAACCGGATCTTTAATTTTATACTGAACAATCATCTCAGCATCAACAATATTTTCATCGCCTGTGAGCATCAAGCTTTCTCTCTCTATAGTTTGATACTGATTTTTGCCTACTGTTCTAAAACCAATTTCAACTCTCTTAACTTCTGTTACTTTAGGTGTTGAGACTTTTTCAATTGGATATGGAAAATGATAATTTAACCCCGATTGTCCCGCTCTAGAATATTTACCAAATGTTTGCACTACACCCACTTCATCTGGTCCTACAATATAGACTCCAGATAATAACCAAATTAAAAAGACTATACCAGCAATGGGTAATGCTCCTAGTGACAAAGACGGGACTTTTATTTCTTGGTCCCCAACTATTATTCGTTTGTATTCCATTTTAACCTTCTTATTTAATGATTTAGTTCCCGCCTCAACCTTGCGACAGGAAATTGTAATTGTTCTCGATATTTTGCTACCGTACGCCTTGCTACTGGAAAACCTTTTAATTTAAGTTTATCGGCCAAGTCTGTATCAGTAAATGGTGTGTTTTTACTCTCTTCTTTTATTAACTCTTTAAGTAAATTTTTAATTGAATTCGTGCTGACAGATTGACCACTTTCAAGTATATATCCTTCAGTGAAAAAAGATTTTAATTCAAAAATACCATACGGTGTATCAATATACTTTCCCCTAGTTGATCTACTAATAGTTGAGATATCCATTTTAATATCATTTGCAACATCTTGAAGTCTCATTGGTATTAAAGATGATATCTTTCCATCAAAAAATGCAGGCTGTCTATTGATTATTGCTTCCATTACTTGTGTTAAAGTATTTCGTCTTTGCTCAATAGCTTGAATAAACCATGATCCAGCATCAAATTTTTCTTTTAAATATTTTTGAGTTTCTTTTGATAAATCTTTTTGATTTAGCATTTGTACATATTGATTATTTAAATTGAGTTCAGGAATCCATGAGTCATTAACAATCACTTTCCAGATAGAATCTCTTTGAACTGCTAAAAGATCCGGTGTAACTACTTCATTTTCTATTCCTATTTTACCTTCTCCAGGACGAGGATTTAAAGTTCTTATCTCTTCAATAATCTCACCTAGAATATCTCTTTCAATATCTAATTTTTTTTGAAGATTATCATATCGGTGGTTAGCAAAATCATCGAAATATTCAGATATTATTTGGTAAGCTATTGTGTGTTCTTGACCTCTTAATTGAATCAATAAACAATCTTGTAGATTAAGCGCAGCAATACCTGATGGCTCAAGTTTCTGAACTTTATTAAGAACTTGTTTGACAGAATTTTCTGTTTGATTAAATCGATCCGCAATTAAAATAGGGGCAATACCTAAATATCCATTCTGGTCTAAACTCCAAAGAATCTCTTCAGCAATAATTAGCTCCCAATCTTTAAGGTTTAATCCAATTAGTTGACTGACCAATCCCTCAATAAAATCGATTTTTTCTGCGATAGGTATCTCATGATTTTCTTTATTGTAGTTATCATAGATATTTGCAGGTTCGTATTCATCTGGGTCATCTTCATAATCAACTTCTTGCTCTTCATTCAATGATTCTTCATGTTCATTTTCTAGAGATTGATCTAATACAGGATTGCTTTCTAACTCATCTAGTATCTTAGTTTCTAATGCTGAAATATTAAGTTGAAGAATATTAGCTTGAATAACTTGTTGAGGAGAAAGCGATTGGCGTTGTGTTTGCTTTTGTTTTAATCTTGACATTAGAGAGTAAAACTTTCTCCAAGATAAAGTCTTTTTGCTTCTTCATCATTAGCTAAAAATTCTGATGAGCCCGATTTTAGTATTTTACCATCAAATAATAAATAAGAACGATCCGTAATTGATAATGTTTCTCTAACATTATGATCTGTAATAAGGACTCCAATATTCCGCTCTTTCAATGAAGAAACTATAGATTGGATATCTTCAACTGCAATTGGATCAACGCCCGCAAATGGTTCATCAAGTAAAATAAAGTCAGGGTCCATTGCGAGAGTACGACTTATTTCTACTCGACGCCTCTCTCCTCCAGACAAATTATTTCCTTTATTCTTTCTAATATGTTGAATAGATAGATCATCTAAAAGTTTTTCTACTTTTTCTGATTGAGCAACTTTTGATAAATCCGTCATTTCTAAAACAAGTTTTAAATTGTCTTCTACTGTTAACTTTCCAAAAATTGATGGTTCTTGTGATAAATAACCTATACCAGAACGACTTCTTTGATACATTGCTCTACTAGTAATATTTTTATCATCAAGGTATATTTTTCCTTTAGTTGGTTTTATCATACCTGTAATCATATAAAAACTAGTGGTTTTCCCTGCACCATTTGGTCCTAATAACCCTACAATTTCACCTTTGTTAACTTCTAAATCTACATCTCTAACAACCCACCTTTTCCCATAACGCTTATGTAACCCTGTTGCTCTTAATTGATTATAACTTTTACTCATTTTTGTCCACTTCAAAAATGCCAGTAGGCTTTAAAATTTTCCAATTATTCAACTCAATATCAGATTCAAATCCAATACCATAAAGAGTGTCTTTTTGTTCAGTAATAAAGATAACTTTATTATTAGTAAAAACTTTTTCTTTCACATTATCCCACGATAAAGTATCTGTGTATAAAGTGACGCCACTATCAGAGAGTACAATCACATTACCTATTGCAATAAGATAGTCTCGAGCTTCTTCAATTTCAGCTACTCTCGATTTAAGATTAGTTGTGTAAATTTCATTCTCATTAAAAAAATCTGCATCAATATTTTGATCTAAACGAATATACTTCTTCTCATTATATTTTTCTAAATGACCGGCTCTAATAACTGCTCTTTTAGCACCTTCATTTGTAAGTGTGATTGTTGCATCCCAACTTTCTGCATCTGGCATTCCTTGTCTTGATTGACCAGATTTTTTTACCTCATCAATATCACAGCCTAAAAAAAATAAGAATAATAAACTATATTTCATTATTTGTTTTGGACTTTATCTCTAAGGTCTACCAAAGTGTTTTCTAATATACCTTGTTTTGATAATATCCATTCAATTGCTTCACGAAAAGCACCATTCCCACCTGATTTTTTTGTAATATATATAGCTGCATCTTTACAGGCTTTAGATGCATTTTCAGTTGCAATTGGAACTCCCACCAAATTCATAACAGGGATATCAATTATATCATCACCAACATATGCAATTTCATCATCGGATAAATTATATTTAGCTTTTAATTCATTATAAGGTGGAATCTTATTAATTGTTCCATTGTATAGATCTTCAATTTTTAACTCAGCCGCTCTTTCAGCTGTTGCTTCAGAAAAACGACCTGAAATTAAAGCTAGCTTCAATCCTGCTTGTCGAAGAATTGCAACTCCAGCGCCATCAGTGACACAAAATTTTTTCAATTCTAAACCATTACCACTTTTATAAATTGATCCATCAGTCCAAACACCATCAACATCTGAAATAATCATTTTAACTTTGCTTAAATCAGGATTCATTATTTAACTGCTTCATGAATTTTTATTAATTTTTCTAGCAATGATTTTAGTTCTTCTATAGGCCATTGAGTTGCCGCATCAGATTTTGCTTCTGATGGATTATCATGGATTTCCATAAATAAACCATCACAACCCGCGGCTACAGCTGCCTTAGCAAGGGTTGGAATCATTTCTCTTTTACCACCAGTTATAGCTTCGCCTCCTGGTAATTGTGCGGAATGGGTCGCATCAAAAATAACTGGATAACCAGTCTCCTGCATAATCGGAATAGATGTCATATCTGTTACTAATCCATACCCAAAGGAAGAACCTCTCTCTGTAAGTAAAATATTTTCATTTCCAGTTATTACCACTTTATCTGCAGCATGTTTCATTTTAGCTGGCGCTAAAAACTGTCCTTTTTTAATATTAACTGCTTTTCCTGTTTTACCAGCAGCTAAGAGTAAATCTGTTTGTCGACATAGAAAAGCTGGAATTTGTAAAACATCGACGACTTCACTTACAAGCGCACACTGATTTGGCAGATGCACATCTGTCAAAACTGGTATTCCTAATTCAGATTTAATATCAGAAAGTATCTTCAAGCCCTCTTCAATAGCTGGTCCACGAAATGAACCTGATGAAGACCTGTTGGCTTTATCAAATGAACTTTTAAAAATAAAAGGAATCCCAAGTGATTCAGTTATTGATAAAATTGAGTCAGCCATTCTTAAACTATGATCTCGAGATTCAATAACACAAGGTCCTCCAATAAGAGGTAGACCTCCATCACCATATTTAATACCCTGTATAGATACCTGCTTAGGCATTAAGATTTACCATTTAAATGTTTTACGGATGCTTTTATAAATTGATAAAAAAGCGGGTGAGCTTTACTAACTCTACTTTTTAATTCAGGATGAAACTGAGCCGCAACATACCATGGGTGATCTTCTAGTTCTATAATTTCGACTAAATTAAGCTCTGAATTAATCCCGGATATTTTTAAGCCATTTTTTTCTAAACGATCTCTATATCTGTTATTTACTTCCCAACGATGGCGATGACGTTCAGATATTTTTTTCTTTCCGTAAGCAGAATAAGCTTTTGTTTTTACTTCTAGCTCACAATCATAGGCACCAAGTCTCATTGTTCCACCTTTTAATTTGATCGCACGCTGCGATTCCATTAAGTCAATAACTGGATATTTCGTCTTTTTATTAAATTCTGTACTATTGGCATCTTTTAAACCACAAACATTTCGAGCAAACTCAATCACAGCACTTTGTAGGCCAAGGCAAATACCTAAAAATGGGATTTTATTTTCACGAGCATATTTACAAGAAATAATTTTCCCTTCTGAACCACGCTTACCAAATCCTGGCAAGAGGAGGATTCCATCAATCTTCTTAAAAATCTGTTCAGCATCTTTATCTGTTTTTAAATCTTCAGTTGCTACCCAATTAATATTTACCTTTGCATCATTTTCCACACCTGAATGAATAAAAGCCTCAAGAACGCTTTTATAAGCATCAGGTAACTCTGTATATTTTCCACACATTGCAATATTAACTTCATACTTTGGTTTTCTAAATTTTTTGATAAATTTTTCAAGATAAGAAACATCTACTTTACCCGACAATTGAAGTCTTTCCATAATGATATCACCAACCCTCTGATTGTAAAGGGTTAAAGGTACTTCATAAATACTTTTAACTTCAGTTCCTTCAATCACATGTTCTGGGCGAACATTACCAAAGAGTCCTATCTTACGCCTAACATCTTTAGTCAAAGGATACTCTGTCCTTGCTAAAATCATATCAGGAGAAAGGCCAATCTCACGAAGTTTCATAACCGAGTGTTGCGTTGGTTTAGTCTTTAATTCTTCACTTGCTAAAATATAGGGAACTAAAGTCACATGCATAATTGTATGATTATGATATCCAACTTCTAAAGATAATTGCCGAATAGCTTCCATAAATGGTTGTGATTCAATATCTCCAACCGTACCTCCGACCTCACATATAACCACATCATACTTTTTAGGTTTATTAACTGCTTTTATTCTAGCAATAATTTCATCGGTAATATGAGGTATAACTTGAATAGTAGCACCAAGGTAGTCGCCTCTTCTTTCTCTATCTAAAACTGTACTATAGACTTGGCCCGAGGTAGCATTGTTATTTTTACTCATATTTATATCGATAAAACGTTCATAATGACCAAGGTCTAAATCAGTTTCAGAGCCATCATCCAATACGAAAACTTCTCCATGCTGGTAAGGGTTCATAGTTCCGGGGTCAACGTTTAAATATGGGTCAAGTTTTAGTATTGTAACACGAAGTCCCGCACTTTTTAATAAATAACCAATAGAAGCGGCTGCAATCCCTTTACCTAAGCCAGAGATAACGCCTCCTAAAACAAAAATATATTTTACTGGATTTTTAGCCATTTAAATTGCCTTTAATTGATTTAAATCATCCATTGTATCAATACCTTTAAAAACTTTTTCTATGAGTATAACCTTTATCGGAATATTATTATCTAAGGCTCTATACTGTTCCAACTTTAACTCTTTCTCATTTTCAGAAGCTTCTAATTTAACAAATCGTTCTAAAGTTGTTTTTCTATAAGCATATATTCCCATATGTTGGTAATAACCTCCAGCCTCAGTTTTGACTGATTGGCGTCTGAAATTTACTGCAAATCCATCCCTATCTAGGAGCACTTTTACTGTATTAATATCATTTAGACTTTTTGCATCCATTTTCATTCCTCCTACTGTCGCTAATTCAATAGAAGAATCTGAAAGTTCCTCAACTAAAATATCAATCAATTTTGGATTGATCATTGGCTCATCACCTTGAATATTTACTATGATATCCACTTCAATATCTCGCGAGACTTCTTCAACCCTGTCCGTTCCAGAGATATGATTATTTGAAGTCATAACTGTTTTCACCTTAAACGGCTTAAGTGCTAATTCAGTTTCTTTTGAATCAATTGCAATAATAACATCTTCTAACAACTTAGCTTTCTTAGCTCTTTCATAAACATGAACGACCATAGGTTTACCTTCGATATGATGAAGAATCTTTTTAGGAAACCTTGTAGAATGTAATCGTGCCGGGATTACTCCGATTGCTTTTGGCATTATTTACCAACCAATTCGATTAGTGAGAGAGGTGCTACGAATGAAATAAAACAAAACACTTCATTTATATACCTAACGTCAATCATTAAATAATAAATATATACTAAATTTAACTGAATCGCCCTCTTGCTACAAGGAGGCATAAAGTAGAACTATTCGAACCTTAGAGATTCAATTGGATCTAAATTTGCTGCTCGATAAGCTGGATAGATTCCAAAACCAATACCAATAAAAGAACAAACAGCCATTCCATAAAAAGCCCAATCCATTGGAATGACAGCAGGCACTTTAAGTAAAACAGCTACTAAGTTTCCACCTGCTATTCCTAGAATAACACCAACAACTCCACCAAACTGGCTCAAAAAGATAGCTTCCATTAAAAATTGACTAAGGATATCTCTTTTGGTTGCTCCAATCGCTTTTCTTATACCTATTTCTTTAATTCTTTCGGTTACAGAAACAAGCATAATATTCATAATTCCGATACCTGCAACAAGTAAGGCAATTACGCTAACTGATCCTGCAAAGAGCTTGATCCCTCCTGTAAAACCAGCAAAAGTATTCATTAGTTCTTCATTTGAAATAACTTCAAAATCATTTTCTTCTCCTACAGGTACTTTTCTTACTAGGCGCATTAGACCAATGGCTTCATCCATAGTTTTGTCATACATTTCTGCAGATTGAGCTTCAAAAGTTATACCAAGAGATGTCCATTTACTTTTAAATCTTTGCACATATAATGAAATAGGTATATTGAGAAAATAATCTTGACTTCGACCAAAAGCTTGGCCTTTACGTTCAGTTACTCCAATAACCGTATAATCTATTCCTTTGATCTTAACTACTTTCCCAATAGGATCTTCAAAAGGAAATAATATATCAACAACATCTGGACCAAGAATAGTTACATTTCTAGCATAACGAATATCGTCAGTTGTAAAATTTCGTCCATCAGCAAGATATGTATTTAAAGAGCGCAAAGCCCATTCATCAGCTCCATATATTTGAGCTGACTTTTTTAAAGTTTTATCCTTATATCGAATATTTCTTTCTCCAGTTTCATCAAATACACTAACTCTTAAAGGTAAAGTGGACCTTCTCTTCATTTCTTGATAATGCGCATAGGTTATATTTTTTCGCTTACGAATTTTTTTATCACCCCCAGGACCGCGAACTTGAATTGCAGGAGTTTTATTTATAGTAAATGTATTCGTACCAAGAATATCTAACTGAGAGCTAACTGATGATTCTAATGTTCGAATAGCTGTCATAACTCCAATAACAGAAAATACACCAATACTTATTCCAAGCAGTGTCAAAATAGAACGAAGTTTATTTTGCCTAATAGACTCAATCGCCATTCGAAAACTTTCTCTTACGGTACTCTTTATTTGAGAAAGCTGGGCCATTATTCATACCTCAAGGCATCAATAGGATCTAAACGAGCTGCGCGATAAGAAGGAATTAGACCCGAAATCACACCAATAATCAAACTTAAAATAATAGCTCCAAGAGCAAGTCCCATTGGCATTGATGAAGGAAAAAAGTTATTTATTACAATGCTTAACCCATAGGCAATACCCATTCCAACAAGACCGGCAATCAAACAAATCATAACTGCTTCCATCAGAAACTGCCCTAAAATCATATTTCTTGTAGCACCTAAAGCTTTACGAATACCAATCTCTCGAGTTCTCTCTTTAACAGAAACAAACATTATATTCATTATTCCAATACCACCGACTATCAAAGATAAAGCCGTGATAAAAAGTCCAGTACCTCCAATTGCAAGTTTAATAGCATTGTATTGCGCTTCTAAAGTTGAAGACTGATTAATTCCAAAATTATCTTTTTCTGAAGGCTTCAATCTTCTGAGATTACGAATAACTCCTCTAACATCCCCTTTAGCTGTTTCTACATCTTCTGTATTAAGCTTAACACGGAGAGTCATCCAACCTCGACGAGCATAAAGACGTTTATAAGTACCAATCGGCATTGTCGCTTGATTATCCATGCTAAACATGCCCATAAATTTTCCCATTTTTTTTAAAACACCTATTACTCGAAATTTATAATTGCCTATTTTAACATATTTATCTAAAGGATCTTCATTGGGAAATAATGCATCTGCCACATCGCCACCAATCACTAACACTCTTGCACCAGAACGATTTTCACCATCAGTAAAAAAACGTCCTTGTTTAATTTCTGTTGAAGCATTAGTGGCTAAATATGATGTTGTTGTACCAAAAAATCTAGAATCAATTCTTCGATCGTCTCTAATAATACTCCCGCCTCTTTCAGATACAGGAGCGACCGCTTCTACAAATTGAGAGCGAGCTAATAATTTTTTTCCGTAACCTTCTTTGATCCGTGGACGATTTCTCATTTCCCACCAATCAGTATCACCGCTAAACCATTCCATGCGACTAACAAGAAGAACATCACTCCTAAAACCAGCCATACTTTTTTCAAAAGTTCTATCTAAACCAGAAATAAGAGTTCCCATTAATGTGACTGATAAAACTCCAATAACAATACCTAAGGCCGTTAAAATAGAACGAGTTTTATTCGCAAAAATTGACCCTAATGAAATTCTAAAATTTTCCCAAAATAAACCAATCATGAAACAATGCTTTTTATTTTATTGGTTTTTATATCTTCTTTAATTTTTCCATCAAATAAATGAATGGTTCGATCTGCATGATTTGCAATATACTCTTCATGAGTTACTAATATTATTGTATTTCCTGAATTGTGTAGCGCATCTAGAATTTTCATTATTTCAACGCCACTTTTAGAATCTAAATTTCCGGTTGGCTCGTCTGCTAAAATAATAGAGGGGTCATTGACAAGCGCTCTAGCGATTGCAACTCGTTGCCGTTGACCTCCTGACAACTCATTAGGCTTATGATGCATTCTTTCTTCTAAGCCCACAGAAATAAGTGCTTTTTTAGCTTTATTAATACGCTCTTTTCTAGGCATATTTGCATAAATTAAAGGAACTTCAACATTCCTAAGAGCGGTTGCTTTTGGTAAAAGATTAAATGTTTGAAAAACAAAACCAATCTTTCTATTTCTAATAGAAGCTAATTGATTATCATCCATTTCATGAACCAATTCACCTTCAAACTCATATATTCCTTGCGACGGTGAGTCTAAACAACCAATCATATTCATTAATGTAGATTTACCTGAACCAGATGGCCCCATTATAGAAATATATTCATTCTGTTTAATGATAAGATCAACGCCATCTAAAGCTCTAACTATTTCACCACCCACATCATAGTGACGCTTGACTTTACTTAAATTTATTAAATCAGCCATGATTGCCTAGTTTATTGATCCACCAATTTTAATTTTAAATCCACTTTTATTTTGATCTTCATCCTCATCCGTAATAACTACTTTATTATGAGAAAGCTCTTTACTAATTGCACGATAAGAACCTATTACAATAGTCTCTCCTTCTTCAAGCCCAGTTAACACTTCATAATGTGTCTCAGATGAAATCCCTATTTTGACTGGACGAATATGAACAACTTTTGAATCCTTATCTATCTTAGCTTTTTTTTGTTTCTGATCTAGTTCAGTAATTTTTCCATTTCTTAAAACTCCAGCAAGTTTATCGCTTAAGATAAAAACCAGCTCTTCCATCTCTTTTGATTTTGTTCTTTTATCTTGCTCTTGGCCATCACTTCTGTTTGACTTCTTACCTTTCCCAAAAGTATTTTTTTCTGAGCCTTCTGGACGAACCGTTAAACTTTGAATAGGGATGGCTAAAACATTGAATTTTTTATCAGTAATAATATTTGCTGTAGCACTCATGCCTGGGCGAATTCCATCTGGAACATCAATGATTCTTATTTTTACTTCAAAATTAGTAACCTGTTCAGATGAACCCATTGAAGAAGTTTGAGCCATATGCGCAATCTCACTAACTACACCATAGAATAAAGTATCTTGAAATGCATCAATTTCAATTTCTGTAGTATCACCTAAAGTCACAGAAACAACATCATTCTCATTCACATCTACAATAACTTCCATTCGATTTAAATCTGCAATAATCATAAGTATTTCGGCTTGAAACATTCCACCAACTGCCATTTCACCTACCTCTTTATTAACAGCAGTTACAATTCCATCTTGAGGTGCCACAATTCGAGCTTTATCTAAATCATCTTTTCGAGACTCTAGAGAAGATTTCGCCTGTTCTAATGAACTTTTAGCAATTTGATAAGATGCTTGTATGGCTTCTAATTCTTGATCCGAAGCCAAATTTTGTTCGTACATATTTTCAACCCGATTTTTAGAAGCTAATTCTTGCTTTACACGTGCTTCAGCCGATCTTACAGATGAGGCTGTAGAATTATAATTAGCAAGAAGTTGTTTTCGATCAAGAGTAATAAGATGTTTTCCTTTTTTTACAAAATCTCCTTCATTAACTGTAATTGTATCAATCCAGGCAGAAGATGTGGCAGAAATCTTAACTTCAGTCTCAGGCTTTATTTTTCCACTAGCATTAACTTTATGAATAATAGTTTGACGATTTATTTTTACTATTTCAACTTTAATCGCTTCTGAGTTATCTTTTTTTAAGCTCGCAAATATGAGAATGGAAAGCAAAAGACTCCCTCCTCCAAAAATTATCCATTTTTTCTTTTTTGTCAATTTTGATTTAGCCAATTTTTTCTCCTCTAATTAATTGCTGTATCCAGCGTGCCTAATAAGGCTTTTAAATTTGCTTGTTGAATATAGGCATCATACTTTGTTCGAATAAGAGATGACCTCGCTCTTACAACTGAGACTTGAGCGTCTAAAACCTCTAAAATAATAGTTGACCCCTGGCGGTACCTTACCTGAGCTAACTTTAAATCTTCTTCAGCAGAAACTAAAACAGTTTCATTGATGGGAATAATTTCTTGAAAATTATTTAATTGATCTATTGATAATTGAAGTTGAACTGATAGATCTTGTAATTGTGTTAAATATTCGGACTCTTGCTTATTCACAGCTATTTTTGCTTTTTGAATTCGTGTAGAAATACTATTTCCACTGAAGATAGGTATAGAAATTGATAAACCTGTATTGACCCGCTTTTGATCATTATAACTATTTGAAATCGCATCACTAATATTATCTGATGTTCCACTCATTGATGCATTTCCACTAATAATTGGAAGTCTAGAACCTTTAGCAATTTTTTCTCCTAATTCAGCAGCTGTAATCTGATATTGCTTTGCTTTTACACTTGGATTGAATTTCTGAACAAGTTCAAATCCAGTTTCAAACTCTGGTACAATATCTAAAGGTGACTCTACCTCTTCTACACTAAAGTCTACTTCTTTTCCAATGAGCCCCATCGCATTTTTTAATGAAAGATAAGCATTTTGTAGCCCCGCATCATTATTAACTACATCTACTCGAGCTTGACCAAACCTTACC
>Ga0115000_10002581_pt1 | contig 15480 bp, 12 predicted proteins | sample ArcticOcean_MG_C_6_FD_89690 | JGI IMG/M metagenome (GOLD analysis project Ga0115000, IMG submission 89690) | Marine microbial communities from western Arctic Ocean - ArcticOcean_MG_CB8_128 | ecosystem: Environmental > Aquatic > Marine > Oceanic | place: Arctic Ocean: Canada Basin | collected...
AACCCTGACACATCTAATGAAGCAGTAGCCACCCTTTTACAATACAATAGTATCTATGGACAGATAGGATTTGTTACAATATTTATAGCATTATTCGTTGTTATTATATCTCCTTTTATTAAAAAACTGATGCACGGCATCCACTAAAAAAAAAAAAATGAAAAAAATACTATCTATAATTATACTATTTATATCTATTAACTTGTACGCTCAAGAAACTGAATTAGAATGGCATACTGATGTTAGTAAAGCTATTAAAATCTCAATGGAAAATGAAAAACCACTATTTTTCTTTTTTACAGGAAGCGATTGGTGTGGATGGTGTATCAAATTACAGAAAGAAGTTTTCTTTAAACCTGAATTCGAAAAATGGGCACAAGATAACATTACACTCGTTGAATTAGATTTTCCAAAAAGAAAAAAATTGGATACCTCTTTGCAAAAACAAAATGATGAACTACGCAATATGTTTGCTGTTAGAGGCTATCCAACTGGATGGCTTGTTATTCCAGAAGTTTTAGATAAAAAAATTAATTTTAAAAAACTTGGAAAACTAGGTTATGTTAAAGGTGGGCCTAGCGCCTGGATACAAGTGGTAGAAAACATACTTAAAAAGAAATAAATGAGGAAGATCGTTGTTCTCTTATTAAGTTTAGCTCCATACTTTATTACTGCACAAAGTATTCAAAAAAAATCTATTGATTGGATCTCTATTTCAGATGCAGAAAGATTTTCTGAAAAATATAATAAAAACATACTGATTTACTTCTATAGAGACAACTGTGATTATTGTATGAGAATGAAAAAGGAAGTATTAAATGATCCTCAGATTATTAAATTAATAAATCAGAATTTTTTTCCAGTAATGATCAATGGTAAAGGTAAAAAGCCAATTATTTATAATGGAAAAAAATATATTAATGATGTATCTATTGAAGAGGATCCAAATTCGACATGGCGACATAATCTATTTTTTGATTTAGTAACCCCAACAAAAAATAACTTCTATTGGCCTACAATTGTTGTCATAAATGGAAAACATGAAAAACAGAGACAATTTGCTGGATTTCAGTCAAAGCCACAATTAATAAGAGCACTTAATAAAACAAAATAAAAAAGAGAGTTAATTCAATAACTCTCTCTTTGGGTGGCTGATGGGATTCGAACCCACGACCCCCGGCACCACAAACCAGTGCTCTAACCAACTGAGCTACAACCACCATTTTAGGCTTGCAAATATATATTAATATTCATTAAATATAAATTACTTATATATATTTGTTAAATGAAAAATGAGGCGAAAAACACAATAATATTACATGTAGATGGAATGACGTGTAATAATTGTGCTTCTGGTATTAAAAAACACCTTGAGAACAACCTAATAGAAGATGTGACTGTAAATTTCTCTTTAGGGGAAGTGAGTTGTTCAATAAATAATAAAACACGAAAAGATGTTGCCACAATAATAGAAGCTATAGGTTATAAAGTAAAAACATCGAATGATAGTGATAATAAATTTTCAAAAGTTGAGATTCTATTCTATACATCATTGCTTTTTACTATTCCACTATTTAGCCATATGTTTCTTGATGATATTGCTTATTTCTTTGAAGACAATAATTTGGGTGTTCTTCTTAAGAATCTAAGTAATATACTACATAAACCTTTCATACAACTTATACTATGCATACCAGTATATATAATCGGTATCTTTTATTTTGGGAAAAGTGCATTTGGATCTCTTAAAATAGGTGTTCCAAATATGGATGTTTTAATTTTTATTGGTAGCTCTGCAGCATTTTTCTATAGTATATATGGATGGTGGTTTTATTATGGAACTATTAAAGTAAATGACTTTTTATTTTTTGAGACTACAGCCACTATAATCACTTTAGTTTTATTGGGTAATGTGATGGAGAAAAAGGCAGTAAAACAGACTACTACAGCAATAAAGGAACTCTCTGATATTCAAAATATTATTGCAAAGAAAATAGAAGGTGAGAAAATAATTGAAGTCAAGTTTCAAGATATCAAACTTGGTGATATTTTAATAATTAATAGTGGAGATATTATTCCAATTGATGGTCAAGTTATTTGGGGAAACTGTACTGTTGATGAATCAATGATCACAGGAGAAAGCTTACCAATAACTAAAAATATTAAATCTAAAGTTACTGGAGGAACAATACTTAGCCATGGAAGTATTAAGATAAAAGCAATGAATGTAGGGGAAGAAACTATTCTATCTCAAATTATAGAACTTGTAAAGAACGCGCAAAAAAATCAACCTAAAATACAGAAAATTGGTGATAAAGTCAGTTCAATTTTTATACCTATAGTTTTATCTATATCATTTGGAACATTTATTATTTCACATTTCTTTTTTAATATCTCAACTGATGAAGCCTTCTTCAGATCAATAGCAGTACTAGTTATCTCATGTCCATGTGCAATGGGTCTAGCAACCCCAACAGCCATAATGGTAGGGATTGGAAGAGCTGCTAAAAATGGCATATTAATTAAAGGGGGACAAACCTTAGAGAAAATTGCAGATATTAAGAATATAGCCTTTGACAAAACTGGTACAATAACGACTGGAAACTTTAAAATTAATGACTTTAAAATTATTAATGGAGATGCAAAAGAGATAAAAAATATAGTATATAATATTGAAAAACATTCTTCTCATCCAATAGCTAATTCATTAATCAATGAATTATCTGAGTATTCTAAAGATATAATCATAAATAATATAAATGAAGAAAATGGATTAGGTATCTCTGGAAATTATAATGGACATACTTATTTTATAGGAAAAGATATTAGTAATAATAAATATGATGTTTATATTAAAAAAGATAACAATCTAATTGCAACAATTAATTTACAAGATGAAATTAAAGAAGGAACAAAAAAAATAATCCAAGAATTAAAAAACGATGGATATTCAACTATACTAATAAGTGGAGACAGAAAAGAAAAATGTGAACAGATCAATAAGATACTCTCTTTTAATAGTGTTTTTTCAGAGCAATTACCAAAGAATAAATTAGAAAAAATTGAAGAGCTTAATAATCAAAATGCTATCATGATGCTTGGAGATGGAATAAATGATGCTCCAGCACTAGCCAAAGCAACACTTGGAGTATCACTAGGAAACGCAAGCCAAATAGCCATTCAATCATCAGAAATTATTCTATTAAATAATAATAATCTAAATCAATTACCGAAAGCACTTAAGATAGGAAAACATACCCTATTAACTATAAAACAAAATTTATTCTGGGCTTTTTCATATAATATTATAGCTATTCCAATGGCATGCTTAGGATTAATAGAACCTATGTCGGCTGCACTTTTTATGGCATTTTCTGATGTTGTTGTCATAGGAAACTCTATTAGATTAAAATTTAAGAATATTTTTTAGTATTATTACAATACATTTTTAACTAAAACAAAAATTATGAAAAAAACTTTTACGTACCTAGCAGTAATTATATTTTGTACTACTGTTGTTGGGCAGAACTCACCATATAAAATTAAAAATGGAGATGTTAGCTCAGTAACACCAAAAAATATGGTAAGCGGTTATGAAACTTTAAGTAACCTAATCACAAATACTAACCCAAATACTATTGCAACTAAGCTTATGAGTATGGATGAAGTTCTAATTGGAACAACAACATATGATCTGCAATCAAATGCATCTGTAGATAATAGATTAATTAGACATAATGATGGAACTATCTCTGCAACATGGACAATGAGCGCTCAGTATGCAAGTGCATATTCTGATAGAGGAACTGGATATAATTTTTATGATGGTTCTAGTTGGGATTCTAGTCCTACTTCAAGATTAGAATCTTCTAGAGGAGGTTGGCCTTCAATGCTAACTACAGGATCTGGAAAAGAAATAGCAATAACGCATAATACTGATAATGGATATCTATTAATGACTCATCGTCCACAAGTAGGTTCTGGAACTTGGGATGAGCAAATTATCTCTTCAATGGATAGCAATGGTGTATATACTGATATAATTTGGAATAGAGCTGTAAGCGGAGGAGCTAATGGAGAAAGCATACATATGGTGGGTGTTATTGCACCCTCTGGACTTGGAGGTAGCATTTGGAATGGTCTAGATGGAGCATTAGTTTATTACAGATCTCAAGATGGTGGAGTTACATGGGATATTAAAGACATGCAATTACCTACGCTTGATACTACTAAATATCTAGGTTTTAATGGAGATGATTATGCAATTGCTGCTGAAGGAGAAACTGTAGTTATTGCTTATTTTGGAGACTTAGATGATTCAGTACTCTTAAAATCAACAGATAATGGAAATACATGGACAAGTACTGTTTTTCTAGATTTTCCAGTTGATAAATATGCTACAGATAGTGGAATAGATCTTGATCAAGATGGAATAATGGATAGTGTCTACTCAACTGATGGAGCAGGAACAGTATTATTAGATAATAATGGTTCAGCTCATGTTTTTTTCGGAAACATGAGACTACTTGATGCAGATCTTTCTGATGGAAACACTTCTTACTTTGGAGGAACTAGCGGTATAATTTACTGGAATGAAAACATGGGACCAGATGATTATGCAAACAACCCAATTTCCAGCCCATCTTTATGGTACTCAAATCTTCCCCAAATGATAGCTTTTGCTCAAGATTTAGATGGTGATGGTATCCTTAATTATGTTGGAATTCCAACATATTATCTATCATTAGACTGTATGCCTAGCGCAGGAATTGATAATCAAGGGAATATTTTTGTTACATATTCTTCACTTATGGAAAATATAGATCAAGGCTCTCAGAACTTTAGACATGTACATGCTATTAAAAGTATGGATGGAGGTACAACATGGAGTGTTCCTAAAGACGTAACTCCCCACGATGTATGGAGTGGTGCTCAAGAATGTGTTTTTGCTAGAATGGATAGAAATGTAGATGATAAAATAAGATTAATCTATCAAAAAGATTTTGAGCCAGGACTTGCAGTTAGAGGAGATGAAGATATAATTGACTTAAATGAAATTATTTATCTAGAACTTGATACAACAGAGTTAAGCTCAAGCTCAACTAGTGTAATTAATAATGATATTAAAATAGATTTTTCAGTATATCCAAACCCAGCAAATGAAAAAATTACATTAGAATTTATTAGTCATACCAGTAATAAAATTAATATATCAATAACTAATATCTTAGGTGAAGAAATTAAAAATTACTCTATTAATTCTATTATGGGAACTAATAGGTACAATATTGATTTAGATGATATTAAGAATGGGATTTACTTTCTAAATTTCAACAACAAAACTTTAGAATATATAGAGAAAATCATTATTTCTAAGTAGAATTAATTATATAATATAAAAAAACCGAGCTGTAAAAGTTCGGTTTTTTTTATTTAAAATCTTTTAAGAGATTCACCTTAGGAAGCTGGTGGGTAATAAAGCCTTCTGCATATTTACATGATGCTTGCCTACCAAGATCTTTAGCTCTATATGCAATACTATCTAAGAAATCCTTTGATGATATAATAGTATCACTTTCTTTAGATTTAGGATTAAAAAACTGTGATTCATATGCATTGACTGCTTTCATCTTCTGATCAAAAAATAATGAAATATCAATAACAAAATCTGGAATTATATTATTAAATTGAATGTAATGATATATAGCTTTTGGACGCCAAACTTCTTGATTAGTCTCTATTTTTTCTAATCCTGCTAGAAAACAAGCATCTATTGTTAATTGAGAAGCCCTAGCATGATCAGGATGTCTATCAGATGGTGCATTAGTTAAAACAATATCTGGTTTATATTTTCTAATCTTTTGTATTAAAATCTTTTTATGCTTATCATCATTAACAAAAAAACCATCATCAAAACTAAGATTCTCTCTTATTGTAAGGTTCATAATACTACTTGCAGTATTAGCTTCATTAATTCTAACTTTAGCTGACCCTCTTGTGCCTAACTCCCCTTTAGTGAAATCAATAATCCCTACCTTTAACTTATTACTAGTATGTTTAATGATTGTACCTCCACAACCTAGTTCAGCATCATCTGGATGAGCCGCAAATACTAAGAGATCTAATTTCATGAGTAATATTTATTAAATTTCCACTTTGCTAAAATAGCAGTTACAATTGTAAGAGCTAATAAATACCAAACAAAAGAAGGTATTGGCATAGGATCTCCAGCCGCATAAGAATGTAATCCTGATAAGTAATAATTAACACCAAAGTATGTCATTATAATCGAGGATATTCCAATAAGAGAAGCAAGGTTAAAAATATAAAAACTGGATAATGCAGGTATTAACCTCATATGTAAAATAAAAACATAAACTAAAACACTAACAAGAGCCCAAGTTTCCTTAGGGTCCCAACCCCAATATCTTCCCCAAGATTCATTTGCCCATACTCCTCCTAGAAAAGTTCCAATTGCTAACATAAATAAACCAATAGTAATTGTCTTCTCATTAATTAATGTTAATTCTTTAATAGTATTTTTAAGTCTACTCAGATTATTTTTGTTTGAGAAAATAATTAGCCACAGGGAAAAAAGTCCTAAAACTGCACCTAATGCTAAAAACCCATAGCTAGCTGTAATAATAGCTACATGTATCATTAACCAATAAGAATTCAATACTGGTACTAGATTAGTAATCTCTGGATCTAACCAATTTAAATGAGCAACCATTAAAAATAGAGATGTAACAATAGTAGTAGCAGCAAGAGTCATTTTAGATCTTCTACTAAAGATAATACCAGAAAGCATTGTTGCCCAAGCAATATATATCATAGATTCATAACCATTACTCCAAGGGGCATGACCAGAAATAATCCATCGACTTGCTAAACCTAAAGTTTGAAATACAAAACCAATAAGAATAAATCCTTGAAACAATTTTATAGAAAAAGAAAGAATCTTATTATTGAAAATTTGAATTAAAAGAAGAATTAAAAGAATAAGACCAACAATAAAATAATACATGAAAAGATTAGAAAATATATTAAGTTTATTGTATAAAACCTCAAGTTTAACTTTATAATTTTGAGGCATTACCTTATTTCCATAACGATATTGAAATTTTGAGATATAAGAAACAACACTATCACATGTTGACCAATTATCATCAATAATTGCCTTATCTAAAGAGTTCATATACATCAACATTATATTGGAAACAAAAAGCGAGTCTTTACTGGAAAAAACACCACTCTCACGAGCAGTGTACCAAGTATTATTTGAGTCATTTTCTAAAGGAAAAAGTCTAAATATATCTCCATTATAAATAGTAAAACAAATATTAATACGTTCATCAACAGATATAATATCCTTATCATATTTCCCTCTATTAATTGGGGCTTTGCTATTAATCTTTTTAACCTCATCTTTTAATTTATAATCTCCAGATTCATTAAAAAATGATCTAAAAGAAACCCTGTCTTCTGTTGTTTCTAATATTAATTTTAATTTCTCATGACTTATTTTAATCATAGGAACATGACTCCAGATTTTAGGGTTTTTCATCATTCCTAAAATTACTTGAGTAGAGGTTTGATTAGCAATTTTATTTTTTCTAGAAATCTTCCTTAAGTATTCTGAACATACTGTATTAATAGGTTTTATACGACCACCATTATCTTGTATTAATAAACTCTCAAAATTTATAATATGATCATAATTGATAGTATTAGCTAAGATTACACTATCAGAATTATATGCAATAGTATCTGTTGTATTTAAACTATCAGAATTATATGCATTTGCGGAAGCTATAAAGCTAAAACATCCAAATAATAATATTGTTATCTTACCCTTTATTTTATTAAGCTGCCTTCCTAAGTAAGAAAATCTTGTTTTAGATGTAAAAAACACCATAAGCATTCCTAAAGCTAATAAAGAATACCCAAAATAACTTACCAATGTTCCTACCATATCATGATTAACTGAGAGTACCGTACCCTTTTCATCTTGATCATATGAAGATTGAAAAAACCTATATCCCTTATAGTCTAAAACATTATTCATAAATATTCTAAAATCTTTTTTATATCCACCATCTTTAACTGTAACCTCAGCAGCAAAAGATGCTGGACTCATTGAACCTGGGTATCTTTCTAATTGAAAATCTCTTAGCATAATCCTAAAAGGAGTATAATAATTTTTTGATCCATAAGACAAATTAAAATGAATACCTCCAACAATAAATTCATTTGGATTAGATTTAAAACCCTTCCCCCCTTTTAGAGTTACTATTTTTGAATCTTCATTACAATTAACATTAACAATAAGCGCATCATTATTACCATCCTTCATTACTTTCGAAGAACTATATAATCTATCACTACCATTTTCAATAATTTCTTTTAAAACAAAATTTAATTCATTAACAGAGTATAATATCTTCCTTGATAATTCAAAGCTAGACATAGCAGTGTAACTATTCATTGTTCTATCAGCCATTTTCATAGATCCTATATCATATGGAGCATTACAAACCAACAAACTATCATCAGAAGAAATATTAATAGCACCTATGATTGGATTGTTAAAAGTAAAAATGAACCCTTTAATTTTCTTTTGTTCCTTATCTTTTAAATACTCTGATTGCATCCCATTATCTCCAGGAACTATTAGATGTAATGTTCTTACGCCATCATCACTTATTTTAAAAGTATCTCTTACATTTGGAAGAAAATCCACATAATCTATTGAAATATCATTGTCTAGAAAATTTATTGGGATTGAAAAATTATTATTACTTATGCCAGATAGAAATAATTTCTTATCATATTCTAATTGTACTTTTCTATTATCAACTTTAAGTTGTAAGAACACATCATCAGAGACAATAATATTTGACTCATCACCTTCTCTAATATGCATCATACCTTCAAAACTATAATACCTAGTAATACCAGATCCAATTAATATAACTATAAAAGCTAAATGGAATGTTAGAACAGCCAGCTTCTCTTTTCTAAATAAATTATATCTTTTTAAATTATAAATAAGATTAACAGTAAGGATTAAAAGAATCAATTCAAACCACCATTTTGAATAGATTAATGCTTTTGCAGAAACTCTTCCAAAATCATTTTCAATAAATGTAGCATAACCAATAACTGATGCAAACAATAAAATTAAAAACGTTGCTAATTTTACAGATAATATGAATTGTATGAAGCGTTTAATCATTATGATATTCTGAAATACAAATTTACAATATGTTTACTAATTTTGTGTTAGAATTATTACATATAGTTATGCTACATTATGATATAGATTGGAATGTAAAAAATAGTTTTAATATTTAGTTAGTAAGGTGTTATAAAAATGCTTGAAATGAAGAAAATACTTTTAATTGGATCTGGTAATATAGCTACTCATTTAGCACTTAAAATGAATAGACAGGAATATCACATATCACAAGTATTTAGTAGAAATTTAGCTGAGGCCAAGGTTCTAGCAAATAAAATTGAATGTGATTGGACAGTAGATCCAAAAAAAATAAAAGAAGCTGATATTACTATTATTGCTGTTAATGATGATAGTATACAAACTATAATTAAAATATTACCAAAAAAACCTACAGTTCACACATCTGGAAGCACAAGTATAGATGTTTTTAAAGGTCATTTTAACGATTATGGAGTTTTATATCCTTTACAAACTTTCAATAAAGATCTAGATATTAATTTAGAGAAAGTTCCATTTTTTATTGAAGCAAATAATCAAGTATTTGAAAAAGAGCTATATAAATTAGCATCTTCATTTTCACAAGATATAACTATTTTAGACTCTCTTAAAAGACAACAACTACATATAGCAGCAGTATTTGCATGTAATTTTAGTAATCACATGTTAGTAATTGCTAAAGAGCTAATTGAAAAAGAAGATCTTAGCTATTCCTTATTATTACCTCTTATAAAACAATCACTATCTAAAATAGATTATTTAAATCCTAAAGAAGCTCAAACAGGGCCAGCTATTAGAAATGACAATAAGATTATAAGTGAACATATAAAATCTATCAAAGAAGATGATCTTAGGCAATTATATAGTTTAATTAGTAAAAGCATTATCAAAACTCATGGCACATCTAATTAATTTTATTAAACTTATTAGACCTGTAAATCTATTAATCATTGTATTAATACAATGCTTAATTAAATATCTACTTATAAACATATTTATTGATCAATCAGCTCTTAGTAATTTTAACTTCTTACTTTTTGTTACTAGTACTGTATTAATTACTGCTGGAGGGTACATTATTAATGATATCTATGATGAAGATGTAGATAAAATTAATAAAAATAAAAGTAGAATAATTAATAAAAAGTTAAGTGCAAGAATTGCAATATTTTGGTATTTTTTTCTAAATATAACAGCACTAATAATGATAATATATGTTTCTTTAGTAATTAAAAAAATATACTTTAGTTTAATATTCTTGTATTCTATTTTCTCTCTATGGAAATACTCAAAAAATCTAAAAACCTCATTTCTAAGGGGCAACCTTCTTGTTAGTTGGCTTATAGCATTATCTATTATAAATTTAGGATTATTTGATATAATACCAAAAATAGAGAATAACAACCAATCTAAAACCGTTTTTATAATCATACTAATCTATGCTTTATTTTCATTCTTAATGACATTTTCTAGAGAAATAATTAAAGATATAGAAGACGAAGGTGGAGATAAAACAATTAACGCTAATACATTAATAATAAGATTAGGATTATTTAAAACAAAATTAATAATTACTAGTTTGAATCTTTTGGTATTTACACTAATTGGAGTATGGCAATATTTTCAATATAGTTTTTCACAAACTCTATTTAGTACTGAATTATCTCATTGGGGAACAGATACAAATTCGATCTTATATACTTTTTTATTACAAATATTACTATTATTTTATATAGTAAAATGTTGCATATCACACAGCAAAGAAAATTTCTCATTCTTAAGTAAGTTTGCTAAATTAATTATGATCGCTGGAATTCTATCAATAGCTTTTTTTACATATAACCATTAATATATTTTAATGCTTAATAAATTAGACAAATACACTATTATTTTGGGATCAAATTCCTCAAGAAGAAAAGAAATTCTAGAGAAAATGAATATCAAAGTTGAAGTTAGAGCATCAAATATTGATGAAAGTATTACATCTGATATTAATATAATAGAGATTCCAGTTTTTTTAGCTCAGAAAAAATCTAACTCTTTAAGTAAAGATCTAAAAGAAAAGGAAATCTTAATAACAGCAGATACAGTAGTGATTTATAAGGAGAAAATAATCACCAAACCAAAAAATAGTTTAGATGCTAAAAAAATACTAGAAAAACTATCAAATCATACACATCAAGTTATTACTGGAGTTTGTATCAGAAGTCAAAATAAAGAACACACGTTTAGTAATACAACAGAGGTAACATTCAATAAATTAAACGATAATGATATAGATTATTACATAAAGCAATTTAACCCTTATGACAAAGCTGGCTCATATGGAATACAAGAGTGGATTGGATTAATTGGTGTTAAAAAAATTAAAGGATCATATACAAATGTAGTTGGCTTACCATCTTCACAAGTATATCAAGAACTCAATAAGTTTATATAGGATTTCTTTTATTATCTTTGCAAAAAATTATACATGAATAAATATAATTATCTTCTAATATTCATTTTACTAATAGTTGGCTCATTGTTTTATAGCTGTACACCAGTTAGTAAAATTACTTATATGCATAATATTTCAAGTGAAGGATGGGATATATCTCCAATTCCACCAAAACACCGAATTGAAATAGGAGATATTCTTATGATTAAAGTTATTAGCAGAAATGAAGAATCAAATAAAATGTTTAATGTAGAAACAAATACGAATAATGCTAATACAACTACAACAGCTGCAAACCTTTATTTAAATGGTTTTACAGTTAGTCAAGAAGGCACAATAGACCTACCTAATGTTGGATATATAAATATAGTAAACCAAACATTAGAAGAGGCAAAAATAACTATTGTAAATATGGCTAAAGAGTATATTATTGATCCATTTGTTATTGTTAAACTTGCTAACTTTGAAGTCACTGTTTTAGGTGAAGTTAATAATCCAGGTACATTTCCTGTTTACAAAGAGAATCTTACAATTTTTGATGCCCTTGCAATGGCGGGTGATATAAACGATTATGGTAATCTTAGAAAAATTAAGATTGTAAGGTCTAGTAATAATAAAAAGAAAATATACTTTTTTGATCTTACCGAAAGCAAGATTCTAAACTCAAACTTTTACTATTTAAATAATAAAGACTTGGTATATGTACAGCCTCTAAAATTTAAAGGCTTAAAAAAATCACAGTCGCAAATTCTATTATCTAGTCTAACAACATTTGCAGTATTATTTAATGCTATCTTAAACTTTACAAGAGATTAAAATGAATACTGAAGAAAATCCAATACAAGAAGAAAAAGTAGATTTAAAAGGTCTTTTATTTAGATACTATAATCATTGGTACTATTTTCTTGTTTCAATAATTTTATTTATCCTCATTGCATTCGCATATAATAGATATACAACGCCTACATACAGCGTTTCAAGCACTTTACTTATAAGAGATGACAATAACACTCAACTTGGAGCGGAAAATATACTTGAAGGCATGGAACTTTTTAGTGGAAAAACAAATATTAATAATGAGATAGTTTTACTAAAATCATTTTCATTACTTAACCAAGTTGTAAATGATTTGTCTCTAGGGGTTTCATACTATCAGCATGGTTTCCTTCAAAGCAATGAATTATTTCAAAATACTCCATTTATTGTGAAAGTTGATTCCAATCATCACCAAATAACTAATAATGAATTTAGAGTAAAAATAATTGACAAAAAATCATTCAACTTAACCTGTTCAATAGATGATGAGTATACATATAATCTTCAAACTGACAGGTTAAATAAAAATATGTCAGCAAACATAGAAATAGATGAAGAGTTTCTATTTAATGAAGAAATTAAAACTGAATTCTTCTCATTTAAGATAAATAAAACAAAATCATTCAATATTGAAGATATATTAGAAAAGAATAAAGAACTATCTTTTAAACTTCACCAAAGAGCGAAAATCGTTGGAAGTTTTATTGAAGGGGTATCAATTAATCCAATAAATAAAGAAACATCTGTATTAAAGCTCAAAATTATTGGAGAGAATCCTGGTAAGAACATTGATTTCTTAAATAAACTTACTGAAAAATATATAAGTAATGGATTGAATGATAAAAACAATATGGCAATTAATACTATTGATTTTATTGACAAACAACTAAGTATTATTAAAGATTCATTAATATTAATAGAAAATAATATTGAGCAATTTAAAAGAAGTAACCCTAATATAGAAAATATAGAAGAAGAGTATGGTGCTTTTTTTCAAAAACAAAAAATAGATAATACCATAGCTGAACAGTCAGTTAATATAAAATACTATAGATCATTATTAAATTATATTTCTGAAAATACAGACCCTAATAGTATTGTCTCTCCCTCATCAATAGGTATAACGAATCCTGAACTTAATACATTAATTAGTCAATTATTACAGCTATTAGCTAAAAAAGGAGATTTAGAATTAACCACAACAAAAAAGAATCCAAACTATATTTAATTATTATCTCAGATATCACATAATAAAGAAACAATCATTGAAAACTTAAAAAACCTAATAGAAACAACAAAGATATATGAGGATGATTTAATAAGAAGACAATCTGATTTCCAAAAAAGTATTAATACATTACCTAGTAACCAGAAAGAGTATATTATTCTTAAAAGACAATATCTATATAATGAACAAACCTCTATCTATTTACAAAATAAAAAATATGAAGCATCACTTGCAAAAGCTGGTACAGAATCGGATCATAAGGTCATAGATTATGCTAGATTAGATAGTGAGCTACCTGTAAGCCCAAAAACTACTGTAACTTACTTTTTTTGCTTAATACTTGGAGTATTATTACCTGTTTTATTTATATCTCTTAAAGAATTCTTCAATAATACTATTAGAAGCAAAAAAGACTTACTAATACATTCGAAAATCCCTATTTTAGGTTTAATTGGACATAGTGATAAATTAACAAGTCTAATAGTCCCAAAAAATTCTAAATCAGTAATTTCTGAATCTTTCAGGTCACTTAGAACTAATATTCAATATTTAGCTGTAGATAAAGCTAAAAAAATCATTACTGTAAGTTCTTCAATTGGTGGTGAAGGAAAAACTTTTTGTTCTATGAATCTAGCATCTATTTTTGCTTTATCAGGACATAAAACAATTTTAATAGGTGCCGATTTAAGAAAACCTAAACTAGAACTAGAATTTAAATCTAAAAACAAAAACGGATTAAGTAACTACCTTATACATAAATCAACTTTAAAAGAAATAATTAACAAAACAGAAATAGAACATTTAGATATTATTTTCTCAGGACCTACCCCACCAAATCCTGCAGAATTACTTGACAGTAGTAAAATGAAAGACCTAATTAAGGAACTAAATAAAATATACGATTATGTAATTATTGATACTCCTCCTATAGGATTAGTTACAGATGGTGTTATATTAATGAAAAATGCAGATATAAATCTATATGTTGTAAGACATAACTACACTAAATATCAAGCATTATCTGTTGTGAATTCTTTATATAATAATAAACAAGTAGAAAATCTACAAATTATTATTAATGACTATAAAAATGACATGGGTAACTATGGATATGGATATGGGTATGGCTACGGTTATGGGTATGGAGGTGGCTATGGGTATTATGAAGATGATGAAAAAGCATAATTATAAATAAGTCATTATTAAAGTAAATAATCACATACCCTTTTATCTCGCTTTTTCACCATTATTAATACTAATAATACTTCTCGCTTCTAATGTATATATTTATGGTGATAACTCACTCAGTGGGCCAAATCAAATAGCCCTACTTCTATCAACATCAATTGCAGTTTTAATTAGTATTTACTATGGAAGTAAATGGAAAAATATTTTAAATGCTATTAGTAATAGTATTAGCTCAACATCATCAGCCATTATTATCCTATTACTTATTGGAGCTTTAACAGGCACCTGGCTTATTAGCGGAATTGTTCCAGCAATGATTTTTTATGGATTAAAAATACTTAACCCTGAAATTTTTCTTTTTGTATCTTGTATTATTTGTGCTATAGTATCGATAGCATCTGGAAGCTCTTGGTCAACAATAGCAACAATAGGAATTGCATTAATTGGAATAGGAGAAGCATTAGGGATTTCTCAAGGATTAGTTGCTGGCTCTATTATATCAGGAGCATATTTTGGTGATAAAATGTCTCCTTTATCAGACACTACAAATTTAGCTGCTGCTATGGCTGG
>Ga0115000_10002590_pt1 | contig 15465 bp, 14 predicted proteins | sample ArcticOcean_MG_C_6_FD_89690 | JGI IMG/M metagenome (GOLD analysis project Ga0115000, IMG submission 89690) | Marine microbial communities from western Arctic Ocean - ArcticOcean_MG_CB8_128 | ecosystem: Environmental > Aquatic > Marine > Oceanic | place: Arctic Ocean: Canada Basin | collected...
CCTTTCGGCCGCTCGCTATTCCAGGATTCACTTTCCTATACAATAAACTTCTTCCCGCCGCATAATTGCTTCTTACTTCCAGGCGATGGACTTCAATCTGCCAGCTGCAATGCAAACCACCGAAATTCCCCCGATCGACTTCAAGGGCGAGTTGAACGATGACCAGTATGCCGCTGTAACCGCAGAGCCAGGTCCCTTGCTCATCCTCGCCGGCGCAGGCAGCGGCAAGACCCGCACACTCACCTACCGAGTAGCCTACCTCCTTTCGAAAGGAGTCAGCCCCGGCGACATCCTCTTGCTGACCTTTACGAACAAAGCGGCCAAGGAAATGCTCAATCGCGTCGAAGATCTCACTGGCATCGAGGCGCGACGTTTCTGGGGAGGCACCTTCCACAGCATCGGCCACCGCCTCTTGCGCATGCACGGCGACGCGATCGGAATGGCCAAGAACTTCACTATTCTCGATTCAAGCGAAGCCGAGTCCATCCTCAAAAGTGCCGTCGAAACCGTCGATAGTTCTTTCTTCAAAGACAAGACCCACCCAAAGCCCGGCCCGCTTTCCTCAGTCGTCAGCATGGCTCGCAATACGTGCAGCTCCATCGAACAAACGGTTATTACCCATTTCCCCCAGCATCACGAACTGATCGACCGAATTCAGTCGTTCTCGGAAGTGTACGCCAAACGCAAAGCCGAGCAACAAGTGGTCGACTACGACGACTTGCTCGTCAACTGGCTCAAGCTCATGGAAGTCGCTCCCGAAATCAAGGACCACTACAACAAGCGCTTTCGTCACACTCTCGTAGACGAGTATCAGGATACCAATACACTCCAGGCCAAGATCATCGATACGATGGGAGCCAATCACCAAATCATGGCGGTCGGCGACGATGCTCAGTGTATCTACTCCTGGCGCGGAGCGAACTACGAAAATATCCTAACGTTCCCGGATCGTCACCCAGGCACGGAAATTCTGAGGATCGAAATCAACTACCGGAGCACTCCCGAAATTCTTTCGTTCGCCAATGCGATCATCCAAAACCGCAGCACGCGCGGATTCGACAAAGAGCTACGAGCATTCAAGCCGTCCAGCCAAGCGCCCTACATCGTCCAAGCGATGGATACGAAGGAACAAGCTCAGTTCGTCATCAATCGTATCCACGGTCTCCTCAACGAAGGGAAAGACGCCGGAGAAATCGCCATTCTCTACCGTGCTCACTACCAATCCCTTGACATGCAAATGGAGCTCTCTCGCTCCGGTATTGCCTATCAAATTACAAGTGGTGTTCGTTTCTTCGAACAAGCGCATATCAAGGATATGGTCGCCCATCTTCGCCTCGTCTACAATCCGCGCGACGTATCCGCATTTATGCGACTAGCGATCCTTCTTCCAAAGATCGGCGAGAAGAGTGCTCAAAAGCTCTACGCTCTCGCCGTCGAGATCGCCAAGTCGAAGCAAATCGATTTCATTGACGCTCTCTCGGATGATGTCGTCATCAAAAAAGCGCCCGCCGTCGCCAGGCAAGACTGGGAGTCCCTCGCTCAAAGTCTGCAAGACATGAAACAGGTCAACGACTCTGGCACTCCCGAAGAGGTCGTTCAAATGGGACTCGACGGATGGTACAGTTTGTATCTGCAAGGTGCCTACGCCAACTACGTCAGCCGAATGGATGACCTCTCCTCTCTAGTCGGATTCGCCGCACGATTCGAAGAGATGCAGGACCTCATATCTCAAATCACCCTGCTTACTTCCGAAGTCTCCGACCGGAGCATGAAAGACTCCGATCAATCCATACGGCTCACAACCGTCCACCAGGCAAAAGGCTTGGAATTCGACGTTGTATTCGTCATCGGAGCCGCCGAAGGCCTTTTCCCAATTCGCAGAGCCGTCGAGTCGGGCGACACCGAAGAAGAGCGCCGACTCTTTTACGTTGCCGTAACCAGAGCCCGCGACGAACTCTATCTCCTCTATCCTAAAATGAATACCAAAGGAGGCGGCTCGATGTTCCTCACGCCCAGCCGCTTCATTCAAGAGGTTTCCAAAGAACTCTACGAACCCGTACGCATTCGCCGCAACTACGGCTGGTAATCCCAATCTAACGATTCAATTTTTATGAAAACGATCCTTTTCCTAATCGCTTCCCTCATTGTAGCGTCCCTTTCTCAAGCAGCTGAAATCCTGTATTCGAAGCATCAAGACGAAGATTCTTTCAAACGCATTTCCGAACATATTACGGGGAAAGAAAACCCAGGTAGATACTCAATCGTCCGAAGCGATCCCGATCAACGGGACGGCTATTACGTAGCGCTCAAACTCGAAGACGCCGATCAGGCAGATCAGGTAGCTTCCCTCCACATTCAATTTGTAAACCCCGGATCGATGGAAATCCAATCCCGCACGCTTTCGACCGAATCGATAAAGAAAAAACGCGTTCTCGTTGGCTTAACCGATACCGATTGGGCGAAAACGGATCGTGTTCCCACCGCCTGGAAAATCGAATTCCTCGATACTCAAGGAAAGACACTCTTCAGTTCACAGAGTTTCCTTTGGTCGTCAAACACGCAATAAGCTGCACTGACCTAAACGATTCAATGAACTGGACCGATTGGCAGACACTCTCCATCGAAAATCCCTTCACAGCCAATAGCCTTCGCGAAACACTCGATGGCGGACAAGCTTTTCGCTGGTCTCTCGAGCAGGAAGACATCTGGCAAGGAACCTGGGGACTCCACCTCACCCAGCTTCGACTCGACCCAACACAATCCCTCCAATTCCGACGCCCGAGCAAAAATCGCTTTACGACCGAACAGGCAATCCGCGACTACCTCTTACTGGATACAGATTGGAACGCGATCATCGACCAATTGCCTTGGCGAAGCGATTCCCACCTGCAGTCCTCGATCCAGGCCTTTCCCGAATTACGCCTCCTCAATCAGCCTTTCGCCGAAACCTTGCTAGGTTTCATGTGTTCCGCGACCAAGCAAATTCCCCAGATCAAAATCATGTGCGCAAACCTCGCCAACAAACTTGGCGACGAAATAGTAGACGGAGCGCACGCCCTGCCGACCTGGGAACAAATCGCCCAGTCGAGCGAAGACACCCTGCGGTCGCTCGGTCTCGGTTTTAGAGCGAAGAACATAAAACGAACCGCCGATCTCATTGTTCAAGACCCTGGATGCCTCGATACAATCGAGAACTTGCCTTACGAAGAAGCCAAATCGCGTCTTCTTGTTTTTCCAGGAGTCGGTTCGAAAATCGCCGATTGCACCCTGCTTTTCGGCGCCCGAAAATACGAAGCCTTTCCCGTCGACACCTGGATCATCAAAGTTCTCCAGCGACGCTACGGACTCGAAGGCTGGGCTAATCCTCAACTCGAACAATTCGGCCGTATCCACTTGGGCCCCTACGCGGGATACGCCCAGCAATTCCTCTTCGCCTACGAACGAGCAAACCGCTGAAACCCGCGAGCACGATGCGATTATCTCTGTCGCTTCTTGTTCCGCAACTTCAAGATGGTAGGGTCCGTTGTCCTAACGAACCGCTTAGTTGGCGATTGGTCTTGTGCGATTGCTTGGGACAAGCAACCCTACCAAACGACCGTTCTCCCCTCCTCAATGCCCGCCCAACGTGGCGATAAAGTAACCCGCCACAACAGCGGTGCCAATTACGCCGGCCACATTCGGACCCATCGCATGCATGAGCAGAAAATTACCCGGATCAGCCCTCTGCCCTTCCACCTGCGAAACGCGAGCCGCCATCGGCACAGCGGATACGCCCGCGGACCCGATCAGTGGATTGATCTTATCCTTGGAGAATACATTCATGAGCTTCGCCATGAGCACGCCCATCGCCGTAGCTATTCCGAAAGCGACGACACCGAGACCAAGGATTTTAAGCGTTTCGAACTGCAAGAACTTCTGCCCTGTCATTGAAATGCCCACGCTCGCTCCTAGAAAAATAGTGATAACATTAATCACTTCATTTTGAGCTGCTCTCGAGAGGCGTTCGGTAACGCCGCAAACATTCAGGAAATTGCCAAACATGAGCATGCCGATTAGAGCAGTCGCATCGGGAACCAACAATACGCAGAGCACCGTTACCACTAGCGAAAAAACCAATTTCTCATTTCGAGAAACGACCCGCAACGATCTCATCCGAATTTTGCGTTCCTTCTCCGAAGTCAACGCTCTCATAATAGGCGGTTGTAAAAGCGGCACCAAGGCCATGTAGCTATAGGCCGCAACCGCGATAGGAGCGAGCAGTTCGGGAGCCAGTTTGTTCGCAATGAAAATCGAAGTCGGTCCATCTGCGCCGCCTATAATGCCAATTGCAGCAGCCGCTTTTGAAGAGAAGCCAAGACCGATCGCTCCCAAAAACGTAGCGAATACGCCAAATTGAGCGGCCGCGCCCAAGAGCAACACTCGAGGATTTGCAATAAGCGGTCCAAAATCCGTCAATGCTCCAACACCCAAGAAAATCAGCGGCGGAAAGATCTCCAAATGGATTCCTTGGGATAGGTAATAAAACAATCCGCCCACTTCCCGTTGAGCAGTAACAATAAGGGATTGTCCAAAATACACTCTCTGACCTTCCGAAACATGGATTTCGGAGACGCTACCCTTGTACTTCGATATCACACCATGAGCTTCGCCACTCTCGGAGCGGATTTCGAATAACGCCTGTTGCTCGATAACCTCTTGCCCCTTCTCGACCCAAACTTTGGTCACCACGCCATCCATTTCCGAATGAAGCGCCACCGGCGGCGTCTCGATAACACCCTTCGTCGGCAAATTCGCGATCAACGCTCCAAACGCGATCGGAACCAATAAAAGCGGCTCGAACTGCTTGAATACCGCTAGATAAAGCATGCCCAAAACCACGCCCCACATTACAAGCATCTGCCACGTGATCGCGCCAAATCCAGTCAACTCAAACAGTCCTGAGAGAAATTCCATAATAACGTCCTTCGCTCTAACCGATCGAAAGCAAGTTTTGACCTTCTTCAACCATATCACCCGCTCCGACATGAATTGCCCTGACCGAACCCGAAGCGGTCGCAGTTACAAGCGTGTTCATTTTCATAGCCTCGAGCACCAACAAGGTGTCGCCCTCTTGTACAGAATCACCCACGGCGACTTGCACTTCCACAACCTTACCGGCCAGTGGGCTTTCTACTGCCGCTTCGCCAGACGGAGCGCCAGATGGCGCAGGAGTCGGAGTCGCTGCTGGAGTGGCTTCCGTTTCCGGTGAATCCAAAGCTTCGACTTCTACCGCGTACGATCGGCCATCTACTGTAACGTTTAGTTTCTTCATGAAAAATTGCGTCTCCTATTTCTTCTCCAGTGGCGTAACCGACTTGATCCGGTAACGGCCGCCCAATGCTTGATCCACAGCCGCGCCAATAACCGCGACCACTTTTTCATCAACGCCCGATTGAGCCCGACTCGGAGTCCTTTTCTCCGGAGCTGCCACCATCCCTGCTGCGGCCAATCCAGGAAACGCCTTGAAGAGAGCGCCAATCACTGTACACACAACCGCGAGCGCCAACAAGGTGAGCATTACGATGCTGAATCCCACTAGCAAATCGCGGATTACGTCACCAAGATCGGGCGAGGCTGACACCGACGCGAATATAGAAGATATAGATAATCCCATTATTGAGGAGGAAAAGGAGGGCCTAAAGTTTAAGCCCGAAAGGCATCATTACAAGTGGACCAAAATCCGACTGCCGATAGAGAAGCAAATCCGGTCGCGCGATGCCACTCCAATCTTCACAAATTAGCCGCTCGCAAGCTCAACCAGACAGAAGCCTCGAAGCATTCCCTATATTGACTTGCCGAATTCCCCGCTGCGCGTTGCCCTTATCGTACTTCGATCGAGCCCTACTATCGATCTAAAAACCATCTCGACCGTGGAATCCAAAGAACCGACAACCAATTTTCTTTCAGAGTCTCTAACTGGCGATTCGCATAAACAGAATTCAGGAATACCTCGCAAGCCCGCTTACCCTATCAGCGAATCCCTTCGTCACTATTTGAAGAGCTTCAATCGCGAGCAACGTCTGCCAGTAACTTACAATGAGCTCGAACAGTTCCAGGCATCCGCTCCGCTCTACGACGATAACGACGAGGACACGCTTTGGCAGACGGTCATCTATGACCATGTAATGATCGCTAAGCTCTCCGAAGGTCTAAAACACATCTACGCAATTATTAAGGCCGGCGGAGACCTCTCTACTGGCCAGCACCTTTACGTCGACCGTATCGACTACTGCGTTTTCGGAAATTCGAAACCTTTCCGGATTCGAATAGTTAACGCGCGCAACGACAACCAAGATTACTTCTACATTAAAAAAGCGGACGCATCCCGTGTCTACGGACTGGAGCTCGAACACCTTCTCTCGCCTAATCGCATGGACTTCATGGTAGATGGGAATACCCTAGTGGAGGAACACATCGTCGGACTGCCAGGCGACATGTTTATCGAAGATTGGATGGAATACAAACCGCTCAAAGCCATCCGCATCGCAAAGGAACTCATTAAATTCAACGAACGCTGTTTTGTCCGACTCCTTGGCGATATGCGTCCATACAATTTCATTGTCGAAATCACCCCCGATTTCGAAGGCACGCAAATCCGTATCCGCGCAATGGATTTCGACCAACAATCCTACGACGGTCGAAAAAACTTCTACCTGCCCCAGTTCTTCAAGGAGAACAACGCCCTGGTCGCTTTCTGCACGAGCCATATCGACCCGAAAACAGCCCACCAATATCAAAGCGAAGTGCATCATTCCCTCGCCCGTCGAATGAAGATGATCAAGCTTCGAATTAAGGCGCTTCTCGAAGCCATGTCTCGCGACCGGCTCGCTCCAAAAGAAAACGTACGTCAACTTCGCGAAGAGCTTTCGGCTCACTACCAGGACAAGGCTTTTCAAAAATGCGACTCCATGGGTTCACTCGTCCGGTACAGTCTCCAGCGCATCTACGAATCCAAAGGAGTATAGACCTAACTACCCGTGCTCATAGACGCCCATATCCACCTGTATCCACCAAGTGTTTATTCCGATCCAAGGGCCTGGGCCAAAGGTAGAGGCGAATCCTATTGGCTAAGTTGCGTCGCTCCAGAACGTGGCCCCACCCTGCAAGGCTGGGCCGACGTCGACCAACTGCTGCGCGACATGGATAACGCAGGCATCGAAAAAGCAATCATCCTCGGCTGGTACTGGCAAAACCCCGATACATGTATCGAGAATCTAAAGTGGCAGATCGATTGGATCCAAAACCATCCCGATCGTCTCTTAGCTTACGCGGCTTTCAACCCCAATGGAGGAGCTGACTCGCTCGATATGCTAGACCGCGCTTTCGATGCAGGTCTATCGGGAATCGGCGAACTCAATCCACCCGCCCAAGGTTATGCCTGCGAAAACGATACGCTCGATAAAGCTCTCGAGCTCGCAGCCAAATGCGGGAAAGCAGTCAACTTCCACGTCACCGACCCAACAACACGCGACTATCCAGGTAAAATCGAAACTCCATTCGAATCGCTTTTCTCAATGGCCCAGCGTCACCCAAATACCACTTTCGTTTTTGCCCATCTCGCTGGAATGATGAATCTTCCGCGTCTTAAACAGCTCGACAATGTCTATCTCGATACCGCCGCGACCCCTCTCCTCTACAACGACTCGATCTACCAGAAAGCCATCGATCAGATCGGGGCGGACCGAATCCTATTTGGCACGGACTATCCACTTAGAACATTCCCCAAACGACAATCGCAGCCTGACTTCTCCTCGCACTTAAACGCGCTTCGCGCCTGCGGATTAGATCCAGACAAACTTGAGCGCATCCTTCGCAAAAACTGCAGTAAAATTCTTTCAACCGAATTCCAAAAATGACGACCGAAGAACGCCTCGACAAACACCTCAAAAAAAATCCCCACATCCCGGATACCGCATACGTCGCCAACGAAGCCGTCCTCATCGGCGATGTCACTCTCGGCGAATCCGCCAGCGTGTGGCCAGGTTGCGTCATTCGGGGAGACATTAATTCCATCTCGATCGGCGACCGAACCAATGTCCAAGACGGAACGATCATCCACCTAGCCGACAACTACGGGGTAGAAATCGAAAACGATGTAACCATCGGCCACGGAGCCACCATCCATGCCTGCAAAGTCGAATCCGAATGCCTGATCGGAATGCGAGCCACCCTAATGGACGGGGCCGTAATCGGAAGAAACAGCATCATCGGCGCCGGAGCTCTAGTAACTCCCAATACCCACATCCCCCCCGGATCCCTAGCAGTAGGCACGCCCGCCAGAATCGTCCGACAACTCTCGGAAGATGAACAAGCGAACATCAAGAACTGGTCCAGCAAATACGTAAAAGTAGCCGCCGCCCACAAAGCCAAATTTCAAGGCTGAAGCCTAAAACGCCAATTCGCCTTGAGAATAACGCTTCTTCGCTTCCTCGAGATGCGTCCTCATTTCCATTTCCTCGAGAATCTTGAATAACGCGCCAGGATCGACCGATCCAGCGGGTATCGACTCCGGGCCGCAATCAGGATCAAACCTAATGATCTTTCGATTGATCGCCATTCGATCGACCATCGTTGTCACGATTTCCTGAAAACGCACAGGTTTTAATTTTTCGGCATTAGCAAAAATATTGTCGATATCTCCGTATTCATTCAACCACTTCACGGCAGTCTTTGGCCCCACTCCAGGGATCCCTGGGATGTTGTCCGAAGAATCGCCAATCAACGATAGATAATCAGATATTTGCGACGTTTTTACTCCGAACTTCTCCTCAACGCCCGCCGGGTCCAACAAACGCCATCCTAAGCGAGGATTCACCGTAGGCGGCGGCAAAAGCATGTGAATTCGATCATTAACCGACTGAGCAAAATCTTTGTCCGCGCTAACAATAAGCACGAACGCATTCGGATCATTCGCGCATATTCGATTAGCATAGGTCGCCAGCAAATCATCCGACTCTACGCCATTCTCTTCGTAACTCCCATAACCCATTGCCCGCGTCAGGTCTTTAATGATAGGAATTTGCTTTTCGAATTCCTCCGGAGTCTCTCCCCGGTTGGCTTTGTATTCAGGAAGCAACGCCAACTTTGCCTGAGCTCCGCCTAGATCGAAAAATACAATCGTCTCATCCGGCTTCTGGTCGTCGACCAGTTTCCACATTGAACGCACCCACCCATAAAGCGCGTTCGTCGGAAATCCATCCGTGCGGGTCAATTCGCGAACCGCGTAGTAAGCGCGAAACGCCATATTAAAACCATCGACTAACAGGTATTTGGACATGGATGATCCTCGCGCAGATGCGCGAGGAATATCAAATACCAAATAACGCTTCCTAATTTCTCGGCCGACGCCCAATAAACTCGGGATCTACTGACTGCGAGATTCACTACCGCCAGGCGTCACGATTGTCGGATTTTGAAACAATGCTCCAGGCTGTACGCCGCGCAAAGTCTGACGCTTCAACGAACCGCCAGGGCTCACCAAATTCGCTGTTACGAAAATCAGTAGGTTTCGTTTTGACGACGATTCGCCTTCCGAGCGGAAAAATCGTCCTAAGAATGGAATATCTCCCAAAAACGGAACCTTATCATTTACGCTAACCACATCTTCGCGGGTCAATCCACCCATGACTACCGTCGCGCCATCCCAGATAGTAACTTTTGTCGAAACTTCGCGCACTGCGAAAATCGGCTGGTAGAATCCAGATGGAACCTTAACCGTACGATCAGCCGTCAAAGCCACGCTTGGTCCGCCGTATTCCACGAATCCTTCGAACTCGGTCACCTTTGGATTCAACTCCAAAGTGATACTGTAATCATCTTCTTCCACGATCGGCGTAACCGACAACTGAACGCCGATATTACGCATTTCGAAATCTTCCGGAGTACCGGGAGTGATTGTGACACCTGCCGCGCCTCCACTCAAAGAACCGCTTGTATTGCCAACATTGCTTTCCGCGTCCGTATAACGAGTTGGGTAACGGAATTCTTGACTGACATTGATCTCCGCTTGATTGCCTGAAAGCACCGTCACTTTCGGAGCGCTCAGCAGATCAGACCCGGAACTCTGAGACAAAGCTCGAATCGTAACATCTAAATCCATCGATCCGACAGAACCGAATACGTTCGTAAACGGAACGCTTCCTAGACCTAACGGAACACCTCCAGGGATATCTGGCGGCGAAATTCGTTCGACTTCAATACCATCGATCAAAATAGCGCTAGCTACATTCGACGGCGAACTCGTATCGGAAAGGCTGCGAATCGAGCTTCTGTACTGTTCGCCACGACCAGTTTGTCCAGTTCCCGTTGGGTCGTAGCTCCTATCCGTTGCCGTCCAATCAAACCCGAGCTCTTCCAGCGTCCCTTCCTGGACTTCGAGGAATTTCGCTTCGATTTCGACCTGCTTAACGTCCGTGTAACGATTCAGGATATTTCGGATACGTTCCAGATTACGTGTGGTCTGAGTCACGATCATAGCCGATCCATCGTATGCGAGAGTGCTGCCTTCCGATCCGAAAAAGTCTACGCCAGCCTGCTGAAGAAAGTTTCGAATCGTGACCGCATCGCTGGCCATTCCACCAGCAGGCGAAGAAGTCCCCTGGGAAGGCACAAACGGATCCGCATTAAAAGAGCTTTCCGAAGTGCTGCCTGAAATACCCGTCATGCGGATAACCGTCGAACGTGACACGGGGAAAACCTCCGTATTCAGATTCCGGTTTTCGCCTCCTGGCCTCAAGACAACCGCATCCTCTTGGATCTCATACTGGAAACCCACCGAATCTACGATAAAATCCAAAATACGCTTCAGCGAAAGATTCCGTAAAGTGATGTTCACCATCGGATTCGTTCTATTCGGATCTAGCAAAACGAGATTCACGCCTCGAGCTCCAGTATCCGTATTGTCGAATTCCTCAGAAATCGCGCTCAAGGTATTCACCACTCGATTGAGCGGCTGCTCTGTGAAATTCACATTTGAAATCACAATTCGATTAAGCTTCTGCAACAAAGGAGCTGGTCCCAAAACAGTGGGATCGATATCAGGTCGCTCTTCGTAAATTCCCGGGCGTTGCCAAGCACTAGAAACCTCCTCGAGCAGTTGCTCTCGAGATTTCAGCTTATTCAAATAGGCCATCGACTGGCGCTCCTGCGAGATGCGAATCTGAAAACTCTTGGCCATCGCGTTATTCGGATCCAAAGCTTCAATCCGCTTGAAAGTCGCTTCGGCCCCATCGATATCGCCAGCTACGAATTGGCTTCGTCCCCTGAGCGCCAAGGCTTCGACCTCCTCCTGGAGGTTAACGAAATCCGGACTGATTTGCTCGATCGGCAAACTTGCTCTTCCATACTCGGAAGCTGTCACGCGTTTCGCGTCAAAAGTTGACAGCTGCCTGAGGATATCGCGTTCATCGCGTTTTAGCTCATCTATCAAAGTCTGAGTCAATGGATTCGGCTCGAGCATTTCGACCGCTTTTTGAATCGTTCTCAATGCGAGAGGAAAATCGCCCCGCTTCGCCTGCCTCAATGCTATTTTTCGAATCTCGCGCGAACTCACCATCGACTTCTCGATACGCTCCGCCTCCAAACGAGCCAGGTACTCCGCTTCGCTCTGCAAAGCCGACCGCCGATCAACCGAGTTTCCAGCGCCGCCTGAGCGAGCCTTATTATCGATCATACCGTCAACGCTGTCTAAAATGCTTTGCACCGAACGATCGCCCGGAGCGATCTCCAGCAATTGCTGCAATCGGTCACGCGCCGTGGACAGGTCTCCGGAATCCCGCGCCTGCAAGGCTTCAGACATCAACCGGATCTTCAAATCAATCTCCGTTTGGCCTTCCGCAACTTGCGGAGAGAGGAGGGTAAATATCGAGACGAAAGCGCACAGCGCCAAATTCGACATAAAGGATTTTGATTTCTTCATAAGCATCGCAGCTGACATTTGAGGCACTTAGCTACTAGGCTTGGGTGGAACCTCACGAGGTTTGATTGCAAAAGGACTGGTTGGGCTAGGTTCCAGTATTCCTCGATTAAGAAAGTTATCTTCGGTCAACGGTTTCAACAACTTAGATAGCCGTTTCCCTCCATCTGTCGAAACTTTCGTCACCATAGCTTCCTGTGGGTTCTCCGAAAGGTCGCCGATAATGTAAAATCCGTTGTCCAGTTCTACCTGACTTCCTTCTCGCACGATAAACACATCTCCATTCTCGACCGAACGCACCTGCGCTTCGAGATCGGAGAAGATTTTCGTTTCAAGATTGGTTAGAAAGATCTCCTGGCCGCTTTCGTAATCATGCAACCGCGCTACGCCAACGTTTTCGAATACTGGCATACTACCCTCTTGCTCGACTTCCATCTGCTTCACTTCAAACGAAAGAATCTTCACGCCCGCTTCGGAGAGTAGTTTTCCCGCCCTAGCGAGCAAACCCTCGCCTGTGGGAATATACTCGAAAGAGGCCAGGTAATCACCGTCGTTACCCGCATACCCCACGAGCTGCAAGCGATAAGGACGCTGACGAACCTCTAGCAACTCGATCTCAAACGCCTTCCACGGATCCCGCTCATTCGCCGAAACCAATTCCGGGGGAGTCACTGTAAATTCGCGCGAAGCTGGATTATAATACAAGACGGGAGGCGTAAAAACATCGAACACCCAATCATCACCTCGAGATTGACTTTGCGGACGTCCCCACAAAGGAGTTTCCGGCAGGCTAGTGTCCACCGCATATACGTCCACATCCACTTTGCTCTCCGATAGCATCGGAGCATCCTGAAGCGATATCGTATCCAAAATCTTAACACTCTTTATACTCGATATTCCCACGAGAAGAAAGACCACCATCGCGACTAGCAAAATAAATTTATCCAAAAACTCAGAAAGGCTAAATCTAAACATCCTTCCTCCCTTCAATCGACTTATCCACTGACGCCGTAACCGGACTCTCAACCAAATCTAAAAACTCTAACGTAATGACGAAGAACGATTCATTCTCCGCTATAATCGGTACGCGCACCGCTGACATCGAGCTCTCAGTCTCGCTAGACCCAACGAATGGATTTTCAAGAACCGAGCTGCGACTCTCTACCGAACCGGTTTCACGATCGAGCCTCACTTCGATTTCGTTTATCGAGAACGGAAGCGAAGAGCTGTTCACCCGATTCAAAAAAATCCTCAACGACAACGATTGCCCTTTGAACTCCAATTGGAATGCCAAGGAATTAAATGCCTCTGCCGAACCAATAGACCGGCCATTTTTCAAGCTAAACAAATCGCCGCTGTCGCCCTTATCCGTCCCCTCGACCGAGGATTCTCGTTTGATGGAAACGAATTCGCTTATTCCAGCATCAAATAAAGTCAATAACAACGACTCCATGATTTTAGACTGGCGATGAACTCTCTCTACCAACTCCACTTCAGGACCCACGTTCTCGTACTCACTAAATCCATACCGGCAATCATCGGGAACCTTCACCCCGCTACTTACCCCCATATTGCGAACATCATCAACAAACTTCGCGACCATGAAGAACGCATCGTTGCGTGACTCAGGAGCCTGACCGAAAAAGAGTTCTCGATCATACGTATTCAAATTCAAGGACGATTGGACTTTCCTAAATTCATCATTGAGACGAACGTAATTCCGATCCAAAGCATCGAGATTGGCCTTCGTAGGAGCTGGCGAGCGTGCGATATACATTTGCAATTGACGATTTTTATTCTCGTATTGCTCTTTCAGAGCCACCAATTCGTCCCGCCCATTGGACGCAAACCATACGCCTCCGACCGTCGCTGCAAGCAAGAGTGAGAGAATCGTATAGAAAAATGGATTTCGTTTAAACCAGCCCATTTAATATAAAGCTATAAGGGTCGAGTCGAATCGACGACCAAGGTAAAGTTGAATTTCAAAATACCTGGCAGATTATTATCGAAGCGCTCGTTTTCCAAGTGGTCTATAAACTCCGAAGCGGCGAAGCTTTCCAATAAAGCCGAAACCCGTTTATTCGATTCCTGACTCACAGTCGAAAGCGGATTCGAAACGTCCAAAAGCCGCCCCTCCAAACGCAATTTCAAAACTTCGGACACTGGCTTCGTCGCTTTCCCTCTAGAGGAGTTAAAGCGATTCGAAGGACTGCCCGACTGCGTATCCGATCGAACGATTTCAATTCGGTCCAACCAGACATCTTCCACCTCATCCAACCGCGCCTGTATGTCATTCAAAAACCGCATCCAATTCGAACGGGCCAAAGAAACTTCATTCGCATCGTGAATCACACCCCTTAGTTTCTCGATTTCCTCAATCCTTTCGGCAATCTTGGCGTTTAATTCGCGAAGAGGAGCAATATTAGTATCCAAATTTTGAATCTCTTCTCGATAGCGCTGCAAAGAAAGGTTCGTATTAACCAAAGGTAACGCTACGGCGGCGCACGCGACCAATCCCGCAGCTAGAAAATACGGTTGCTGCCGCTTGAAAAGGCGTTGCCAAACAATGCTGAGCGGCAGCAGATTGATCTCCGGAGAATCAGGCAGAAAACGTCCAATAGCCACGCCCATCGCTTCGCTCAAAAACGCCTTATCGATTTCCAATGCGCTCTCTGGACAATCTCGTCCCACGCGAATGCGCTTGAGCGGATCGAAGCGCTCGACCGGTATTCCCAATCGATTGTTCAATGTACTTTCGATGCTCGGAAGCAATGAGCCGCCGCCCGACAAACGGCAGCGAATCGGTTCGTCTTCGTATCCATGATTCTTGTATATCGCTTGAGTCCGGGAGATCTCTACGTTTAAGCGTTTCAGAAACGCCTTCTGGGCTTCTTCGAATGCTATATGCTCGCCGGTCGGAAGCGGATCGCCTGCGATTGCCAAACGCTTAATCCTCTCCGCGTCTTCGAATGGCAAATCCAACGCGCTTCGCATTTCCTGCGTCACCGTATTGCCGCCAAGCGATACATTGCGCGAATAGAAGTCCGACCCATTAAAGAAAATGATATCCGTCGATTTCGCGCCAATCGAAAGCAAAAGCGTGCAACCGTCGATTTGCGGCTCATTAAAACGAAAGCAATTGATAAGCCCCACAAACGCCGGCTCGATCAAATCCGGATCCATTTTCGCCTCCTTGCCATAGCGAGAAAGCGATTCGACCAATTCAATCTTCGACGCCGCAATAAGTGTTTCGATATCCAAATCTCCTTCGTCTATTAGACAATCGTCCCAGGCGACTTCGCCAATCGGATACGGAATGTTCTGCTTCGCTTCGAAAGCGACGATCTTATCGCGCTTCTTCATCGATGCCTGAGGAATCTTCAGATATTTCGTCAGAATCAGATTTCCCGGAAGCGAATAACCGACCGGAGAGACTTCCTTAAACTTCAAACGAATCTCCTCGAAAGACTGCGATACCGCCTTCAGCCAAAGCAACGGCTCGTTCAGCGAAA
>Ga0115000_10002594_pt1 | contig 15451 bp, 16 predicted proteins | sample ArcticOcean_MG_C_6_FD_89690 | JGI IMG/M metagenome (GOLD analysis project Ga0115000, IMG submission 89690) | Marine microbial communities from western Arctic Ocean - ArcticOcean_MG_CB8_128 | ecosystem: Environmental > Aquatic > Marine > Oceanic | place: Arctic Ocean: Canada Basin | collected...
CCTGGCTTAACCTCTAGACTAAGCTTTTTTAATATTTTTTTATTATTTATTGATACTTCTAAATCTTTAATTTTAAACATATTATTTATTTACCCCACACTATCTTCAAGAGTTACTTCCATTAGTTTTTGAGCTTCCATGGCAAATTCCATAGGTAGCTCCTTAAATACTTCTTTACAAAAACCATTTACTATTAGAGAAATAGCATTTTCAGTAGATATTCCTCTTGAATTACAATAAAATAATTGATCTTCACTAATATTAGATGTTGTAGCTTCATGCTCCATTACAGATGTATCATTCCTTACATCAATATATGGAAAAGTATGAGCGCTACATTTATCTCCTATTAGGATTGAATCACATTGTGAATAGTTTTTAGAATCTTCTGCGTTTTTCATCATTTTTACTTCGCCTCTATAGGATTGAACACTATTCCCCGCTGAAATACCCTTAGAAATAATAGTACTTTTAGAATTTTTTCCAATATGAATCATCTTTGTCCCAGTATCTGCTTGTTGCTTATTAGTTGTAACTGCTACTGAATAAAATTCACCCTTTGAATAATCACCTTTTAATATGCAACTTGGATATTTCCATGTAATAGCTGACCCTGTTTCAATTTGTGTCCATGAAATTTTAGATTTATAGCCCAAACAATGCCCTCTTTTCGTTACAAAGTTATATATGCCACCCTTACCATCTTTATCTCCTGGATACCAATTTTGCACTGTTGAGTATTTAATTTCCGCTTCCTCTAAAGCAACTAACTCAACTACTGCTGCATGCAATTGATTTTCATCTCTCATTGGAGCTGTACATCCCTCTAAATAGCTAACATATGAATGATCATCAGCAATAATTAATGTTCTTTCAAATTGGCCTGTATTAGAAGCATTTATTCTAAAGTAGGTTGAGAGTTCCATTGGGCATCTAACTCCTTTGGGAATATAGACAAAAGATCCATCACTAAATACTGCTGCATTTAAAGCAGCAAAAAAATTGTCTGTATGTGGGACAACAGAACCTAAATATTTTTTAATTAAATCTGGATATAATGATACCGCTTCTGAAAATGAACAAAATAAAACTCCAGCTTTTTTAAGACTTTCTTTAAATGTAGTGGCTATTGAAACGCTATCAAACACAACATCAACAGCTACTCCAGCTAATAATTTTTGCTCTTGAATTGGTATCCCTAATTTTTTATAGGTTTTTAATAATTCAGGATCAACGTCATCTAAACTTTCATACGTCTTTTTTTTTGGAGCTGAAAAATAGCTGATAGAATTATAATCAATATCAGGAAAATTAAGCTCTGCCCATTTTGGTGCTTCCATTTTTTTCCACTTATTATAAGCTTTTATTCGCCAGTCTAACAACCATTGAGGCTCGTTCTTTTTACGTGATATTTCTTTAATAACACCCTCATTAAGACCAGGTGGCAATGTTTCTTGATCTATATTAGTAACAAAACCATATTCATACTTTTTATTCAAAGTATCAGATAAAATTATATTTTCTTTTTCTCGTTTAGTTTTCGTTTTCATTTTTATTTTATTTTTATTTTAATTACACTGAAAAACTTGTTCCACAACCACAAGTCCTCTCAGCATTTGGATTATCAATTTTAAAACCACCACTTAATAAATCATCTGAAAAATCAATAGTTGTTCCCTTTACATATAGCCAACTCTTCAAATCACAATATATTTTGACGCCATCAATACTAAATACTTTATCAAACTCTTCTTTTTTATCATCAAACGATAAATTATAACTCATACCAGAACAACCACCTCCTGATACAGAAACTCTTAATGCATGATCTGCTTTATTTTCACCACTTAATATTGCATTAATCCTAATCACAGCTTTATCAGTTAATTTAATATTTTCATCAAAAAAGCCTTCTTTATTCTTATCCATAATAGATTACCACCTATGTTATTTGATTAAGTTTTATTTCATTAAAAACTTTATATAAAGTTGAATTAATTTTTTCTAGAGGAGTGATTATATTACAGTTTAAAGATTGGTCACATTTAGTATCATTAATACAGCTCATAATTCCAAAAGGACCTTCTAAAATCTCAATAAATTCAATCAAAGTTAATTTTGTATATTTTTTATTCAAATTGTATCCACCCTTGGGACCATAGATTGAATCTAGAATATTAGCTTTTGATAATTTTTGTAAAATTTTAGCTAATAATTCGTAGGGAATATTATGAGTATTTGATATTTTTCTAACCGACACTGGACTTCTCTTATTATAATTATTTATATAGTTTAGAGATATTAACCCATACTCAACAGTTTTACTTAACTTTAACATATCACCTTTCTCTTCTATCTTAATTTAAAGAGAAAGAATTATATTAGAAAGGTAAATACGATTATTTTTATCGTATTTATTTTATAAAGTGTCTATTCCTCTAATTATAGCCTTATTAAGGTCACTATTTGGCTTATAACTATTTAGATAACTCCTAATTTTTATAATCCATTCTTTTTCTATTTTAAAAGAATGGCTGTATATAATAAATCTAAGCAACCATTCATCGGGATAATATTTTTCCAACACAAGTGCAATTTTGTGTAATTCATTTAAGTTATTTTTATTATTCTGAGTTTTTTCGTATAATGAAATCATCTTACTATCAGAATCATTATTATTTAAAACATTATTTAATTGAGATATCTTTTTATCATTTATATTAACTATGAATTTTTTATAACTATTAAAATCTGATGGCCCGCCAAAAACTGAGGAAACTTTATTTGATGAAAATAAATCATAAGTCCCCCACTCAGGATCAAAAAGTTTTTCAGATTTATTTGAGACATAACAATTATCTACTGAAATTATACTTACTTTATTATGATAAAATAAAATATTTTTAATAATACCTTTAATCAATATTCCACTTTCAAACTCAATAATAGAATATTTATTTTTAATGATTTTAAGTTTTTTTAAATCATTTTTGGTTAAGTCATGTATTGATAAACTACTATTTTTTAATTTTCCTATTGGACATCCAAATCCATCCTTGTGATAATCACCACCATGATTTTTAATTTCGCTATTATTATAAGATAATTGAGTTGGACCAATAAAATTTATATAAATGGGAATTAAATCTTTTGAGCTTAAGAACTTGATGATTTTACCAGATACCACAAAATTACTATCAAATTTTACTGAACAAACAGTGCCTGATTTCTGTGCTCTATCAAGCCCTAATGTTCCACCAACTTTAAAACTCATATTATTTGAAAATTCTTTTAATACTTCACTTAAATGATTAAAATTTTCTGCAACAAATAACTGAGGCTGTTGCTCTGTTATATCATAGTTATAGTTTATACAATCAATTGTTAAGGGTATTTTTTTAATATTTTTGGATAAACAATTTTGACTTTCCCCCACTGACGATAATAAACCTGCACCATATAGCTTTGGACTTTTTAAACTACCAATAAGACCATATTCAACCGTCCACCAATGTAATCTTGAAAGTAAATTTGCTTCACTAAGTTCTTTTTGATTCTTTTTTAGTAATTTTAATTTTTTTTCGGCAGATTTAATATCTTTCATACTTGAATTTCTATTTTCTTTTAGATCAGATAATGATCTAATAGCATAATAAATATCTTCATCTTCTTTTGAAAAAATAGCTTTAGAAGCAATAGCACCATATTCTTTTAAAAAATTAGCATACTCTTCATTAATAATTATAGGGCAATGCCCCGATGACTCATGTACTATGTCTGGAGCAGGTGTATAAGTTAAGTGTTCTCTGCTTCTCATATCACAAGCTATAGGTAATAGGCCTAAAGTTTGAAATTCCATAAACGCCCAAGGGGGAATAAAGCCTCTTACAGCTATAGCTCCCCAGCCAAATTTAGACATTTTTTCATTCATATTCTTTATAGAAGGAATTGAATTGAGTGTTATACCGGTTTTATGTAATCCATCAAAATAGGAAGCATGGGCATACTTTTTATAAAATGGTACAGATATCCTCATTATAAAAGACCAAGCAGAATGATCAATAATAGAATAATTGTCAGTATCTTGTTGTACGATATACTGCTTTAAATGGTTTGGTATGTTTATATGATTCATTTAGATATTATATCTTCTATATAAATTACAATAGATAGCTATTGTTAAACAAAATATTAAAATAGTTTTATTTAAATAATAAAACTTATATTTTAAGCTGACAATTTAAAGAGACAAATTATGATAGCCCTCATATCTTACTTAATTATTTTAGCAGTTTCATTTATTTTTAATCTTTTTCCAAGAAAAATAAGCTTATTTTTAGGAAAAACACTAGGCCTAGTTATCTATATGCTATTACCTATTAGAAAAAAAATTGCATATAAAAATATTGAAGAAAATTTCCCAAATTTAAGTAGAAAAAAACATAAGTTAATTCTTAAAAATACTTATATGCACTTTGGGAAAGTAATTGCTGATTTTTTTATGATAAAAAAGCTAAATAAAAATAATATCAATCAAATAATAAAAACAAATAGTAAGATAGATACGGTTTTAAAAAATAACAGTACCTCTATTATAGTTACAGGTCACATAGGCAACTGGGAACTCTTTCTACCTTTTTTTGGCTTAAATAATATTAAATTTTCTATTGTGGCTCAAAAAATCAAAAATGATTATATAAATGATTTTTTCTTTAAAATAAGAACTCTTAATAAATCAGTAGTTATTTTTAAAAACGAAGGTATTAAAAGGATGTTACAAATTTTGAATGATGGCTATCACCTTGGATTAGCTTCTGATCAAAATGCAGGGAAAGCAGGAGAAAAAGTAAGGTTTTTAGAAGGTTTCTTATCGATGCCAAAAGGTGCCGCTATCTTTCATTTAAAAACAAAAAAACCAATTATTTTCGCTTATTGTATTATGACAAAAAAAAATGATTACAACTTTAGTGCTGAAATTCTTGATGTTTCTACAATTGACCCAAAAGATGAAAAAGCTATTTTGAAAATAAATTCATTATTTGCAAAAAAATTAGAACTAATAATAAAAAAAAATCCTGAACAATATTTTTGGTTTCATAAGATGAAAAATAAAAAACAATATTAAATGATAATAAAAAATAATAAAATTAATAATGCATTAGAACAGCTTAGAAAAGGTAATATTATTATCTATCCAACAGATACAATTTATGGCTTTGGAGTAGACGCAACTAATTCTTTATCTATTAAAAAATTAAATATCTTGAAGGGTAGGCAGACCCCTCTATCTATTATGATTAATAATATAAAATCTATTGAAAAGTATGCTTTCTTAGATCAAAAACAAAGTTTGTCAATTTCAAAAATCTTACCTGGTCCTTACACAATATTGCTGAAAGCAAGAAAATCTATTCTATCTAAACTTGTGCAGCAAGGTTCCAAAAAAATTGGAATACGAATTCCAAAAAATGAATTTTGTTTAAAATTACTATCTGAATTCAATGCCCCCATCATAACTACTAGTGTAAATAAACATGGGGAAAAATCAATAAATGATATTAATTTGATTGAAAAAATATTTTTTGATATTAATATATATGAAGATAATATTAATGAAAATTCTAAGGGCTCTACAATAGTAGATTTTACAGAAACCCCTTATAAAGTAATAAGAAATGGAGAAGGACTTTTTTAAAATGCACACTTTTAATAGAATATTAAAATATACTAAGTCTTATAGACTAATGATTTTTATATCAATAATTACCTCTATTACTTATGCACTACTTAATTCTGCGTCTATTTGGTTGATTGGTAATATGCTTGGTAATGTTATGAATAATAATAATCAATCATTAAGTGATACCAACTCTATTAAATCGCAAATTAATCAATTTATAGAAAGTATGATTGGTAATGGAAGTTCTCTTGAAAGATTGCAATCATTATGTGTACTACTAGTAATAATTTTTATTAGTAAAAATATTCTGTTATATATAAGTAATGTTATAATTTCTTTTGTGCAAAATAAAGTTATAATGAATATTAGAATTTCATTATTTAAACACATTAATAAATTATCAATTTCATTTTTTAATAAAACAAAATCCTCAGAGATTAGTTCTATTTTTATTCGAGATATTACTGCAATGAGAGTTGCATTTTCACAAAGTCTTAATAAGTTAATAATAGAACCCGTAAGTATAATATCATTTATAATTCTACTTTTAATTATAAATCTAAAGTTTGCACTTATTTCAATAATAATAATACCTCTATGTGGTTATATAATCATTAAAATTGGTGGCAGTATAAGAAGAAAAGCAAAACGAAGTAGTATACAAATAGCTGGCATAATGAATATTATTAAAGAAAATATAAATGGTATTAAAATTATTAAATCATTTAATATGGAAAAATTTGAAGAAAAAAAGTTTATAAACGAAAATATGAAATATTTTAATCTAATGATTAGGCAATCAAAGCTTACGCATTTACTTACTCCAATAAATGAAATGATAGGATTACTTTTAGGTGTCTTATTAATTTGGTTTGGAGGAATAGAAGTATTAAAAGATAACCCAACAATGAATTCTGAAGATTTTATTAAGTTTATTCTAATTCTGTTTGCTATGATGCAGCCTATTAGAAAACTAGCAAATATAAATGTTCAATTTCAAAATGGATTAGCTGCTGCTGATAGAGTTTTTAGTATCTTTGATAATAATGAAATCATTCCTGAAATTAAAAGTCCAAAAATATTAAAAAAGTTTAATAATTCAATCATTTTTAAAAATGTTAGTTTTTCATATTCAAATAATGAAAAAATGACTCTTAAGAATCTAAATACAGAAATAAGCAAAGGGCAAACTACAGCAATAGTAGGAAAAAGTGGATCTGGAAAATCAACTTTTGCTGATTTAATATCAAGATTTTATGATGTGGGTAATGGAGAAATTTTGATTGATCAAAAAAATATTAAAGATTATTCTTTAGAAAGTTTAAGAAAATTTATTGGTATTGTAACTCAAAATATAATTTTATTCGATGATTCTATTAGAAATAATATTTTAAATGGAAATATAGTTGCTACAAATGAACAAATTAATTCAGCTATAAAATCTGCAAATCTAGTTGAGCTTATTTCAAAATTACCTAATGGGATTGAAACTATTATTGGTGAAAATGGTGTACAGCTCTCTGGAGGGGAGAAACAAAGACTATCTATTGCTAGAGCTCTAATTAAAAATCCTGATATTTTAATACTAGATGAAGCAACAGCATCGTTAGACACAACATCTGAATCTAATGTGCATGGTGCAATAGAAAAATTATTAAGAAATAGAACTGTTATTATAATAGCCCATAGGTTATCAACCATAGTTAATGCTGATAAAATTATCATTTTTGAAGATGGAAAAATAATTGAAGAAGGAAACCATGAACGACTAATAAAAGAATCAAAAGTATATAAAGAATTATATAATTTAAAATTTAATGAGTAATAATAAATTATATAAGCTTGATTTTCTTTGGTCTAGCCAAAAAGAATATTTTAGTCTTAAATATATATATCTTGAAGCCAAAAGATATGGTTTTGAATCTAGACTTATTAAAGTTCATAAAAATATAATTAGAAATTTTTTAAAAATTAAACAACTATCTGATCATATAGTCATATCGCATGATAGTCCATTAAAAAGAATTAAAAAATTGGGTTGGAATGGAAAGTATATTTATATAGAACACGGACTAGGTGCAATGAAATATTATACTTATAAATATTCATTTTTTCATGAAGCTGATTTACTTTTTTATCCAGGAAATATTTTTAAAAAGAAAATGGAAGCTCTTAATCCTAATTTTAAAAATGGTTTGCTTGGAGGTTATCCAAAAATGGATGAGTTATATCATTTAAAAATAAATAGAAAATCTTTATCTAAAAAATATCATTTAAACTATAAAAAGCCTATTATACTATTTGCGCCATCTTGGGGAGGTAAATATTCATACAACAGTGGGATAAATAATATAAAATACTTAAAAAATATAGATAATATTATTACGATTCCACATCCAGCTGATTATAGTGTTGCTAAAAAATATGATGTAATTATTCCAAAAGAAGATGAAAGTATAAATCAATTTTTACATCTTGCAGATCTAGTTATAAGTGATATTTCTTCTGTACTGGCAGAAGCTTGTTTAATAAATAAGCCTGTTATCCAAATTATATTAAAGAAATTTTCTGGTTGTTTCCCATATAAAGATAAAAGAAATGAAGAACCATGGATAAGTAAAGATATAATAGAAAATGAAATGAAAAATGATTTTATTAAAAGACCCTTTAAAATACCATATATAGATAAAGATTGGATTTTGGGTCATACTTGCTATCCTGTTGATTTAGAAAAAACAATTATCCTGGCATTAACAGAATCTAAAAAATTTGAAACTGAACGTATATACTGGGCTAAAGAGTCTTGTTGGAAGTTTGATGGTAACATATCAAAAAGAATACTAGCTATGATTAAAAAATTTATTGACACAGGTAAACCTATACAAATAGAAAGCATGAAATAGATTGATATTTTATTATTAAATTAGGTATTAATACTTTTGGTTAATTTAAATAAAAAATGTGGCGATAATGAAAGCAATCATATTAGCAGCTGGAATAGGTTCAAGATTAGGCAAATCTAAGCCTAAAACATTAACAAAAATTAAAACTGGTGAAACAATTTTAGGTCGTCAAATTAAATATTTGACAAATGAAATTGGTGAGAAAAATATTATTATAGTAGTTGGCTACAAAAAAGAGCTAATAATGGATAGATATCCTAGCATAAACTATGTTTATAATCCTTTTTTTAAAAATACTAATACTGCAAAGAGCTTATTATCTGCACTTAAAAATAATTCTGATTCTGATATCATTTGGTTAAATGGAGATGTAGTCTTTGATTCTAAAATATTAAAACCATTAATAGAATGTAATGATTCATGCATGCTTGTAAATACTAATTCCGTTTCAGAAGAGGAAGTAAAATATAATCTTAACAAAGATGGATCTATAAAGCAAGTTTCAAAAAACATTAATGATGGCTTAGGTGAAGCAGTAGGAATTAATAAAGTTCTAAAAAAACATATAAATAAATTTATTTATGCTTTAGAACAGTGTAAAGATCAAGATTATTTTGAATATGCTTTAGAATTATTAATTAAAAAAAATATATCTATTTATCCATTAGATATATTATCTAATTTATGTATTGAAGTCGATTTTCAAGAAGATTTAGATTCCTTAAATAATAAACTTTAATGGAAATGAAAGCATATTATAAACAAACTTTACAAACTTTATATAAAGCTAAAATTAAATATATTGTTGGAGCAGAATCCCTTGTTGGATTAAGTGAGGGTGATTTATTTAAATATTCATCTAATCTCAAATTATATATTTATCCAATTAGTATATTTAAATTTATTTATTTATTTATTTTACTTTTAAGAAATAATATAATTATTAAACCAAAAATTGAAAACAAGCATCTATTATTTAAACTTCGACATAAAAAAAATATATTCACAAAGGATAAGTCGTGGATTAAGTTTTTAGTTATTAAATCTAATAACCAAAAATCCTATGTTTCTATTGGAAATAAAAAAACATACTTTTTAAGCCGTGAACTAACTGCAAAAATATCTTCAGATAAATTACATACACCTATAAGTATGGAGACTTTTATTAAAAAATATAAAAAAAATTTATTATCAGACTTCTATATTAATTATGAAATTAATTTCAATTCTAATGATGAAAAAAAAGCTATTAATACATTATTTGATGTTAAAAATATTTTAAACCATCAGTTAATAGATTATTGGATTGAGGGCGGAACTCTGCTAGGAGCAATTAGAGATAAAAAATTAATACCTTGGGATCATGATATTGATATGGGAATTATTAATAACTCTGATAAGCAAATTGAAGACTTAATTAAAAGGTTAAAAAAAGATTTTTATGTAAGTGTAAAGGGTTTTGATAAAAATGAAAATATTTGGAATTTAGGTAAGTATAGAGTTTTAAAAGTATATCCCAAAAAAAAAATATTCTTTAAAGATAAACTATGTTTAGATATTTTTATATATTATCTAGGGAATATTCCAAATATAAAAGAAAAAGTATATAAATATGTCGTTTGGGGTAAAAATGGCTTTCATAAAAGAAAATTTTTTGATCAGACTGAACAAATTAAATTTTATAACGATACAATTAATATTCCATCAAATTCTACGGATTTTCTGGAGATTAAATATGGTTCGGATTGGAAAATACCTAATAAAGAATGGAATGTAGCTCTTGATGATGGCTCAATTATTCGATAAAAAATCTGTCAATAACAATATATGAAAAAGACTAAAAAAGCAATTTTAATTATTGGTAATGGACAATCAATTTTAGATTATGAGATTGGAAATATTATTGATACTTTTAATAATATAGCTAGAATTAATAATTTCATGATAAATAATTATGAAAAAAAAACAGGTAAAAAAACAGACATATGGATTAATGGTGCAAATCAAAAATTGCTAGAAAGAAAACAAATATTCTCCCAAACTATAGTATCAATTCCGTCTTCAATTATTATAAAAAAAAGTGATTCTCTTATAGAACACGTATCTAAGAGATTAAAAATGAAAGCCACTGAATTTAGTATTATACCTATTTATGATATCCAAAGATATGAGAGTAGTGTAGACCATAAAAGGCTCACAACAGGAATAACTAGTATATTATGGGGATTAGATAATTTTGATGAAGTATTTATTCATGGTTTTGATTTCTTTATTGATTCTAAATCTCATTATTATGATTCAAAATTTTATAATTTTATAAATCAATATATATTAAATAAAGGTCATAAGCATGATAATCTCAAAGAACAGAAATTTGTTCAAAACTTAATTAATAACGGAATAGTTAAGAGATTAATTGATAATATATAATAAATCAGTTTTTCGGACGAATATAATTTATTTACTATATTATACCTATCTAAACTAGAAATAAATAACATGAATACAGCAATTATACTGGCAGCAGGAAATTCAATTAGGTTAGGTGGTAACACACCTAAACAATTTATTAGAATAAATGATAGATTACTTATTGATTATTCTATATCTACTTTTGAAAAAATAAAAAATATTAATAGAATTATAATTGTAGTTTCTAAAAAGTATTATAGTCTAATGAATAAAGAATATCCTAATCACACTATTATATTAGGAGGTGAAACAAGAAAAGAATCTTCCTATAATGGATTACTAGCTTGTGATAAGAGTACTAAAAAGGTATTAATCCATGATTCTGCAAGACCCTTAATAACAAAAGATTTAATAAACAATTGTATTAATAATTTAGATAATTATAATGCTGTAACTTTAGCTATACCTATAAAAGATACCATTGCAAAAATAAAGAATAGTTCTGTTATTAAAATTGATGATAGAGAAACTTTGAGAGCAATACAGACCCCACAGGGCTTCAATTTTACAAAAATTTTAAATTCTCATATCAAAGATAAAAAAAACTATACAGATGATATTCAACTGATGTTAAATAGTAACTACGGTTGTAAATTTATAGAAGGGCACGAGATGAATTTTAAAGTTACGACTAAAATTGATTTTATACTTTTAACAGAGTACCTTAAAAATGCTTGATGGAAAAAAAATAATTGTAATCATTCCTGCAAGAGGTGGCAGTAAGGGAATACCAAAAAAAAATTTAAAAAAATTTTTGGGTAAACCTTTAGTAGAACATAGTATTGATTATGCAAAAGAATCTGAATTTGTAGATCAGATAATTTTAAGTACTGATGATATCAAAATTATGTCCATTGGACAAAAACATAAAATTACATTAGTTGAAAGACCCAGAAAAATAGCAGGCGACTCTGCAACAACAGAAAGTGCTATTGAACATATTATTAAGTTATTTAACTTTTCAGAACAGACTATAATAATTCTTTTACAACCAACAAGTCCTTTAAGACCAACTAATTCATTAGATAAAATGTTGAATATATTTATTAAAGATAAATATGACTCAATGTTAACTTTGAGCCCAATACATCCATTAACTTGGAAGATTTATAGTGACAAAATAAAATCTATGTATGACTTTTTAAATAGACCTAGAAGACAAGATTTTAAAGAAAAAGATTTAATCTATGATGAAAATGGTTCTGTTTATATATTTACAAATAAACTATTTAAAGAAAAAAGAAATAGGCTAGGGGGAAAAATCGGAAACTATATTTTTAAAGAAGAGTATGGAAGGCAAATTGATACACCTTTAGACTTTAAAATTTTAGAAGCGATAGGTTGTTTTTTAAAAAAATAAATGCTATTATTTATAATCTACTATTTATTATCTCCCCTTATATATATTATGTTATATATTGCATCATTTTATAATAAAAAACTAAATATAATAATAGACAAACAAAACAAATCTCTTAAAAAAATAAGAACTAGAATAAAAACTAATAAAAAAAAGATTATTATTCACGCAGCCTCAGCTGGAGAATATGAACAGATAAAGCCTATTCTGAGATTTATTGATAAGAATATCTATTTTGTAATAGTTACCTGCATGTCTCCTACAATATACGAATCAATTAAAAATGATAATTTATCAGATGCATATTGCTACCACCCATTTGATTTGCCTTGGCTTGCAAAAAAATTTTTCAATACTATAAAGCCATCAATATATTTAACAACTCGTCACGATATATGGCCAATACATTTGTATCATGCAAAAAAAATGAATATTAAAACTATCATTATAAATGCTAATTTGTATCAAAAATCAAAAAGACTAAAATGGTATTCAATCAATATCTCAAAATATATTTTTAATTTTTTCGATTTAATCATAGTTCCTTCAAAATCAATAAAAAATTTATTTAAAAAAAAACTTAATATAAATAATACAATTATAGTAAATGATACTCGTTTTGAACAAATTATAGATCGTAAAAATAGCTCAAATGGAATTCCTAAACTTGATCCTATTTATGGAAAAAATAATATAATATTTGGGAGTATTTCATATGAAGATATAAAATTATTTGAAGTTATTAATATGTATATGAAAAATCCAAAATTATCTGGAAATATAATTATTGTACCACATGAAATTGATACTGATTTAATAATAAAAATAGAAGATAGCATTATTAATTCGTGTAGATTTTCTACTTTAAAAGCAAATGATCTTAACGTTCTTTATAAGAATAGAAAGATATGTATTATTGTTGACAAAGTAGGAATTTTACCAGAATTATATAAGTATACAAAAATTGCTTATGTTGGAGGAGGTTTTGGAAAGGGTGTTCATTCTACGACAGAACCTCTAATCTATAATAATATTGTATGCTATGGACCAAATATTGATCTACTTAATGAGGCTAAAGAAATGCATGAAAATGGTTGTGGTTTTATTATTAATAATAGCAAAGAATTTTGGGATATTGTTAATAATGAGTTTTTAAATGGTAAGGGTAATAAAGAATATCAAAGTTTAAGACTTAATATTGAAAAAATGACTGCTGAATATATTACCAAAAAAGTAATTTCTACAAAAAAAATATGTGAGATTATAAATGAATATACTTAAAAAAATTATATCATTAATATTTATTACTATACTTTTTTCAGGTTCTAATATAGAAGAATATATTTATGACATAGAAATTAAGGGTTTGTCAGCTATTGCAGGAAAAGTTGGTAATTGTAATTTAAAAGTTATCAAAAATATGAATAATGAATATGAATTGTCTATAACTACAAAAACAACAAATTTTGCTAAAATTTTATTTCCATATATTGATATAATTAAACTTAAAATTAATAAATATTTTTCATTAATCTCTTTAGAACAAAATACTTCTAATAGTAATAAAATATTAAAAGTTGATATAGACAAAACTAATAAAACAATTACTAGGAATGGAAAAATATTAAGTTTTTATGCAGACACATTATTCTCACCTTATTCTTTAATTTATTTCTTAAAAAATAATGATATCAAACTAAATAATAAGTTTGCCTATAATCTTTTTGATGGGAAAAAAATAGAAAGGATTTTATTATGGGTTTCAAAAATTGAAAAAATTAGTGTACCGTATGGTTCATTTGATTGCTTTAATATTATTCCTATTACAAACGAAAATATAATCAAAAATAATGGTCTGATTGAACTATGGTATAGTACTGATGAAAAGAAACTTCCAGTTAAAATAAAACTAGATACAAAAATTGGTACTTTTATTATGAAACTAAAAAATATAAAATGAAAAATATCTTATTAATAATAAATCCTGTTAGTGGAAATAAAGATTATAATAGATATCTAGGAGCAATAAAAGAGATATTTCATGATTTTAATTTTAAAATTAATATAAAAAAAAGTAAGTACCAAGGACATATAAGTGATATTGTAAAAGAAAGTGATATTTCTAATTATTTTTCTATTGTAATAATGGGAGGAGATGGTAGCTTTCATGAAGCCATTAATGGTATGATGAATAGAAGAGATGAAAAATTAATTCCTATAGGCATTATACCAAATGGGTCCGGAAATTCCTTATGCAGAGACTTAAATTTATTAAATCCACTAAAAGCTGCTAAAGCCATTGCTAATAATCAAAGAATACAGATTGATATTGGTAAGATTACCACAGATAATACTATTATTTATAATTTTAATATTATAGGTTGGGGATTAGTTAGTTCAATTGGAATAAAAGCAGAAAAATACAGATGGTTAGGCCCTAGTAGATATACTATAATAAGTCTAATAGAAATTATTTTGAAAAAAACTTTTAAATCAAAAATTAGCTTTTATAATGAAAAAGAATTAAAAAATGAGATTAGTGACTCCTTTATATTTGGAGTTCTTTGTAATACAATACATACTGGAAAAGGTATGAAAATGGCTCCAAAAGCAAAGATAGATGATGGATTATTAGATTTATTATTAATTAAGAATGTATCAAGATTAAAATTATTAAAATTGATGCCAAAATTATTTTCTGGAACACATATTAATGATGAAAATGTTAGTTATTTCAAAACTAAAAAATTAAAACTTAGCACAAAGAATAATTATAAACTAAATATTGATGGCGAGATCAAAGGTTCTACTTCATTTGATTTTGAAGTCTTACCTAAAAAAATTACTACTTTTAAATAATATTAACTTTTATTTCTCTGTTCAAAAGTTTCTAAGATTAAAATAACACCTTCAGATTTAATATCAGCATAACCACCACTAGTTTTAAAAAATGTGTCATTTCCATCTTTGGTAATTTTTATCTCACCTGGCCCAATAGAAATAATTGAATTAACATGCTTTGCTTTTACTCCAAAA
>Ga0115000_10002595_pt1 | contig 15449 bp, 25 predicted proteins | sample ArcticOcean_MG_C_6_FD_89690 | JGI IMG/M metagenome (GOLD analysis project Ga0115000, IMG submission 89690) | Marine microbial communities from western Arctic Ocean - ArcticOcean_MG_CB8_128 | ecosystem: Environmental > Aquatic > Marine > Oceanic | place: Arctic Ocean: Canada Basin | collected...
TCGATGACAAACGCTCACGATGGGGACTGTTCCTAATGATTGGCAAGCGGGGTAGGTGCTGTAACCCAATAACCTGTTGCTCTTGTGATAATTGCACGGGTGCTAAGGGAGCAGTAGAAACTGGCTATCCTTGTCCAGATATGTTCAAGATGACTGCTCAAGCGACAGTGTTTGCAAGCACTGAACTCGGAAGAATTGATAGTCTTAACGAAGAACTCAACTATCCAGACTGTAATGATTCAAGTGAAACGGACTTTACTACAGGTAATGGTCTGCGTAAATACAGAATGGAAACAGGTGCGACTCCAGTATATGTTGGAATCAGGGAACTAACAAACAAACCCTACGATTGCGATGATAACTATGGTCGAGCCTTCCTTACAAACTGCACAACTGTAATTGACGAGATTATCTCTGTTGCACAAGTACCAGTAACAGACACGACAGATTACACAGCACTTGTCATCTCGCACGATGGCACTGGAAGCCCAACAAGTGTTAATGTTGTTGTCACCAATCAAGTTGGAGCAGTTGACTCTATTACAATAACATTTGTTGGTGGGGCACACGATGGGGTCGAGTGTCTTACTACAGTGTACGACCATGCAGGTAAAGTTGCACAGTGCATAAACTCAATAGGGTATGGGTTGTCGGCAGTGTCATCGACCGACAATATAATTGGCGGTGACCATCCAATAATAGCGGGTACAGGAAATCTTGTAGCAGAACCAATGACGGTCGAATACAACATTAACTCTAAGTTTAAGTGGCGAGCAGGATTTACGATTCAGTTTCCCACTGATGAGTTCCTCACTCAATTTGACTCCTATAGACACCATGTCCCTACAGACACTATATTGCCGTTATCAGAAAGTGGGTATGGGTCTGACATTTGGATGACATGTTGGAGTGGCACTTACGATTACGAGCGATGCCATTACAACGACTACCCAGAGTCTATGTGTCTTCACGATAATGGCACAAGAACGATGTACGCAGAAGCCCCAGTACCCAGTGGTACATGGTGTGCTACTCCCCCAGACACGGGACTTATTGTAACGGGCGGTTTTATTAAGGTGCAAGAGGGATGAAACCAAAGCACCACCTTATACATTGGCATAACAAAGACGGCTCTCAAATGGAGTGCCTGTTGGAGATGTCACAAGACTCAGCCCGTGTTGTAAGCGTAAATCAAATTGATGTGGAAGTCGTGAAACCTAAGCCACCAAAAAAGGTTACTCAAAAGAAAGAGTGCAAAGGCTGTAGCAATCTATCAAAAGTCAAAAACTTAATCACGGGTAGCGTAAAACTGTTAAAATCTGAGTTAGGTGTAGATGGCACAAACTCAGACGAGTTAGAGAGTCGTAAAAAGATTTGTTTAGGATGTGACAAGTATGACTTTGGCGTGTGCACAAGTTGCGGTTGCTTCTTGTCAGCAAAAGTGAAATTGAAAACGGAACAGTGCCCAGAAGGAAAGTGGTGAATTAGATGGCAACATATACATGGACAGGTGGTGCGGGTGATGGACTTTGGCAAACAGCAACTAACTGGGACTTAGCGTCTGGTAATCCAGATGGAGTTGATGATGATGCTGTGTTCAGCAGTGGTGCTGTAAGTTGTACTGGTGTTGACTCTGCAAAAACAATAGGTAATCTTAGAATTGGCTCAGGGTATACTGGGATTCTTGGCGTAACCGCAGGAACAGCGATAACAGTATCTGGTACTACGCTTGACTTTTCTGGTGGTGGTGCGGGGCACAACATACAAGGCACTTGGACTAATGTTGATGTGAATACATCAATATCATCAACACTGAATGCACTGAGGATGACAGACTCTACAATCACAACGCTCACGATTACAGGTGGGGATGGAACAGTGTTTATTGATGGGGGTAATCTTGGATTGACAACTGTAAATCAAATTGGTGCACAATCCTCTAAACTAATTCTGGGTATAGCGGGAAACGGTGTTGCATCAATAACAAACCTAACAATGGATTCTGGTGAAATAACTAGGTATGGCGTTGTGTCTGGTGAGGTTACAATTCTTGGCGGGGTGTTCAAGGACTACGAAGGAACGACCGCAACAATGCACATCTATGACGGGACTGTCGAGCATAAATCATCAAGCACAATAACAACACTCGTTGTCTACGGTGGAGAGTTTGATGGTTCAACTAACACTAACGCTTCTTGCACGATAACGAACACAACACTGTATCAAGGTGGCGAGGTTGATTTGACTTCTGGTCTTGAGAACTACACCCTGACCAATGGTCTTGTCTACAACGGTGGTAACTTCTCTCCAGACAAAGGTACAACTTGGACAATTAGTTAATGAGCGTAACAGAACTAACATACTTTTCTGAAGAGAATGCTACAACAGTGGTAACGAGTAGCACATCGTTTGTAACCGCACACTCGACTACGGGCGAACTCGTGTCTGGTAGAAAGTACCTGATTATGTGTCACGCACTAATTGGTGGAAATGACTCCAATGTTGTATTCAGTTGGCGGTTAATCACTGGCTCTGTAACTCTGAACGAGAGGCACTGCGAACCCGCTAATCGAAAGACTGAGCAGAGTTATGGGTATTGCACGATTTACACGGCAACTGATGGTGACCCCATCACATTACAACAGTTGACTACAGACGCTTCAACCTCTGCAAAAGTTTACTGGTCAAACATTACTGCCATTGATATAACAGACTGGGTTGAGGGGTATGATTATTTTCATGCAACCAACTCAGTGTCGAGCACCCACACAACTACTCACGCAGACAGGGCTACATACACACTCGACCCAACATCTCAACAGAGAGATGGAAAGTGGGCGGTCATTGCACAATCGTCTTGTGGTATAAACAACGGGGGCGTTTCTGTACATACAAGAATAAAGGCTGACAATGTTATTGTGGGCGGTGTGCTTGCAGATGAATTGCTACCAGAGTCTATTCGTGAAGGCGAAGATACCAGTGAACAAACATCATCATGGTTTATGCGTGTCTATGAAGTTGACTCGTCAATATCTACAACACCCGCAGTATTTACTATTCAGACAAAAGATTCGGGCAGTAATGCGTCTCAAAACGAACATGTGTCTAGTGAGTTAATAGGTTTACGGGCGGGGTTGTTTGTCTACGCAGAAGACTACTGGTCTGAGGATGCTGTAACATCTACAAGCGGGAGTTGGGTCACTGGTGCGTCAGGTACTTTGCCCGTTCTAATTGGAAGTGAGATGTCTATTGTTGTCGGCTCTGCAATATACGATGGCGATTCAACGAACAGGTACTGTATGACAGACTTTACCTACAATACAACTGACACATCTATATTTGATTCAGCAAGAACAACTAGCCTGTCCACAAGGTTATATGACAGTAGGGATGAGAACTCTCTAATGTTTTTAGGGAAGGGTATCATACACACTGAGTGGAAGATGCTTTTTGACAAAGACACATCAGCAGATGTCGGAATATCACAAGCATCATTCATAATGTTTAGGACGCAGATAACTGACGGTGAAGTAAAGGTGTGGAATAAATCGTCTGGCACTGGTACTGCGTTCACGGCTAGTGATTGGCTACCCACTGGCGTACCCGCAACAAACGACATAGTTCACTTGACAGCAGATAAGTTGCAGTTCTTAACAACTGGTGGCAACCTTGCATGTAAATCATTTCGAGTTACAAAAGACTTTACAGAGAGCGTGGGCAACCAGTTAGAATCTGCGAGTATAGTGTGCGACAAGTGCTACATCAATAGAACACTTGGCTCGCTGTATATGGATGGAACGATAGCACGAATGTTTGTATACAACGCAAATGGTTCTGAGATGCTTGTGACCTCAACGATAACTGACCTTTACATCTATGGGTCAATGACTCCATTGAACTTTACTGGCTCAACAATAACAAACATTTGGATGACACCAGAAAGAAGTTGTAGTGCGACTACATCGAAAATATCTGGCAAGGCGTTGGTCAAGGCTAGGTCGAAACTCACAGCGACAAGTTTGCTAAGTTCGTTTGGAGAAATCACGGTAACTGGTGGTGTGGTGAATGCAACTGTTGAGGACTTAGACCTAGTTGTGTCGAGGGGAAGCGTTGAGTTCAATGGTAGCACTGCTGACAACATACGAATATATGAGGGTACTGTAACCTTCAACAAAAACACAAACTCAACTATACAAGTGGATGGTGTCATTCATGCTTATGGTGGGTTGCTTTCACTTAGAACTGACACAGGCGTTAAACCAACAATTGCTGACGAGGTAAAATATCTCGGTGGCAGGGTCGTGTTCAGTAATGGGGAAGTTATTACGGAGACATAGTTGTGACAAAAAAAACAAACACCGCAAAGTTTTGTGCAATATCCTGCATTCATGCCCCGCACATTTGCCAAGACTCAAAGAGATGGGTTCTGGATAAACTAGCCAACACAAAAGGCTTGACAGACATGGTGATACTCGGTGACCTCTTTGAAGCCTCGTCAGCAAGCGTTCATCCAGACGAAGCAATGCACCAGTTAGAATACGAGTTTGAGGTTGCGAGTGGATACCTAAAAGACCTTGCGTCAGTTCTCCCTCGTAACTGCAACCTGACTTGGATGCTTGGCAATCACGACTACAACTTAAAAGCCCCAGACCCACGAAGAATATCAAAGGGAGTTCGCTCGCTATGCGACTGGAACAACCATTACGATTTCGGTGGGGAGTTTAGGAAGTGGAAGCAGTACCCCTACATAAAATCAAGCAGGGGAGTTCACAGGATAGGTCAATGTCTTTTTTATCATGGGTTCGATGCAGGTTCAAACTCGGACGAGTTAGAAGGGTTGCAGATGAACTACATCATGGGCGGTAAGTCTAACACGCTGATGGTTAGGGGTCACACACATCGACCAACAACCGCAGGTCACCCAGTCCAGTGCAAAAGGTCGAGCAAGGTCTTGCTACCAAATTGGTATTGTAATGTTGGGCATCAGCGAACGATGAAGGCTCACGACTATCCTGAGTTCATGAAGCGAAGAGATACAACGCAATGGGGCAATGGTTTGCTAATTGGTGAAGCCAACATTCAGGCGAGTTACAAGTCTGGAAAGTGTTGGGACGCTGAACTTTTTATCAGGTAGCAAAAACCCCAGAAAACTATTTTCGATTTCAATTTCTGTGGGCTCACGAACTGTGAGTGTCGATTTATTTTATTTTAATATGCGTTCCTGTTGCGTAAAGGTGAATTGTAAATATATTGACCCGCAGTTACAGAACACAATCAACACTAATATTTGAAAGTTGCAAATATCGAGTCATATCTGCTCCATCTTGGTTCAATTTACTAAACCCAAAAAACTTGGTTTGTAGAATTATGGTATAATACAGTGTTGACAAAATGTTGACATGCTCTTTGACAATTGAATATATGCTGTTCACGAAAGGAAACTTTATGAATAAGAATAAAACGATTACGGTCTCGCAACTGGATGCCTTGTTAAAAAAGGATAAACGATTTGAAGATAACAGTGAGTGCGTTGGTGACGATAGAAGGTTCGTCAACTCCAATACAGGTTGGACTTTATTTGGAGAAGGATGTCACTCGACATACTTCGACTTTGAAGACAACGGGAAGTCAACTGAAACCCTAAAAGAAATTGAAAACGAGTTAGACAACTTTGTCGAAACTCCAAACGATACAGACTAATTGAAACACAACCCGAACAGCATATATTCAACTGGCAAGGGCTAAAATCGCCCCTAGTAATATCAACAAGGCGGTTTACACGCAGGTCAACTTATGTTACACTATGGGCGTGACAATTGTGTCACAATATTCTCGAAAGGAATAATATGAACAAATCAGAAATTAGAAAACACACAGAACTTGAGATTTCAGGCGGGAGTGAAACAGAATCAGCAATCGTATTTGTTTGGAACGACCCCTTTGATAACGACCAAGTAACCATGTCATCAAACGATAGTTTGAGTAATGGCAAACTCTGTGGCGAATCAAACGGTTTTGGTATTGCCTCTTTTGTCATGACACACGAAAGGTTGACAGACGAGGAAATACTTGAGCGAGTGTACGCTGAACAGGGAAATAATTTAGAAGGTACAAAGCGGTTCGATGAACAGTGCTGTCTATCTGTTGGCGATGTGATTTTAGTAAACACGAAACAGTATGTTGTATCACGCCTTGGATTCAATTCGATTACAAAAGCCGAGTTCAAAGAGTGGCAAAACACATCACAGCGTAACCGAAGGTGGTTACCTATGGTACGAAACTTAGACATCATTACAAGGAAGGAAGGATAACCACTATGGACAAAAAACCAAACCAAGCAAAACTAAGTGTCACACTCACAGAGGATGAGATATGGTTCATTCTTAACGAGTGCTCGTATGCTCACGAAGCGTGTGGCGGTCACTGGCTACAGCCTGAACGACTTGCGAAGAAGTTGCAGGGTAGACTAGAAGTTGAGGGGCTAGAGCAGTCTCATGCGTTTTGCAAACCAAAAACGAAACAAGAATTAGAAACAGAAAAGTTAAACAAAGTACTATTACAAATAGTCGAAGGGAAATAATTATGACCAATGAAAATAAACCAATCGGTAAAGAATCAAAACCACGAGCGAAATGGATGCACCAACAAATGTTTACATACCTGTTGGCTCTGCGAGACTCTGGCGTGACCAACATGTTTGGAGCGTCACCATACCTTGTGGACGAGTTTGGGTTAGAGATGCAAGACGCACACAAAGTATGTAGTGTGTGGATGAGTGAGTGTTGTGCGGGGATAGACACTGACGATGTAAGCGTAGACAAGAATATGTACCAAGAGTTTTTAACAGAAATAGAGGAAGGTTAAAATATGGAAGTTAGAGGAACAAATAACACCATCGTAATAACACTGTCGAATACTGAACTCGAAACAATGAGGGACGCATTAGCCAGAGGATACAGCGAGGATACAAAGTTCGTCATGGGCGATAATTGGTGCGACCACCAAATTGTCAGGCGAAACAACTTGATTCACAAATTAGATAAACTAAACACTCTTGAAAGGAGTAAATAATTATGACTACTGAAAAGCAGTTCAATTTCAAAGTCCACCCATCGGTGGCAAATATCATGAGCGAGAAATGTGACTCGCTAAACATCAAACCGCAAGCCATCGTGCACGCTACCAGTGCTACATACTCAGCCGTAATGAAATGGTTGCGTGGTGAGTCGCTCCCTCGTGAGTCGTATCACAAGGCAATCTGCGATACCCTGAGCATTAGGTTCTCAAGGTTCAAGCGAAGTTACAAGGCTGACAGTGCTCGCAGAAAACATCACGAAGTGGATGATGGTGTCACAATCATGCACGCTGAGACTCGCCCTGATTTAGTGGCTAAGACATGCGTGGACGATGTAGTTGCACTCGCATGTATGGTGTCGCAACTCAGCACAAAAGAGCGTGAGCAAATGGACATGATTGTCAACGCAATAAAGGCGAACAAATCATGACCGAGTGCCACACATTAACACTAGAAAAGGATGACGCAAGGATTTCAGTTTCTGGTACAGAGTTCTGTTGTGATGTATCGGCAAAAGTCGAGGGGGAATACACTCCCTCGACACCAGAGGTACGAGCACCAGATAACTCTTGCTTAGAGCCACCATCACCATCACAGTTTGTTGTGAACAACGCAACGACATCGGTGAAGGTCTTTGACCTAGAGGGAGAAGAGATAGGCAACTTGGTTTTCGAGGGCACTGAGTGGTTTGATGAATGGTTCGATGACGAAGACTGTGTATACAAGGTGGAGTGCTAACTCATGCGAGATAAAGAACAAGACCTAAAAGATTTACAAGAGTTGACGAAACTTTACAACAAGGCTGTTGGGGATAATCGTAGCAAGTTCACATTCAGAAACTCTGAAGTGCTAACTGCTTATGCGAAATACCTTATTCAGTATTTAGAAAACGAACTAGGCGTATCAAAAAAAGATGCAAATAGTATTGACATAGTGGTTGACTAAACCTCAACTCCTGCGTTACAATGAAACCGTGACAAATGGTTGTCACAAGATTATTCAAGAAAGGAATAACACATGGCTCATGAAATTATGAAACACGACAAACTGGTACTAGCAGATAAAAAGGCTTGGCATGGCTTGGGACAAGTTATTGATGGTGCTCCATCGGTGGACGAGGCTCTCACGCTTGCAGGTCTTGAGTGGGATGTCAATCAGACACCACTCTATACTCTCATTGAGGGTGAAGATGGCGAAATGAAGAAAGTGGTTATCCCATCACATGTGGCGAACACCCGCAGTGATAACGACCACTTGCTCGGCATTGTTGGCAAGGACTACAAGCCTGTACAGAATCGGCAACTAGGCAAGTTCGTGCTTGAAGTTGCTGAAGACTCTGACCTTGTTGAAATTGAATCAGCAGGTTCGATTCGCAATGGCGAAACAGTATGGTTCTTGGCTAGAACAAAGTCAATCATCACTGTAGGAAAGAATGACGAGTTACATCCTTATGTACTCTTCACGAATGGTCACTCTGGCAAACTCTCTTGTTGGATTATGCCAACAGTGATTAGAGTTGTCTGTCGCAATACGCACCAAGCAGTTGTCAAAGGTATTGATGGCAAAGAGCGTAGTGGCAAGGCTTACAATTTCCGTCACACTTCAACTGTGGCTGACCGAGTTACTGGGTCACGAGATGCCATCATCAATGCGATGCGAGGTATCGAGGAGTATGGCGATTTCGCAAAGGCAACAGCGTCTAAGCAATTCTCTGGAGAGGCTCAACTACGAGACTTCTTCTTGGATGTTTACACTGCGAGTTGGGGCAAAGTTCCAACAGACATTCGCAACGCTACAGACCAGAGGGCGTATGACCGAGCAGTCGATACAGTGGCTAGTTGGGTGACTAACTTCTCCAACGAGAAGAACAACCTCTCTGGTATCGGTGGAACTGTTTGGGCGGGACTCAATGCGGTAACAGAATGGGCTGACCACGACAAAGTGGTACGAGCACATGGTGGTCTCACCAAGTCTGACGCTCGCATTCACGCCAACCTCTTTGGGTCATCGGCTGACCTGAAGAAAGTCGCTCACGACAAAGCGTCTGCATTGATTGCAACGCTCTAAAGAGGAAGAGGCTTGAGGGATGGGGCGGTCGAAAGACCGCCCCTTTAATTATGGAAGACAAACAACTAATAGATTCAGTTAGAGAAGCAGAACAAGCATTGCATGGAACAGTATTGCTGATTCAGGATGAGATGATTAGCCAAGGAGAATTGTGCAGTCAGCCAGACGAGGTTGGTGTACTACTCGATGTGTATGCGAAGTTGATAGCAATTAGAAACTGGGTAGAAACAAAGGACAAAAGAAATGAACATTAAGAAAGTGGTGGGCGATTTGCCCCAACCAAAAACAACCAGAGAATCAGGCACGAGTGCGATTGTCGAACAGGCGAGAACTCTATCGGTGGGTGAGTTCATAGAAATCGAATGTACGAAAAAAGAGGCTAATAAAATCAGGCAAGCAATGTACAGACATTTGCCATCGGTGAAAAGTAGGGTTAATGAGAGAGCCTCTGGTGACTATCTAGTTATACTACATGTGCGTGAAGAACAAAAAAAACAAGATAGACCTTTCGATGCTACCACTAGTATCAAGAATAAAACTGTCAATTGTTGTGGCGGGTGATGCTCTTGAGTCTGGCGATTATGACAAGGTGTCGCAATGGCTGAGATTGGGGGCGAGAGTAGCAGACGAGATAGACGAGATTATGTACGACATAGAGAAAGAAAGGAAACAGAAGGAAGATGACAAGTAGCATAGCCAATAGATTTTATGACCAGAGTGGCAAGTCGCAGTACGAGGTTAAGTGTAAAGGAAACCCACGCAAGTTAAGAAAGCCAACGATTCGTGATGCACGAGAGCATGGGTGGATTCCATCGGTGACAACTGTGCTGAAGATGCTGAGTAAGCCATCACTAGAATATTGGAAGACTCAGCAGTTACTTGAGTCAGCATTGACGCACCCTTTCATCGGTCACCCTAACTACAAAGTGGATGATTTGGTGCAGGACATAATTTTCGAGGCGGGGCATGTATCCAGAACTGCGATGGACTTGGGCACTGAGTACCACGATGAGATTGAGGCTCTAATGAGATGCTTCCAGCATTCAAAGAGACCCAACTTCAAACCATTCGTTATGCCAGAAGAGACAGTCACTGCACTAACTCAGTTCAAGTTAGATATTGGGCTGAAGCCAATATACTTTGAAGAACCATTTGCACACACTCTAGGATTTGGTGGTAGATGCGACCTCATAGGCAAGTGTGAAATAGGTGACTACTCTGGGTGGTGCATAATTGACTGGAAGACGCAAGGAACAAAAGCGGGACGCAAGGCTAACTTCTGGGAAGATTGGTCACTGCAATTGTCTGCTTATGCTCATGGTGTAGCAGACCACATCGGTGTAGAAGACATAGCGTCAGCCAAACTCATCTCAGTTGTAGTGTCCACGAAAGAGGTGGGTCGAGTTGAGTGGAAAGTTTGGGACAATGAAGAAGACCATCGGTGGGAACTCTTCAAGAATGTGTTAGAATTATGGAAGTCCCCACTTGGGACAAATACAGATTTAAGTTTTGAAAGGAAACGAGATGACGAAGAAGAAAACAACAACTAAGAAAACAGCAACAAAGAAACCTGAGAAGAAACTCAGCACATGGGAAACACTCTCTGTAATAAACTGCAATGAGTGGGTAGAGAAGAAAGGCAAGTTCAATTATTTAAGTTGGACTTATGCTTGGTCAATTCTCATGAAGCACTATCCTAACTCGACATTCTTTAACCATCTAAACGAGGATGGCTACCCATGCTTCTTTGATGCAAAAGGTAACGCAATGGTAAGGGTATCATTGACAGTTCAGGATATAGAACACACAGAAGACTTTGCGATAACAGATAATCGCAACAACTCAATTCTCTTCCCAGATTCATCGGATGTCAACACTGCCTTGAAGCGTTGTTTGGTAAAGGCGATGGCTTGGCATGGTTTAGGTAGTTACATTTACAGTGGCAGTGACTTACCTGAAAATTGCGAAGAACCCATCGGTGAAGAAGAAGATTTAGAGCCAAAGATAACACCAGAAATAATGAAGGCAGTAAATGGTTTACGAGTAGCCTTGGTAGAATTAGATAAAGTTAGACCAGAGGGCGAAGTAGCGAATTGGTTTGACAAGAGTGAGCAAGATGTACTTGAATGGTTCTTGAACATTGCTCAACAGCGAAAGTGGGGCATCACCCCAGAGTCGTGTGACAAAATAACAGCACAAGTAATAGCAAAGGTGAACGAATATGAACTCAGTTAATATCATGGGTAGACTAGCCAGAGACCCAGAGGTCAAGCAAACAGAGAAGACAGCAATATGTGGTTTTGCAGTTGGGTTCAACGACCCATACAATAAAGACAAGAGCAACTTCATTGACTGTGTTGCATTTGGCAAAACAGCAGAGACCATCGGTGAGTATCTCAAGAAGGGTGACCCAATCTTGATTACAGGTAGACTGCAACAAGACAAGTGGGTTGCTAAGGATGGTAGCAATCGGTCAAAGATTGTTCTGAACTGCGAGAGGTTTAGTTTCGTCCCAAAGTCAAAAGATACAGGTGGCAGTGCTCCAAGCCAAAACCCATCGGTGACTCAAGAGCCAATCCCGTTTTGAATGGGTTAAGTGACTCAGGTTTAATAGCCAAGCAGAACAACCTCAGAAAACTGTTTAGGTTGATGGGGGTAGATTTCGCAGACCTCGCTAACGAAATCTATTTAGGGAACTTCAATGATTCTGTCCTGCCAAAGTTCAATGCGTTTCTCGACATCTTTGGTGGGGTCGAGAACCCAAGGCTGACACTGTATCTTATGGATTCCTGTGACCTAGATTTAAGGGACGAGCGTACACCCTCTGACTATGGGCGAGAGGTAATGAGGGGTTGGCTCGTTGAAGACTGCCTCGCCTCTGCACTTCGTTCTCGTGGACTGGATGTCACGATGTGTGGTAGCGACAAGAACAGAGAGTTCTTCACAGTCAACAAGGGCATGACTCCAAACACACCAGACTTGATTGTAAACAATCGGTACATAGAGGTTGTTACTGACTGGACAGGATGGTGGAAGAGAAAAGATAGGGTTGACCTCAGACTACACAAGTTAGACATGCTGTATGGGTATGGGGCAATACTCATCGGTGTATGTCCCAAGAATGAAACGCTCTTGATGATAGACACGAAGATAACCCCAAGAGAGTCGTGGGTGTCAGGCTCAATTGATGGGTACAACAAGAGTGGAAATACGCTACATGGCGTAAGGTTAAATATTGGTACGATAGATTCACAAATAGATTTACTTGAAAGGAAATTACAGTGACTACAAAGATAAGAATAACACACAACATAAGGTCATTTCTCTTAATGTCAATTGAGATAATGGGGTCGCTCGCTCACAAGAGTGTTGAGAAGAGAGACGAGGGGCACGCCTCTACAAACAGTTTGATAAGTACGCTCATCGGTGACATAGACTACCTTGAAGATATTGAAGATGACGAGGTGCACGACCTCATCATGAACGATACAACTGCACTATGCGTACTGGCATCGGTGAAGGGTGTTATAACTAGCAGTTTGTTTGACCGAGAGGCTTTGTTCAAAGAGGCTTGCTCAGTAATGGAAGTAGATTACAACAAGGTGAACATGGAAGCCTTCATAGAAAAGATGGCATCGGTGAACATGGCTCTGTACGACATAATTGAGTCAGCACTAGAGGGTGATGTAATGGAGCAGTGGAACAAGTCCAAGGTGCGTATGGGCTGTAAAGTTCTATACGATATAGATGACAAATGCACGAAAGGCAATGACAATGGAAACGAGAGAATATAGGTTTGTTGGTGGTGTTGCAGATGGACAAGTTCGTAACCTATCTAAGCATGCTAAGTACATTTCTGTACCATGCCCAAGATTATGGGAAACCCCACATAAGGACGATGTTGAAAATGAAATGCTTTATATCCCGCACAATGGAATACTGTGGCTTGCAACTATATTCAGGAATATGGAGAGGCTTGGTTACTCCCCTTGGATGTTTGCTTCTGATGATTAGTTACCCGCCATTATTCTGGTCTAGGCTATATGTCATCGGTGTAGGTGTTAGGTATGCCACATGTTAAAACTAAATACCAACCCACAGCATACGACCTATAGTTATGAGTACAATTCACAATGTATCGGTACTAGCATGTGGTTCATGCCAGTACAGTTATTCCTTTCGCACTGGGGGTGGTTAATTCTTCCCTCAGTGTTTTCTTTCCTCTCTCCATCGGTGAGGGTCTTGGTCAAGTTAAAAGTAATGACTCCTTTGGCTGAGGCTTCACCCTTGGATAGAATGTTGCTACAATCTGCAACGACAATTTAATCTTGCATAACCATGCAGGGGTTTTCAGAGATTGGTTTTCTCCCCTTTATAAAAAACAGTCTACACATGACTCTCGCTAATGAGACAAGTAGTCTCTAGCCAGTATGTAAGTTTGAGTGGCTTACATGAGAAAGTTGGTTAGTCAGTGTTCTACGAGTTTCATTCCTTGAAACAAAACCTCTTCATAGGTCTGCGAAAGCGAAGAGTCTGGCAAGAAGGAATCAAGCATTGACTAGAACATCTCAACCAAAGCATGGTTCAATACACTGGCAGTGCTACTATTGCCAGTAAAGACCCACTCTCTAAACACAGTTTCTCGAAAGGAATACTAATGAGCGAAAGAACAATAGACGAAGTATCAACATCGGAGTCATGGGCTATAAGCCGAGTAGATGCGAAGAGGGTACATGATGCTATACCTGACCATGTACGCAGAGGATTCAATCGGTTACAGTCTCTTATCAAGAGAGCACTAGTCATCGTGTTTGAGGATGGTGAAGATGTGGAGTATCTCATCGGTAAGATAGAAGCGTATTACGCAAGTGAGGAAGGCAGAGGAAGATTTGCTAGACTCTCATGCACTTGGCTTCAAGACGAGGGTTGGACAGAGCACGAAGACCTCTGGAATCCAGACAGGGCTAGAGAAGCGAGGCACAACGACAAGGTTGGTAAGACATTCTTTAAGGAACTAGAGGACAAGGATATAGAGAGAGAGGAAGATTCAAGAAGAGAGTACATCTTGAAACAACCACAATCTGACTTAGATATTGCTTGTGATGCCATAATTGCTGACAAGTCAAATGGGTACAAGACCAGTGATAAAATCATAAACAGCACATTGGGCAGAATGTTACTTGTCAAGAGACTTAAAGGCTAGTACACTTATCATCGGTGGTACTCATAACTAGGGCGAGTTATAAATTGCATAAGCGTAATAAATACAACGCAAAACCTACTGAATACAAAGGGCGTAAATATCATTCCAAGATGGAAGCAACTTACGCCCAGTCCCTAGATAGAGACCCGCAGGTATTATGGTGGACTCCACAGGTAGGCTTTGACCTAACTGAAGACCATCGGTATGTAGTAGATTTTCTCGTGGCTAAAGTGAATGGTGAGTTATACGCAGTAGAGGTGAAGGGTCGTGATACTCCTCAATCTAAAAAGCACTTTAAGATGTGGCGTAAGTATGGGGTTTTACCCTTAGTCATTGTGTACAGCAATAGAACAGAGGTAATACAAGATGGACTCGAACCAGTCGCACGATGAGTTAGCACCAAGGGTGTATAAGTTAGAAGGTGAGGTCAGCCATTTGGTTTCCTCAATTGAGAACACAAATAAATTAGTAGTAGACCTTGGCTCAAAGATAGATAGCCTTACGAGTAGGGGTCAAGTACAACCAAGCATCATAATTTCAACAGGGGCGTTAATGGTTGGAATCATTGCAACCTTATCGGCATTCGTTGTGTATACTAACAGTGCAAGTTTAGCACCAGTTGAGGTGCGTGTTGACTTGCTCGAACAATCGGTGTCGCTTAACTCAGACCTAGTTAGGGACTTATTACAGAGGACTAGTCATGATTCGACTTCTAACTAAATCTATTTTAGGATTCTTCATCGGTGGCATGTCTGGCTGTGGCGGGATATTTGATTGGACGAACTCGAAGACCCCAACAAATACACCCTCTGAAATTGCAAGCAACATAGCGTCTAGTGCTGAGAGTTATACAGCCCTGCCAATGGTTGGAGCATTAAGCATGATAGGGGGAGTCGTTCTACTCTTTTTTTCAAGGGGTCAACGAGGCTGGTTACCCTTATCAATTGGGGTTAGTTTGGTCGTTTTGAATATCATCATCATTGAATATCTACACGCTGTAGCAATTCCTTTGGTGGTGCTGTCTGGTCTTATTGGTCTGGCTTGGACAGTGAAAATTATACGAGACCTATACATGGGAGATAGTGATGGTAAACATGATTGCAA
>Ga0115000_10002596_pt1 | contig 15439 bp, 14 predicted proteins | sample ArcticOcean_MG_C_6_FD_89690 | JGI IMG/M metagenome (GOLD analysis project Ga0115000, IMG submission 89690) | Marine microbial communities from western Arctic Ocean - ArcticOcean_MG_CB8_128 | ecosystem: Environmental > Aquatic > Marine > Oceanic | place: Arctic Ocean: Canada Basin | collected...
CGATACTTCCAGAAGACTCTACCGGTTATTGCATCGACCGCCATGACGGTGTTCGGACGTTCGGTGACATACATGATGCCGTCCACCACTATCGGATTCGACTGCCATGCACCGAAGACTTGGTTTTGCAGGGTCCACTGTAATTTAAGGTCGGTGACATTCTCCGGCGTGATCTGATCTAGCTGACTATAACGCTGACTTTTATAACCACCATTATAGGTAAGCCAATTCTCTGGTTCGTCTGCCGAATTTAGAATTCGCTCGTAGGAAGCTTGTGCGAAGGCATTTGTCGCCGCAAAGCATAGAAGCAGTGCAGCGCTAGTTGTTCTAATTTGGTTTGCTAATTTCATTCTAAACCTCGCAGGGTAAGCAGGTAGCCAATGACATCGGCCACTTCATCACTTGTCATAGTCGTCGGTTGTTTGCTTGGTTCGTCGCTGATTTCGTAGGAAACCAAGTCGGTTTTCTTCAACGAGCGGAGTCGCTCCCCTGAATCGATTACCTGAACGGTATAGGTATCCTCATTAAGTCGTCTGCCAACGATAGTCTCTTCAAATCGAGTAACGAGCCGCACGGGGCGGTTGATCGGCAGCAGCGCAGTCGCTGGGTCAAGTAGGTTCCGCTGCAAGGACGCAGGAGTACGAATTGCACCGATGTTACTTAAGTCAGGCGCTGTGCGCGGACCTACCCCCCTCACTCGGTGACAGTCTGCACATTGACCTTCGCCTTCGAACAACGCCTTCCCGCGAACTGGGTCGCCGATTTTTACCGCCTCTCCCTCGGGATCGAAGCCGGCGCGAATAAAGGCAATCACTCCATTCATTTCTTCACTGCGCAGACTAAAGGCCGGCATACGCCCTTCTCCGGCGCCATCACTAATGACCTGCCTTAGATCGGCGTCCGATTGTACGGACCGAAATTGCCCGGTGCGCAGGTTAATGCCGTCCACGAGAGCACCTTGTGGTCCATGGCACAGAGCACATTGCTGGGTATACACTTGAGAGCCCGCCTCAATCGCTTCGCTGGTGTATTGGTGGTCACCAACTTCTTGCGCTAGGGCTTGCTGCACCGACATCGCGAGCAAACCTGAGCAGACTAGCGTGGAGAGTCTAACGATCATCGCAATTTTAATTTTCATAGTAGCTTCATCAATATCTTTGTTAGAAGAGGGAGAGTAATCCGAAATGCACTAGTCCGTATAGGCATAAAATGCCAAGGCTGCCCGATAGAGACTGTATACATCGACCTTAGAACTAACCGCGTAGGGTGTATGAATCGAGAGCAGGGGAACACCGAAATCGATAACTTCGATGTTCTGTGCAGAAAACTCTCCACCGATAGTCCCGCCGCCGCCTACACCCACTTTGTAAGTCACTGTCTGCCAGGGTACATCGTTGCTATCCAGCAGCTGCCGAGTCCACGCGATAAACTCGCTATTGGCAGTGTTACCTTGCCCGTAGAGCTTGAGATTAACGCCATAACCTAACTTAGGGGCATTGCCTGGCTCCCAAACACCTGGGTTCATTGGATTGATCCCTGGGTTTACGTCTATGGATATAAATTTAGTCTGACGCAACGCGCTACGAAATAAGGGTTCACGATAGTCCCCTTGCAGTTGTGCATACAAAAGCCTGGAAAGCAGATCGGCAAAGTAGTCGGAGTGTGCACCGGTATTATTTCTATTGCCTACTTCCTCGTTATCAACCAAGAAGGCCATAGTAGTCTTATCTGGATGGTCGATCTGCGCCACTGCACGCAGTGCAGCATAGGACGCAAGCCGGTCATCCTGACCGTAGGCGGCGATTAGCCCTCTATCGAATCCCATGTCCCGAGGCGCTCCTGCCGGTACCAAGGAGAGTTCCGCCGAGACCAAATCGGCTCGCGTAACGCCGTACTCCTGACTTAGATAGGCTAGAACCTGATCGGCTATATCGCCGCCGTCTTCACCTGGAATATGCCCTATGATTGGGTCGAGGTCTTCTGGGGTAATAAAATCAGCTAGAGTCTTGGAATTCCTACTGCGATCAACATGCGGGGACAGCTCTGGAATCATAAAGATGGGATCGTCGGTGTCCAAACCTACGGATACCTGAATACTTGTTCCATCCTTCTTATCTATACGACCCATAAGGGCTAGCGGCAGGTTGGTCCATTGGTGGTATTTAATGCCACCATGATAATTAGTCTGGAACAGCGCAAATTCACTGGCCTCAAATAGTGGCCTTCCCTTCAGCTCTAGACGCGGCGAGTCGATATGCGAACCGATAATATGAAAACCATCTTGTATCGCCTCTTCGCCAATTACCAGGAGGCTTATTGTGCGATCTCGATTCACTTCATAAATTTTCTTGCCCGGAACGATGTCGGTAGAATCTGTTAACTCTTCAAAGCCGTTCTGCTCAGCGAAGGCGACTGCCTCTGCTACAAAACTCAGTTCAGTGCGCGCCTTATGAATGAACGCTTTGTAATCTTCGGCAAACGCAAATACTGTTTCGCGATCGCTGTCTGACATGCCTATCCAAGAAGATTCACATTGCAGGGAGTCAATACAGTCATCTGAAGATTGCGCACTGGATGTTGCCATCGAAAAAGACACGGCAGTTAGTAGTAACGCTGTTATCCAAGCGCGCATGCTACCTGAATTCAATAAAGAGATTCTCATGGTTCTTCCTTTAGGTTTTTGCTAATTTGATGCCCAGCAACCTGCAAATACCTTTGGCTCAAGGCGAGGGGTAATTTTGCAAACAGCTGAAAAAGGTCCCGCTATCAATATTACCACCAGAAAGGACTATCGCAGCAGTGCCACCACTTATGTCTACTTTATTATGCAGCAAGGCGGCTAAGGCGACGGCACCGCCAGGCTCAATCACCAGCTTAAGGTAGCGAAACGCAAAGCTAATAGCATGAGCAACCTCATCTTCACTAACCACCAAAAAATCGTCTACTGTCTTACTATTGATCGACCAGGTAATTTCGCCAGGTTGCGCAGCCATTAGTGCATCGCAGCTAGTCTTGTGCTGCGGCTCAATCTGGATGCGCTTACCAGCAGCCTTCGAGATACTATGATCGTCGTAGTTCTCTGGCTCTACGCCATAGACCCTTGTCGCACTATTAATTTCTTTGACTGCTGTTGAGAGACCAGCCAGCAGGCCACCCCCACCGCAAGGGCTCAACACAGCATCGGGTATACAATTTTTACCCGCCAACTGCTGCATTATCTCAAGGCCACAGGTGCCCTGCCCTGCAATCACATCTATATCATCAAAAGCAGGGACTAGAGTGGCACCACTGGACGCCGCAATGTCCGCAGCAATTTCTTCGCGGGACTCCGTAGCGCGGTCATAAAGGCGAATACGTGCGCCCAGCCGCTCGGTGCCTTCCTTCTTGATGGATGGCGCGTCAGAGGGCATGACGATGGTCGCGTTCATACCCAACAATTTAGCAGCGTAGGCGATACCTTGCGCATGATTACCTGAGGAGAATGCCACAGCGCCTTTTGCTCGCTCTGCGTCACTCATTTGACATAGTCGATTGTAGGCACCACGAAACTTGAACGCGCCAACATGTTGTAGGCATTCTGGCTTGATAAAAATTTCAGCGTTTACTCTTTCATTTAGGACTGCCGAGGTATGAATTGGGGTCTCAATTGCTATACCTCGAAGTCGATCTGCGGCTTGATTAATATCTTCGAGGTGAACTGTCATACTCTTTTCTTACCGAGCTTCTGACCTAGATCCTTATTCTTCTTTATTCGCCTTTTCTGTGAAATCTGTTGTTGCGTCAGGCCTTCCTCTCCCTTAATGAAAGGATTATCGCCGCTACGCAATTCGATTCGCACCGGGGTGCCCTCCAACTTCAACACCTTACGAAAAGTTTTCTCCAGATAACGACTGTAATTGCCCGGTAGTTTATCGGTCTGCTTTCCATGTATAACAATTATTGGCGGGTTCTGACCGCCTGCGTGGGCATAGCGCAGTTTGATGCGCCTACCATTAATCAGCGGTGGCGCGTGATCGGTAACTGCATCTTGAAGTAGCTCGGTGAGTCGATGGGTCGTCAGAGTCTTGGTCGCCGACTCGTAGGCCGTATGTATAGATTTATAGAGATCACCCACCCCGGTACCGTAGAGCGCCGAGATGTAATGAATTTTCGCGAAATCCACGAAGACAAAACGGCGACGAATATCATCTTTAACCTGATCCTTGTCTTCAGAGTGCATGTTATCCCATTTATTGATGGCGATAACGAGCGCACGCCCCGTCTCAATAACATAGCCAAGTAAGTGCAGATCCTGCTCTACGATTCCGGTGCGAGCATCGATGATCAACACCACCACATGCGCGTCTTGGATAGCTTGCAGTGATTTAACTACCGAAAATTTTTCGACCGTATGTCTGGTTTGGCCTCTCTTCTTTATTCCCGCTGTATCGATAAGCGTATAGCGCCTTCCGCGCCTCTCGAAGGGAATATAGACACTATCTCTAGTGGTACCGGGTTCATCGAACACGACTACTCGCTCTTCACCTAGCATTCTGTTTACCAGCGTCGACTTGCCGACATTTGGTCTGCCGGCAATCGCAATCTTTATACCTGTTTCCTCAATATTCTCAGGCGCTGCTTCACCTTCACCCGCATCATTTGCCGCCTGTTCGAAGTCGGCCAATACCTTAACCAGCATGCTCTTCACGCCACGGCCCTGAGTCGCAGTGATGGGAAATATTTCCGACAGACCTAAGCTATAAAAATCTACTAACGCCGCATCGGGGTCACGACCATCGATCTTGTTTACGACTAGGTAGGTGTTCTTGCTGCGCTTACGTAGGTGGTCGAGGATACGGTTGTCATCTGGCAGGAGACCATCCTTCGCATCTACCATAAAAAGGCAGATATTAGCCTCTTCGATAGCTTGGAGTGACTGCGAGGCCATCTCCAAGTCGATACCTTCTTCATCGCCGCTAATTCCGCCGGTGTCGATAGCTATGAATGACTGGCCTTCAATTTCCCCGCCGCCATATTTCCTATCGCGAGTAAGACCGGGGATATTTGCAACCAACGCATCACGAGATCGCGTGAGTCGATTAAAGAGAGTGGATTTGCCGACGTTGGGACGGCCAACAAGGGCTATGACTGGCCTCATGGTAATAACCTAGATTAGTTTGCAAACAGTGTTTTGCGAATGCTATTGCAATTGATAAGCGGTTAGTCGACCGCTATTGCCGAAAACGTAAAGACGGCCATTGTTGGCTAAAAGATTAGCTCTGACCCCATCATCATCAGCCTGGATTCGACCTACTATGCGCCCATCAATCTGCGACAGTAAGTGCACATAACCTTCATAGTCAGCTACTGCGATATAGTTGCCGACGGCTGTTGGTGCCGTAATTGCTCTATTGAGTAGATCAGAGTTCTCCCAAACGATATCTTCGCTATTGTCTCTAATCGCAAATACCTGACTCTGGTCATCGCAGTAGTAGATATTACCGAAGCCCTTCGCCATGCCATGGTAGCTAGAAGCCTCCATACCCCAGACGATTCGCCCGGAAATGACCTCGAACGCCATCAAGTTACCCTGATAGCTTGCTGCTAGAATTCGACCGCCGTCTAGCAATAAATCGCCATCCACATCAATGACGCGGTCGATATCGTACTCACCTTCAGGGACGGCTACCCGTTCCTCCCAAAGGTAGACCCCATCAACCGCCGAAACTGCGACAAGCGTGCCATTGCTAAACCCTGCGATCACCGCATCTGCAGTAATAACAGGCTTGCTACTGCCGCGCAGTGTCAGTGCTGGCTGAGTAGTCTCGTAAGTCCAACGCAGCTCACCGTCATCGAAATTGAGTGCGACCAGCTTGTCGTCTACTGTCTGTGCGACAACGACATCGCCATTCGTTTGTGGCGCAGACAGAACTTCACTGGAGACCGCGCGTTGCCATATAAGGCTTCCATCAGCTTGATCGAGCACTACAACTTCAGCACTCTCTATAGCAATCATAACCAGGCCCTCACCAGAGCCAACTCCGCCGGTGATCACTCCTTCAACTTGAGTACTCCACAGCGTGTTTCCTGTGCTAATTTCTATTGCGACTACATCGCCGTCCTCGCTTGCCGCATAAATTACGCCACTGTCTATCGAGGGGGTTATCTGTGTGTAATTGCTGCCCTGCCCGTTTCCGACATTCACGCTCCACTGACGAATCAATGCTGCCTCAGTAGGGATATTGACCAAAGGCGTAGGCGGATCGACTTCATCCTCGGAAAACCAACCCAGTGGATTTAGGCTGGCAGCGCTGAACCCTGCACAGGCTGTTAACGTAGAAGCTAGTGCAAGCAGCACTAGCAGACGAGCCCCAGAGGTCACGCAATTTTGGATTGATCCGGTGCTCGTAGGGTTCATCTTGAAACTCATCTGGCTATCTGTGAACTCGCGGTAAGGGCTAGCTTTCGTTGGACAGTTCGTCCAGCTTCATGCGCAGACCATCGCTATTCGATCCTGCCTGCTGGGCGGCGATGTAGGCATCACGCGCATCTACTTCTCGGTCCATCGCTATGTAGATATCACCACGCAATTCCGAATAACCAGCTTCAAAGGTTTTTGGGTCTAGGTTGTTCACGAGCGCGAGTGCACGCTCGGCTTCGCCCTTCGCCAAAATAATGCGACCAAGCCGCAAGTTCGCGGTCAATACCAGACCCTCGTTGGCCTCGTTGAATAGTCCGCCCTGCTCGTTATCTAGAATCCATTGTAGAGAGGCTTCCGCTGCATCCAAATCATTGTTCTGCACAGACTGTTGCGCCGCGAATAAGGAACCCAACTTAGCGTAAGTAGAACCGCCATGTTCACTGCGTAATATCTTACCTAGCTCGACTATACGTTCCGAATCTTGCGGAATAAGCAACTTACCCGGCTGCCCAGCTTCGCTGATCGCCAACGAAAGAATCTCCTCGTACATATCCGAGGCACTATCGATGTTAGCATTTTGGGAATTAGTCCAAACCAACCACCCAGTGATTGCCGCAAAACCTACAACAACGAGAATGACTAACTGCTTGCCATTTTCTTCCCACCACTGCTTAAGTGATTCTATTGTTTCTTCTTCTGCCGCGTTTATCGCCACGACTTACTCCTTAATTTATTCAATGACTAAAACAGTTTTACCTGCCCGGATTATCAGACCACCACATTCGGTAAACTATCCCTGACCAACCGTTAATACTACCTGTTTAAGGCTCGGCTGACACGAATCAATGCTGCTATCACTCTGAAATACTAAGAATTTCGGCAAGTTTATCGCCGCAATTGGCTAGTTCGACGCTGACCGAGTCGCCAGAATCAATTAAATGGCGAATTTTGACTGTTTCCAAAGGCTGTTCCGACTCTGTCTCCAACACAATAGCCAGCCGCGCGCCGCTGTTGAACGCGCGCTTCATCTGATTACTGTACTTTCCCCCACCACAATGCGTGATAAGGCCGATTTCAGGAAATCGCTGCCGCAATTGCTTGGCTAGTAGCACAGCAGATCCCGCCAGCTGGCCACCAACAACCACCATATACACGTCTATAACCTGCGCTGTGGCTTCGGGAATCTTGCCTAGCGAATCCAGCATCAAGACAAGCCTTTCGACACCCATAGCAAAACCAGCCGCGACCGTTGGCTTGCCGCCAAGCTGTTCAACGAGGCCGTCGTAGCGACCTCCGCCGCAGACTGTGCCCTGCGCGCCCAAAGAATCGGTAGTCCACTCAAACACACAATTATTGTAGTAGTCCAATCCTCTAACCAATCGAGGGCTTTCAGTGAATTCAACCCCAAGCTGGGTAAGCAAGCTCTTTAGCTCGCTATAGTGGATGACACTCTCGTCACTGACGTAGTCCACCAGGGCAGGTGCGCCTTTTAGAGCTTCTTGAACATCCGGGTTCTTGCTATCTAGCACCCGCATCGGATTGCTGTGCGAACGGTTGCGCGCATCATCATCGAGCTCTTCGGCATGGAAAACCAAGAATGCTGTTAAGGCGGCGGCATAGCGCTTTCTATCTTCAGCTGTGCCGATATTGTTAATCTCTAGAGTAAGGTAATTCTCTAAACCCAGATCTTGCCAGAGCGAGGCCGAAAGCTGAATAACCTCGGCGTCGATGTCCGGCCCCGCCATACCAAATGCCTCGACACCAAACTGTTGAAACTGTCGATAGCGGCCCTTCTGCGGCCTTTCATGGCGAAACATTGGGCCCTGATACCAGAGTCGTTGCTGCTGATTGAATAATAAACCGTGCTGGTCGGCAGCACGCACACAACCGGCCGTGCCTTCTGGACGCAAACTCAAGTTATCGCCGTTGCGATCGTCGAAACTGTACATCTCCTTCTCAACGATGTCAGTGACCTCGCCGATTGAACGCTTAAACAGTTGTGTCTGCTCGAGAATAGGAAAACGTATTTCCCGATAGCCATAACGGCGCACTACCCCCTGGAAGCACTTCTCAACATATTGCCAGTTAGGGGTTTGGTCGGGAAGTATGTCATTCATACCTCGAATTGCTTGTAGTTTCGCCATAGGTTTGTGACTGATCGCTAGCTTGAGGCGATTAGGTTTTCATCCATTTTCTTCTTGTCGGCAACGCGCTGACGCACCATCGCCTCTAATTCATCCACAAGATTTTCGTTAGTAATCTTGTGATCGGGAACACCTTCTTTGTAGACGAGGTTACTTGGGCTGGCACCGGTCAAACCGATCTCAGCAACCTTCGCCTCACCCGGGCCATTCACGATACAGCCAATGACCGCGACATCAATCGGTGTCGTTATGTCTTCTAACCGGGACTCTAATTCATTAACCACGGAGATCACATCGAAATTCTGCCGGCTACAACTAGGGCAAGCTACCAAATTGACACCCTTATGACGAAGGCCTAAGCTTTTTAGTATATCGAAACCAACCTTGACCTCTTCGACTGGGTCCGCTGCAAGGGAGACTCGAATCGTATCGCCTATCCCATCCATCAACAGTGCGCCTAGCCCGATAGCAGATTTAACTGTACCAGAGCGAAGACCGCCTGCCTCGGTGATGCCGAGATGGAATGGCTGATCGATCTGTGTCGCTAGGCTGCGATAGGCCGCCAGTGTCATGAATATTTCGGAGGCTTTAAGGCTGATTTTGAAATTTTGAAAGTCAAGCTTGTCGAGTATATCAATTTGCGTAAGCGCGGACTCAACCATCGCCTCGGAATTCGGCTCCTTGTATTTGCGCAGTAAATTCTTCCCAAGAGAGCCTGCATTCACGCCAATTCGAAGCGGTATATTCTTGTCTTTCGCACTACCGACAACGGCGCGAATACGCTCCTCACTGCCGATATTGCCCGGATTGATGCGCAGGCAATCAACCCCATTATCTAATACTTTCAAGGCAATACGGTAATCGAAATGTATATCGGCGACTAAAGGTACTTCTACCTGTGAGCGAATTTTTCTGAAGGCCTCAGCCGCGTCCATACTCGGAACGGAAACGCGGACAATATCAACGCCCGCTCTTACCATGTTATTGATCTGGACTAATGTCGCATCCACGTCGCAGGTCTCGGTGTTGGTCATGGTCTGCACAGAAATTGGTGCACCGCCGCCCACAGGGATATTGCCAACCATAATTTGGCGAGTCTGGCGGCGAGTAATTAATGGATTAGTCTTCATGGGTTACAAGCCTACAGTGAGGCGTGCTGAGTTGTCGATTCGAATATCACCAGAGAGGTCAATTTCATCGCCGTTCAGGCTCATGACGGTAAAGAGAGCATCACCTAGTAGGATATTGAATGGCGCACTGCCAGTAATTTCTAAAACATCGCCCGCTGCGCGGATATCGCGATAGATCTGCTGAGATTCGCTGTCATTCACTTCAATCCAGCTCTGCCCAGTAAAACAGATTCGTAGGATATCGTTTCCGATCGCTTGTATACTGATCAAACGAGGCTGATCGGTCTTGACAGTCGACTCGGCGCCCACTGTTTGTTCTACTGTCAATACTTGTAATGCAGCCGTTAAATCCTCCAGGGTAGTTTCCCCTTCGGCTCCGCCACTCTCGCTACTTTCGCCATTCTCGCCACTCTCGCCACTCTCAATTCTCCGAGCGACCTGTGGACCCACAATTGAGCCTGGATCTACTTCGAGAAACCGCTCAGGAACATCGACTGCTCCTGCTACTAGCAATGGGGTTATCATTGGCTGACGAGCTGGGGCGGAAATTTTTTCAGGCTCGACTTCCAGGGTAAATTGCGGCTGTGTCGTTACTTGCAGCTCATTAAGCCTGGGCAAGCTAGCTCGAACGTCATCAACAGGTTCAACGGTATTCGGCACATCCGAAACCGACTTCTGTGTAAAATAGCTATTCACTAGCCACAATCCCAAAAATCCGGCGATAAAAACTAGTAGAGAAATAATTACCAAAGGCTTGTTGCGACCTTTTTTTTTGCGCGCTCTTAATAAGCGTCTCTCTTCCTTACTGTCGGCTTTCTGTTGATGCGTGAACTCGTCATAGCGAGACAATAAATCTTCAACATCCAAGCCCAGCAATAAGGCATAACTCTTCAAATATCCCTTCGCGAAAACAGCGCCAGGTAGCTTTTCATAACTGTTGGATTCCAATGCCTTAACGTAATGCCTGGTGATGTGCAGTTTATCGGCGACTTCTTTCTCATTCAGACCTAGGCGCTGGCGCGCCTGATGGAGAATATCGCCTGCCGTCAGTACGCTAATCGCATCCTCGGCAGCATCAGTCTCTGCGAGCGCCTCAATAAGGGGGTCAGTTGGCATCACTCAGCCTTTGGAACCTCTGATATTCAGGCGAAGTCGGATAAAGAGTCGAAAGAACCAAAGAAAAATTTTCGACAAATTCCTTGTTCTGGAAGTAACCTTCAATTTGAATTCCCGCCAATAGCGCTCGCGGCGTATGCGGTAATTGCAGGAACTGAATGGCGGTCAAATAATTCTGGTAGTATTGACGAGCGCGCGGGTAGTCTTCCTGATCGAAATATATCAATGCTAATTCGAGTGGCGCTATAAAAAGATTCTCATTGAGTTGCAGCGCACGCTGAAACGCGGCCTTTGCTTCCTCCTGCCTACCCAATCGCAATGCACTTCTTCCCAGCCCTTCAAAAACAAGTGAGCGTCCTTCATAGCTGGTGTCATTCGCTACTCTTTCCAGTTGCTCATAGGATTCGCGAAAGCGCTCCTGCGAGAACAACATCGCGGCGTAATTATTGCGCGCACTGGAATTGTCCTTATCAAGACTAATCGCTCTTTGATAATTCGAATCGGCCAAATCTAGATCACCCTCGCGCTGAAAAATCATCGCCAACACCATATAGGCATCGGAGATTCGATTATCGATATCCAGAGCGTTATTTACATGACGCCGCGCACCGGGCATGTCCCTATTATCAAAATAGGCTAGTGCGAGTTGGATATAATCGGTAGCAGCTCGCTCTTCGGAGGCATCCACCATGAAGCCCCCAGTCGTCGTAGTTACGCAACAAGACAGCGCGCCTGATAACAGCAACACGGCCAGCACACGGGCGAGCTTTCTGCTAAGTGATCTTCCAAATTCAAACTCGAGAAATAACATGACTTGTAACCGTATACCTAGTTGTTTAGAACCACCTAGTTTATTCAGCACTTCATAGTCTCTCGGCAGTTACCGCTAGATTATCAGTGCTGGCAAATACTTTAGAGCCATCTTTTTTGGCTAATTCGCTCTCTGCGTGGCGACGCTTGTGCCTTTCGCTACGACGGGTCTGGTCTTCGACGTCGCCTACCAACTGGCCGCAGGCCGCCCCAATATCATCCCCGCGCGTGGTGCGGACAGTCACCGTGTACCCAGCCTTTTGCAATATCTGCCTAAAATTGGTAACCGAAGATGAGCTTGGACGACGGTAATCGCTCAGCGAGAATGGGTTGAAAGGTATTATATTTATTTTGCAGGGAAGTTGCTCCAACAGTACCGCGAGATCACGAGCGTGTTGACGATGATCGTTTACACCCGCGATCATCGTGTACTCGATTACCGGAACTCGCTTATCCGACAGGCTATCCATATAGCCCTGCACAGATCGAAGCACTTCCTTGATCGGGTACTTGTTGTTAATCGGCATAATCTGACTGCGCAGTTCATCATTAGGCGCATGCAAGGAGATGGCCAGCGATGCGTCCGTGTAGTCCTTCAATCTGTCTATCGCCGGAACCACACCTGAGGTGCTAATTGTCACTTTGCGTTTCGATAAGCCATAGGCGCAATCTTCCATCATGATGCTTAGCGCGTCCATGACGTTGTCAAAGTTCAGCAGTGGCTCGCCCATCCCCATCATCACTACGTTGCTAACTCGCTGTTCCGCTTTATCCTCAAAAACACCGAGATGGTAATTGGCCCACCACAGCTGACCGGCAATTTCCGCCACTGTCAAATTGCTATTAAAGCCTTGCTTGCCCGTCGCGCAGAATGAGCAATCCAATGAACAGCCTGCCTGAGAAGAGATACACAAAGTGCCACGCCCCGCCTCGGGAATAAAAACCATTTCGACATGACTGCCGCTGGCGACTTCAACAATCCACTTACGGGTGCCGTCTTCAGACTTGAAGTCTTCTAGGATTTTAGGGAGAGAAATTTCTGTAGTTTGCTTGAGCTCCTCGCGAAGGTCCTTGCTGATATCGGTCATGACATCGATATCAAGCACTCCGCGCTGATGAATCCATTTCAGAATTTGCTCAGCGCGAAACGGCTTCTCGTCCATACCGGTGAACAACGCCCGCAGTTTTGCCCGACTTAGGCCAGCCAAATTGGGTTTATGTATCGCCGTCGTCATGCTCAACTTATCCTCTTCAGCCGCTTTGCTTCAGGATCAGATTTCGTTGTCGTTGAAGAAATAACCGACTTCGCGCTCTGCCGATGTTGTTGAATCAGACCCGTGAACTGCGTTGGCATCGATAGATTTCGCGAAATCGGCGCGAATCGTGCCAGCCGCTGCCTCTGCGGGGTTCGTGGCACCCATCAAGTCGCGATTCATCCTAACGGCGCCTTCACCTTCTAGAACCGTTACCATGACCGGTCCAGACGTCATGAATTCAATAAGGTCTTTGTAGAAGGGTCTTTCCTTGTGTTCAGCATAGAAGCCGCCTGCTGATTCGTCGTCTAATTGCAGCATCTTTGCAGCAACAATCTTCAATCCGGCTTTCTCGAAGCGGGTAATGATTTCGCCAATAACGTTCTTCGCTACGGCATCAGGCTTGATAATGGATAAAGTACGTTCGATCGACATCTTAACTCCAATGTAGGGTGAATTCTTGAGAGCGCGCATTATACGCGGTAAATCTGGGATTAGTACGCTTTTAGTGAATAAAAACGCTATTTTTCAGGGGCTTAATCGAACGCCTCTTCTATCTTGGCAGCCTGTATTGCCTCTAGGATTTCCTCGCCGCAGCCTCTCGGATCATCGTCGAACTCATCTAGCACTAGCAACCACTTTCTCAGGGCGAGGAAACAGGCATATTGGCGTCGGTGTTGGGGAAGTTGATCACTGAACTTAATGGCGCTATACAATACAGCCGAGTCAGGTACTAAAGCTTTCTGCGCATCCAAATTGGCTCGGTTTAGTGAGCTTGCCGTTTAACTTGATTTAACTCGGCACCGTCTTTGTAAACCTCCCACAGCGGGGATGACTCTCTTAACTTGCCCACAGCGTCGCGTATCTTTTCCAACGAATAGTCAACTTCTTCTTCCGTAGTGAAACGACCAATAGAAATTCTAAGCGAGCTGTGTGCCTGTTCGTCATTTAGTCCAATGGCACTTAGCACATAGGACGGCTCGAGGCTCGCAGAGGTACAAGCGGATCCTGATGAGACTGCCAGGTCTCGAAGCGCCATCATAAGCGACTCACCCTCGACGAAGTTAAAACTAATATTTAGATTATGAGCAACACGACGATCGACATCACCGTTGACAAACACTTCTTCCATGCCATTAAAGCCATTTAGCAAACGATTGCGTAGGGCCAATAGTCGCGCATTTTCATCAACCATCTCTTCTTTCGCGAGATGGTAAGCCTCGCCCATTCCTACAATTTGGTGCGTAGCAAGTGTGCCCGAACGCATACCGCGCTCATGTCCGCCGCCATGAATCTGCGGCTCGATACGAACGCGCGGCTTGCGGCGAACATACAAGGCGCCAATACCTTTGGGCCCATATACTTTGTGTGCCGTTAAAGACATTAGATCTACCTGCATCGCTTCCATATCTATGTCAATTTTACCTGTACTTTGCGCCGCATCGACATGATAAATAACCTTGTTCTCGCGAGTTACTTTACCAATCGCTGCGATGTCATTGATCACCCCAATTTCATTGTTCACATGCATTAGTGAAACAAGTGTCGTGTCAGGACGAATCGCGGCAGCGACCGCTTCGGGTGTTATTATTCCTGCTTCGGTAGGATTTAGGTAGGTTACTTCGAAGCCTTCGCGCTCCAACTGGCCGCAGCTGTCTAGCACCGCCTTATGTTCGATCTTGGAGGTGATTATGTGCTTACCCTTCTTTACATGAAAATGAGCGGCACCCTTGATGGCCAGATTGTCGGCCTCTGTTGCTCCGGAAGTCCACACGATTTCGCGAGGATCACAGTTGATCAAGTCAGCCACTTGGCGGCGCGCCGTTTCTACAGCTTCCTCCGCCTTCCAGCCGAACAGATGTGAGCGTGAAGCTGGGTTGCCGAAATTAGCCTCTAGAGTTAGGCACTCTGCCATTTTCGCCGCAACTCGCGGGTCAACCGGGGTAGTTGCGGAATAATCTAGATAAATTGGAAATCGCATCCGTAGCTCCACTGCTTACCGGTTTATAAGCTTGATGCCAAAATCCGGCTGTCTTCGACATTCTCGCTAACAATTAGGTGTTTCCGATCTTGCTTCTGAGAAATTCGTTTTACTTCATTCTTCGCCACCAGATCGGCAAGGCTTATACCCTCTAAAAAGGTATGAATCTGCTCACTGAGATCTTCCCACAGATAGTGCGTAAGACAGGTTTCGCCGCCTTGGCAATCACCGGCTCCCTTGCACTTGGTCGAATCGAGGGACTCATTCACGGCATCCACGATCTGAGCGATGAAGATCGATTCGGAACCACCTTGCAGCTCATAGCCTCCACCTGGGCCACGCACGCTGCTCACTAATGAGCCACGGCGTAACTTAGCAAACAACTGCTCCAGATAAGATAGAGAAATTGCCTGCCGCTGAGAGATATCTGCAAGACTCACCGGCCCCTGATCCTTATGCAGAGCCAAGTCCAGCATTGCCGTTACCGCGTATCTACCCTTTGTCGTCAAGCGCATGGGAAGCCCTTTGGATGCCAATAAGTACCGAGAATTATCGAATACCTAAGTAAATTAGTCAAGTATATGGCCACGCTTCTGCTCTAGCAG
>Ga0115000_10002597_pt1 | contig 15438 bp, 13 predicted proteins | sample ArcticOcean_MG_C_6_FD_89690 | JGI IMG/M metagenome (GOLD analysis project Ga0115000, IMG submission 89690) | Marine microbial communities from western Arctic Ocean - ArcticOcean_MG_CB8_128 | ecosystem: Environmental > Aquatic > Marine > Oceanic | place: Arctic Ocean: Canada Basin | collected...
GAAAAAGGGCCTCATTGTTCCGGTCGTGCGTGATTGCGATCAACTTGGGCTTGCCGGCATTGAAAGCGCAATCATCAACTATGCAGGAAAAGCCCGGGATGGGAAGATTGCCCTAGACGATATCCAAGGCGGCGTTTTCACGATTACTAACGGCGGTATATTCGGCTCGATGCTTTCAACGCCCATCCTGAACCCACCGCAAAGCGCGATCCTCGGAATGCACGCGATTCAAGATCGTCCCGTTGCTATAGACGGTGAAGTGCTTATCCGCCCTATGATGTATTTGGCATTGTCCTACGATCACCGAATCGTGGATGGTAAAGAAGCCGTCACCTTTCTTATTAAGGTTAAACAGCTCCTCGAACACCCTACCTGCCTGCTTCTAGAGATCTAATTTCAAAGACTATGTCACAAGATTCTCAATTTGACGTTGCCATAATCGGCGCGGGACCCGGCGGTTATGTTGCCGCCATCCGTTGCGCTCAACTAGGGCTCAAGACCGCTTTGATCGATAAGCGTAAAACGCTAGGCGGTACCTGTCTAAACGTAGGGTGCATTCCCAGCAAGGCGCTCCTTCATACAAGCGAACATTATGCATTCGCCCGCAAACATGCGGCAGCCGAAGGTATAGAGCTTGGTCAGGTAGGGCTTAACCTGAAAACCGTCTTAAAGAAAAAAGATAAGGTCGTTTCTCAGCTCATCGGAGGCGTTGGTATGCTTGTCAAAAGACGCGGCATCGAACAGATAACCGGATCTGCAACGCTGCAGGCAGACAAGTCGATTCTCGTTCAAACCGAAGGCGAAGAAACGTGCATCCAAGCAACCCATACAATTCTCGCCACAGGCTCCGCCGCTGTCGAGTTGCCCTTTCTCCCTTTCGACGGCGAAACGGTTGTATCGAGTGACGAAGCAATCGCCTTCGAATCCGTCCCCGAAAAACTGGTCGTTATCGGAGCAGGAGCAATTGGACTCGAACTTGGTTCGGTATGGAGCCGATACGGGAGCGAAGTTACCGTTGTTGAATTTTTGCCGAAGGTCGCAGCTGGCTACGATGACGATGTATCCAAACACCTAGAACGCTCGCTCAAAAAGCAAGGACTCAGGTTTCACACCAATACGAAAGTAACCGGCGCTCGCAGAACCAATGGCCAATTGACCGTCGTTGCCGAAAAGAAAGGCAAGGAAATGACATTGCCCGCTGACAAAATACTAGTCGCCGTAGGCCGCAAGCCCTACTCCGAAGGGCTGGGACTCGAAAACATCGGCCTTGCTACCAATAAACACGGCCAAGTCGAAACATCCAAAAAATTCGAAACTTCAGTTTCTGGGGTTTACGCCATCGGAGACCTCATCGCCGGCCCTATGCTCGCCCATAAAGCCGAAGAAGAAGGCGTAGCCATAGCTGAAATACTCGCCAACAAAGCGGGACACGTAAATTACGATGTGATTCCCAGTGTTATCTATACCGAACCCGAAGTCGCCGGCGTAGGCTTAACCGAAGCGGATGCTAAGGAAAAGAAAATTGAAGTAGCAGTCGGCAAATTTCCTCTTTCGGCCAATGGCCGCGCTCTTGCCACGGATGCGACCGACGGATTCGTAAAGATCGTAGCGGATGCGAAAACAGACAAGATCCTTGGTGCTCAAATTATCAGCAGAAACGCCTCTGAAATGATTTCGGAAATCGTCACCCATATGGAATATGGCGGCAGCGCCGAAGACCTCGGACGCACAGTTCACGCTCATCCAACCATTTCGGAATCGATCAAGGAAGCCGGACTAGCCGTTTCCAAAACCGCGATACACTCACTGTAGGCAAAAAAACCGGTTTATTCCCTTTAGGTCTAATACCTCGAAGCTTGTCGCAGACCCCAACCTGTCGGCGGCTTCGGCTTTTAAAGCAAGTCCGGAGGCCTTGCACCACCTTCAATGCTTTTTTAGCTAGGGCGGTACGAGGCGTCCCGACTCGTATTCTCAATCTCTCAAAATACCTCGCTGGCGCAGAGCGACAGTTGACCGACAGGTCAAGGGTTCATGACTCGGCGCAGTTCGAAGAACGAAGACGGTTGCCCCGGGGGTGCTTTATTTTAACCTTCAATATTTTCGACCAGCCAACTACCAACTCCACCGCCAGCAGGTTTATCCAATATCGCTCGTAGTTCTTCGCTTCCCTTTCGAACCTGTTCGATACGCCCTGGATTTTCGATGCAATCGATCATTTCACGGACAAGGACATCTGCCTGAGCAGCTCCTTGAATGTATTCCGGATAAAATGGACGATCGAGCAGCAGATTCGCGATCCCTATATAGGGGATTTTCATAACCATTCGACCGTAGAAGTAAGTTACTGGATGTACCCGATATACGATTACGCCAGGAATTCCAGCCAATGCGCAATTGAGGGACATCGTCCCAGAGCTCGTCAATACGCAACTTGCTTCAACGGGTAAATTATTGGAAACCAATTCAACGCTATCTTTCAGGTCGCCGAATCCATCAAGAATAGATTCCAGCAACGCCTTCAGTGACTGACTGGCATAAACGCATTTCGCCTTGAGCGTCTTTCTCTCTCGCAACAATACCTGTAGCGATTCGAACATAATTGGAGCGATTCTCGAAATCGCGCCTGACCTGCTTCCCGGCAATAGCAACAACGGTCCATTTGGATCATAACGAGTTGGCAATTCGTAGTCTGGCGATAAAAACGGGTGACCAACGAATTTGGTTTCAAGAGTCGTGTCTTCGAAAGACTTTACCTCGAACGGAAAAATGACTGCAAGCGTATCCAGTAATTCCGCCATCTTAAAGCGACGTTTAGCTTTCCACACCCAAACTTGCGGGCTAATGTAGAAAATCAGCCGAATCGATCCTCCCGACTGTTGGGTCACCTTATGCTCATCTAAAACTTTCGCCAACCTAAGATTTAACCCAGGGTAGTCCACAAAACAGACTGTCTTCGGCTTATGCTCTAGTATCCACGCGATGATCTCATCTCTTAGTTGCTTAAATGCTCCGTAGTGCTTCAGAACCTCGAACACCCCAATTATGGCGTAGGGCATCATGTCGCAGACAAGCTCAGCGCCAGCATTCTTCAAATTCTGCCCACCCATGGCGACGATCTTCAAACCCGGTTTTCTCGCCAAAGCCGCCTTAACCATTCGAGCCGCTTGTTCATCGCCCGAATGTTCACCGGCTATAATCAAGACGTCTACCTCGCCAACAGTAGGCGCAGGCAAAGGAAAGTTCGCTCGTACTAATTCGTTCGAAGACATTGTGTAATTGCTACAATCTTAAAACTTCCGCCAGAAGCGATCAATCCATTGTCGAACGAATTTGATCCGTAATTTGTATCGCTAAATCCAAAGCGGTCTTGCCTAGCTCGCCTCCAACTTTCGGATCACGGCGATTGCGGACGCTATCCGTAAACGAAGCCAATTCCAGTTTCAACGGCTCGCCCTTCTCGATCGGTACTTCTTGTTTGTCCAGGCCAGCAGTTCCCACATTAACGTGGTGCCCGGCTTGATTCATGAAATCCAATGAAAGGTATCCTGACGATTGAAAGACTCGTATTTCACGGACTTTTTTCGAACTGACGCGACTGACGTTTAGGTTGGCAACGCAACCGTTTGCGAATTCAATACGCGCATTCGCGATGTCTTCGGTTTTTGAAAGCACACTTACTCCTACGCTACGCATATCAACCGGCTCGGAACCGACCAACTGAAGCACAACGCCAATATCATGTATCATCAAATCCAGCACGACGCCAACTTCGGTTCCTCTCGGTTGAAATGGAGCCAGGCGTTCCGCGGTAATATACTTAGGGTTGCTCACTACTTCTTCCAAGTAGCTCATTACCGGGTTAAAATGCTCGATATGACCAACTTGAACCAGCGCATTTGCCTTGTTCGCAGCAGCCAAGATTTCGGTTGCTTCATCAATGCTCGCGCAAATCGGTTTTTCTATCAGCAAGTGACACCCCGCCTCAAGTAGTGGAATGGCCACTTCATGATGTTTATCAGTCGGCACAACAACGCTCACCGCATCGCAAGCTTGAGCTAATTCATCAAGCGTCGATACGATCGGGCAACCAAACCGATCACCAATTTCCTTAGCTCGAACCGGATCGTGTTCTAAAATCGCCGCTAGTTCCACACCTTCGAGCTCGTTATAGATTCGCGCATGATGCTGTCCAAGATAACCGACCCCGGCTACGCCGCACTTTAGTACTTCTTCGTTCATATCAATATATCAATTTCCCTGAAAATTCATGATCACTCAACGCGCTCGCTTAGCTCGAGCACGCCTTGTTTCAGATGCCAAGAATCGTCCATACGCGATGCATAGGCCGTATTGTGCGTAACCAAAACCAAGGCCACGAAATCTTCGCGACACAAAGCCTGAAGCATCTCCATTATAGAGTCTCCGGTGGTCTCGTCCAAATTTCCAGTGGGCTCGTCCGCTAATAGAATTCGCGGATTCGAAATCATTGCCCTGGCAATCGCAACACGTTGACGTTCTCCGCCTGACAATGTCGCGGGCAAACTTTTCATGCGATCACCTAGTCCGACTCTCTCCAAAAGTTCGATAGAGCGTTCTTCGATCTTTTCGACTTTACCTGAAATACGACCGCCAAGCATGACATTGTCCAAGGCTCTCAATTCGGGAACCAAATAGTAAGATTGAAAAACCATCCCTATGAGCGACCCGCGCAGCACCGATAGAACGTCTCCGGATTTTCCATCTATAGATTCGCCTTTCCAGAGGACATCACCTCCGTCCGGAAGATCCAATCCAGCCAGCAAATTTAATAGTGTGGATTTTCCGGAACCTGACTCTCCTTGAATGCTCGCGCTCTGGCCGGACTTCAGCTGAAAATCGACTCCTCTAAGAACTTCGATCTGCTTTTCGCCGCTCTCGAACGATCGCTGAATCGATCGTGCCTCTAAAATAAAATCACTCACTGCGCAAAGCCTCCACGGGTTTTAGTTTTCCGGCGCGGAATGCGGGAATCAAACCAGCAAGCACCGCTACCAGTATCGACAATGTCGATATAACGACCAAGTCGAACGGCACAATGTGAACCGGCAAATAAGAAAACGCGTAGATTTCCTTCATCGAACTACTCACACCCATAATGCTAGAGATTCCCTGGGTAATCTGAGTTCTGAAAGCCAGAACCAAAAAGCCGAGGGCGAAGCCAAGCATGGTACCCGTCGCGCCAATTAACAATCCTTGAAAGCAAAAGCATGCGGACACCTGACGTGATGTTGCTCCCATCGAACGATACAACCCGATTTCACGAGTCTTTCGTATCACTGAAATCAAAAGCGAAGATGTTATCGAAAAAGCGGATACGATAATGATGAAAAACAAAAGAAAGAACATCATTCGTTTTTCGAACTCCAAGACCGATAGAAACTCAGACTGGGAATCCATCCAGGTTCGAGCGTAATAAGGTCTCCCTAGAGATTGGGTCAGCGTGTTCGCTTCTTCTTCCGCATCGAGACCTTCGCCAAACTGAACCCGTAAGCCATGAGCCCCATCGCCCAAATCATATAGATCCTGCATCAACCGCAAAGAACCAATAATCGTATTCTCATCCGCTCGTTGCCAGCCTGTTTGGTATATGCCTGCAATCCTGAGCAATCGCGGTAGCAAAACCTCATCTCCGCCACTCTGCTTCAGCTTAAGCCCCATGAGCGGAGTATACAGATCGACTTCATCTCCAGGAAGCAATCCCATCTGGGAAGCGAAACCAGAACTTAGCAAAAGCGAATCATCGTCAAAATCGTCGATGTCGCCAAGCGTCATATACGAAGCGAGCTTATCCAATTCCTCATCCGAACGCATATCAACCCCTTCGATAATAGGATAAAGCGGCTGATTGCGAAAGAGCAGCATTACTACACCATTGGCATAGGGTGTTGCTCGAGTTACGCCCTCCTGGGCCTCGATGGAAGCTACCAGAGAATCAGGATCGTAGAGAATGCCACCATTCGTCACTCTCGCATCTCCGTACGTATCCGCAATTTTGGTACGAATCTCGTGACCAAAGCCATTGAATACGCTTATTACGATAATCAAGAGTGCAACGCCCAATGAGACGCCTGTTACCGACATCAGCGTAAAAAACGGAAACCGTTTCCCTTGCGGGAAAAGATGCCGTAGGGCGATGTATAGGTACCAGGGCATCAATTTGATTTAAGAATTAGGAATTAAGAATTGAAAAACAGCATGCTCGCCAAAAGCGTCTTTCTTCTACGTTTAGGAACGCAACTGTGGATAGAGGATAACGTCGCGAATAGTATCCGCCTTCGTAAGCAGCATTACGATACGATCGATTCCCATTCCGAGCCCGCCCGCTGGCGGCATGCCGTACTCTAGGGTTTCCAAAAAGTCTTCGTCGATATTCTGAGTTTCTTCACCGGCTTGCTTCTCGAACATTTCGCGCTGCATATCAGGGTCGTTCTGTTCCGAGTACGCTGGAGCGATTTCCATACCGCCGATACACAATTCGAATACATCGATTGTGCTCGAGTCATCTATGGTGATTTTAGCAAGCGGACAAAGTTCCTTCGGCAAATGGGTGACGAATGTCGGCTGAATCAGATTGGGCTCAATCAGCTTCCCGAATATTTCATTCGAAACTTCATAGTCTTCCCAATCTTCCTGCGCCTCGAGTCCGAGTTCTCGAGCCTTGGCGAGTTTTGCGTCTTTCGACAATTCGAACCAATTCGGATCCTCAACTTTTTCACAAACGAGATCCTTGTATTTCACTTCCTTCCATTCGCCGAGGAAATCGATAACCTCGCCATTGGGCATTGTTATCTCGGTCTTCTTAAGAACGTCTTTCACAAGATAGCGAATGAGGCTTTGAATCAGCTCCATCATTCCGCGATAGTCCGAATAGGCCTGATATAACTCGAGCATCGTGAATTCCGGATTGTGGCGACGGGAAATCCCCTCGTTGCGAAAATTCCGTCCAATCTCGAATACGCGATCGAATCCACCGACCAAGAGGCGCTTCAAATAAAGCTCCAAGGAAATCCGCAAAACGAATTCGCGATCCAAGGCGTTATGTTTCGTCAGGAATGGGCGAGCTGCTGCTCCACCTGCTATGTTTTGAAAAACGGGCGTTTCCACCTCGAGATAATCCCGTTCCTCGAGAAAACGACGAATCCCGCTAATGATCTTACTTCTATTAAAGAAGCGCTCGCGCGATTCTTGGTTCATGATAAGATCCAGATGCCGTTGACGGATTCGCTGCTCCTGGTCTTTTAGTCCTTGAAATTTCTCCGGTAAAGGTCGCAGAGATTTCGAAACGAGTTCGTATCGTTCTGCCCGAACGGTCACTTCTCCAGTCTTTGTCACAAAGAGCGGGCCCTCGACTCCAATGATATCGCCAGCATCGAGCTTCTTGAATTCGGCATACGCCTCCTCTCCTAGCGAATCGATTCGAACGTAGGACTGAATAATGCCGCGCTGATCCTGAATCTTCACAAACTGAGCCTTGCCCATCTTGCGAATGAACTTCAGGCGGCCTGCGACGCTAACCGTAGGCTGATCCTCAGGTTCCGCGCCTTCGACGTAGGCTGCGACGGCTGACTGAGCCGTGTGAGTTGGAGTAAAAGACGAGCGAAACGGGTCCACGCCTTTCGAGCGCATGTCGTCAAGCTTTTGCCGGCGTACCGCCAGCTGGTCATGTGAGATATCGGATAGATTAGAGCTCATGTTTTAAAACAAAAAGTTAAGGCGATTTGAGATCAAAAGATCAAAGCCTTTCGCCAGTAAAACGCTTCGAATTCCAATGCAACTCTTCTTAAGACCCTTTCTGAGGCGAAAAATGCCTCTACATTGGCTGCTGCCGGGAAATCGCACTCGCTCTATTTGAGAGTTGAGTTTTCGGAAAGATTGAAAAGGTTGGCCCCATGAAATCGCGAAAGCCAGATTGGCTTCGAGCCAAACTCCCAAGTGGGCCAGGCTACGGAGCCGTGCGTAAGATGGTCGACGACAACAAGCTTCACACGGTTTGCCAAAGCGCGCAGTGCCCTAACATGGGCGAATGCTGGTCTCGTGGAACCGCGACAGTCATGATTCTTGGCAATATCTGCACGCGTTCATGCAATTTCTGCGCGATCCAAACCGGTCGCCCAACTGAGCTCGATATTGGAGAGCCGGCTCGCGTCGCTGATGCCGTTGCCAAGATGAATCTTCGTCATTGCGTCATTACCTCTGTCACCCGTGATGAACTTGCCGATGGCGGCGCTTCGGTCTGGGCTGCGACGATTCGGGCTATTCGCAACCGCAATCCAGGCACGGCGATTGAAGTTCTTACACCTGACTTTAAGGGCAAGCTGGATTTGGTGGATATCGTCCTCGATTCCAATCCCGACATTTTCAATCACAACGTCGAAACGGTCGAACGACTTCAGAAGCCCGTTCGCGTCCAAGCGAAATACAACCGCTCCCTAAAAGTCCTGAAGCATGCGGGCGACCAAGGGTACGTCACCAAATCCGGTATTATGCTTGGCTTGGGCGAAACCAAGCCTGAAATCGCCCAAACGCTACACGACATTCGATCCGCTGGCGTCAAGATCATCACTCTCGGCCAATACCTTCAGCCATCGTCCGAGCACTTGCCTGTCGAACGCTGGGTCACTCCCGAGGAATTCGCCGAATGGAAACGCTTTGGTCTCGAGATTGGCTTTGATTTCATCGAATCAGGTCCCCTTGTCCGTTCTTCTTATCACGCCGACGAGCAGTCCGCTGCTTTCACTGGGGTCGAATCTCTGCAAAGAACCTCTGCCTAAAACGCTCATATGGACTCGATCATTACAAAGAACCTAAAACGACTAGGCTTAGAATTACCTACCCCACCCTCCGCCAAGGGCAATTACTTGCCATATGTTACGGCGGGCAATCTAGTATACCCTTCAGGAACCCTGCCGACCGTCGGCCCTGAGCTGATGTTCAGCGGAAAAGTAGGAAACGAACAGACCGTCGAATCCGCATACGATGCAGCCGCACTGCGCTTGCTCAATGCTCTCGCTAATCTAAAGGGCGTCAGCAATGGCTTCGAATCGTTGAAGTAAATTGTTCATTTGGCGGGCTATGTCAACGGAGTGGATGGATTTGCCGACAGCCCTAAGGTCATCAACGGCGCTTCCGATCGCCTTGTGGAATTGTTGGTTGAAGCCGGAAGACATTCGCGCTTAGCAGTTTCCGTCAATGGGCTCCCGCTAAATCCCACGGTAGAAATTAATCTCGTTGCCGAATTATCTACGACCTAGTCGATAATCGACCAACAAAGTACTACATTCGTAGTCTTAATCGTTTGACAAGTGATTCGGGCCGATCCTTATTCAATATCACAGACCCAATTTAGTCGATTTCCCCTTCCTGAAGTAATTTGCGTATTCAAAAGCTGAATTCCCGAACATCCGAATACTGACTCGTAAAAACCCTTGATTTGGATAATCGACCGCATTGTATCGACCCTCTCCATGAAATTTTCTGCACTAGAACCGGCTAAAATCGTTTTAAGTTCTTGCAGTCCCCGCTAAACCATCATTTTTCTTTCACCCTTTTCCTGAATTCTGCTGATAACTGAATTTTGACCCTTTATTTTTACATGCCCTTTTCTTTAACGCGAAAATCCAAGCATAGGGCTTTGGAACCCGCGAGATATCATTTTACTGATGTCTCTGTTTTTTTGCGACCTCCCACTTTCCAACCAATCCCGAAAACGGCTCTTTGAAGCTACCACTATCCTGTAAACCTGATTCAAAACGGGCATGACACGCCGTGAATGCAACCGCATCCGATGTCACTCGCTCATATCGAATTCGCCATTGAGAACCTTACGACTAAAGAGAATATACAATGATTAAGATCAAAGTGTTACCATTAATTGCAGCAGGGATCGCGCTCGCGGCTTCCAGCTCATTATTTTCAGCTCCAGAATTGGCGGCGACTCGTTCTACTTTAAAGGACTGGGTTGAGCTCAAAAAGCTTGTTTCCGAGGAAAGCAGCAAGTGGAGAGTCGAAAAGGAAACCCTCAACGAATCGATCGATTTGCTCACAAAGGAAATCGAGAAACTCGACGAGCAAGTGGTTACGATGCAAAGCGAAGCGGACGCAGCTCAGCTCGAACGGCAATCTCTTAATAACGAAGATGATGAACTCAAGCAAGCCGCTGCAGTTGTTAAGCAAATCGCTAGCGACCTGGAAAGAGATACGCTTCAACTCGTAGAACAGTTTCCTAATTCCTTGCAGAAGAAGCTTAAGCTTCTCACCGAGCGTATTCCCAAGACGCCAAAAGCGGCCGATCAACTCGGCCTATCGACCCGTATTCAGTACGTAATCGGTATCCTCGGCGAAATCGAAAAATTCAACAAGCAGATCTCCGTCGAAGAAACCATGCAGCGCATCGGCGATGCGGACATTGCTGTAAAGACGATATACATCGGCCTAGCGGTTGGTTACTACGTAGACGGTACTCGCTCGGAAGCCGGTATCCTTCGCCCTGCCAAGGGTGGTTGGGAAAAAGAAGCTCGAAACGACCTCGCTAACGATATCGCCACTGCGATCGCCGTTTTCGAACGCGAAGAGACCGCTCAATTCGTCAACTTGCCAGTTAACGTTAACTGAACAGTAGAGCCACCAAGTAGAACCACACAACAATTTCAAAAATCATGAAAGCGGTTAAATTACTCACTGTCGGACTAGCGCTCGCTAGCGCCCTATCCCTTATTGCCCAGCCAAAATTCGCTGACGTCGCCAAAGAAGCCAAGCAGGCTGTCGTAGAGGCTCAGCAAGAACTCGCAACTCTGCGTTCGAGAATCGCGGATGAGAAGATTCCAATCTCCCGTACCCTCACGCAACTTGAAAGCCAAGTACAAGAAAAGCGTTCAGAATTCGAACGAGTCGTTTCCGCAGCGGAAAATCGCTCAGTAGGACTCAGCGCTCTGCAAAACACAGTCGAGAAACGTCGCGACGAGAACATCTACCTGAAGAACTTGATGTCTAGTTACATCAAGCAGTTCAGCACTCGTATCGACGAATCTGAACTCCAAGCGCATGAAGAGATCATCGTAGCTGCTGAAACGATCCTCGAAGGCAACGCTCCTGATTCCGAAAAATTCGCGACTCAGATCAAGGTGCTTCAAGCTTCGCTCAAACGTGTTCAGAACATCGTCGGCGGTTACAAATTCGCTGGTAGAGCTCTTGGTGAGAACGATCGTGCAGTTGACGGAAACTTCATCCTCGTCGGCCCATTTGCTTACTTTGGCGGCACTGACGGAATCAGCGTTGGATTTTCCAAAGGACGTCCCAATGCAGCCTACCCGCTTGTTAAGAGCGACGGATTGCTTCCTGAAACAATTGCTACAATCCTCACAGTTACTCAAGACGGCGAAGGCATCCTCCCGATCGACTCGACTGAAGGTGACGCGTTCAAGCTCGCTGAACTCGAAGAAACGCTAGTCGAGCACGCTCTTAAGGGTGGTACCACAATCTACATCATTCTCTTGCTAGCCTTCTGCGCATTGGTCGTAGCGATCTTCAAGCTCTTCGAAATCAACTCCGTCAAGCGTCCACGCTCCGGAGCGCTGCAGCAGATCCTCGATCACTTGAATGCCGGTAAAAAGCAAGAAGCTCTCGAAATCGCGAATTCAGTCGACGGTCCATTCGGCGATATGCTTGTTGCCGGCGTCGAACACCACGACGAAGAAAAGGAATTGCTCGAAGAAATTCTCTACGAACGTCTCCTCGCTGCTCAGCCGAAGCTTGAACGCTTCCTAGCTTTCATCGCCTTGACCGCTGGCGCTGCTCCTCTTCTCGGACTGCTCGGTACGGTTACTGGTATGATCAAGACCTTTAAGCTGATCACCGTATTCGGTACCGGCGACGCGGCTTCTCTTTCATCCGGTATTTCCGAAGCATTGATCACCACTGAGTACGGTTTGTACGTGGCGATCCCTGCCCTTCTCGCTCAAGCCCTCCTAACCCGACAAGCCAAAGGCAAGCTCGGTGAGATGGAACAAGCTTCCGTTGCATTCGTTAACGGCCTGAGCCTCAGCAAGAAAAACTAAGTATCGATCGGGAGTCTTTGAACGAAAAACGAACGTCACGAAAATGACTTACGAAATATCGCAAATGCTCCCGAACTTCACAGTCCGCCCTCAACGCGTGACGATAATATTTAACGAAAGAAACTGAGGCCCCATGGGAAAAAACAAAAAGGCCATGTCCGCTAGCGATGATGTTGAAGAAATCAACATCTCGCCACTGATTGACATGGTATTCATCCTCCTGATCTTCTTCATCGTTACTACGGTATTCGTCGAAGAACCGGGAATAGATGTCGTCAAACCCTTCGCTTACAATGCGGAGGATCTCGCCAAAAACTGTATAATGATTGCCGTAACGGAATCGGATAACATTTTTTATGGCGGCGAAGAAGTCGGTCTAGGTGGAATTCGCGTCAAAGTACGTCGTATGATCAGGGAGAACGAAAGCTATCCAGTGATCATCCAAGCGGACATAGGCGCTACTAACGGCACGGTTGCTCGCTTGATTGACGAATGCAAACTTGCGGAAGTTCCACCAGGTAACATTCACCTATCGTTAGAAAGGCTAAATAATTAGTCGAAGCGCCCCCAAGCGTAACGATTAGACAATTTCTAATATGAGAAATAGAAAACATTTAGGCGACAGCGATGAAATGACGGAGATTAACATCTCTCCATTGATCGACATGGTATTCATTCTCCTGATCTTCTTCATCGTTACTACGGTATTCGTCGAAGAAAAAGGGATGGCCGCCAACACGCCAGATCCAGCGCCCGCAGAAGACCAGGATGAAGAAAAAATCCGCCTTTCTCTTACTATTAAGAAGAATGGCGAAGTTTTCTCCAAACTAGGCAAAACCGAAAAGAACATCGGGGTCGGAGGCGTTCGCGCAATCGTCCAACAGGAAATGCAACGCGAACAATACCCGATCATGATCAACGTCGAAAAAGAATCGTTGATCGCGACCTACGTAATGGTTCACGACACATGCCTGATAGCTGGCGCTGAAGGAATCACGATGAAAGTAATACAGTCAGAATAATGCATGACGCATCTGCCCTGTTAACCAAAGTAACAATAATTTAAGAACCAAATCAAAATGACTAAGAGCAACCTATTAAAATCGGCTTTGTCTGGTCTCCTCTGCGCCGCGGGAATCATTTCCGCTTCGGCTCAGCTCGAATACAATGCCGAGGAATTCTGGAGCCAACCACACATTCGCGAAGCTTACCTCGGTAACTACGAGCTCAATACCAAAACTGAGCCCAAACTAAGCGAGACCGAACAGGAAGTCTTCAGAGAGCTCCTCGAGCTGATGAAGACCGACAAGGAGGCAGCTTTGCAAATGCTTCTCACCAACATCACTCCCGAATCAAGCGGCGCCATGGAATTCCTGGCAGGTAGCTTATACGGTGAACGTAGTGACTACGAGAATGCCATGAAGTACTTCACTCAAGCAGTGGACAAATACACGAACTTCCTAAGAGCTCGTCGCAACTTGGCCATCATGCTTGTTCAGAATGGGAAATTCGAAGAAGCGATCACCCACTTCATTAAAGCGATCGCTCTTGGATCTCGAGACACGACGACTTTCGGACTTCTCGGACTTTGTTATATTAATGGCGGCAAGTTCATTTCCGCGGAAACCGCTTACCGCGAAGCCATCATGCTTGATCCGAAGATTAAGGATTGGCAGCTCGGGCTTGCTAAATCGCTCCTCATCCAAAAGAAGTACGAAGAAGCTATCGCGGTACTCGAAGAAATCTTGATCGACGAGCCTGAAAACGAAATTATCTGGATCAGCCAAGCAAACGCTTATCTCGGTTTGGATGATCCTGAAACAGCTGTCGCCATCCAGGAAATCGTGGACCGCCTCGGCAAATCGACCGCCGACTCGCTTGAGTTCATGGGCAACATCTACATGTCCCGCAATTTGAACGACCTCGCGCTCACCTACTACCGCAAGGCTATTAAGAAAGACCCGAATCGTTCGGTAAAAACTCACGTTGATACTGCTGATATCCTCGTGGGCCGAGGAGCGTTCGAAGAAGCTGAAGTGCTGATCAACGATATCCGCAAGTCATACGCTGACAGAATAGCGAAAGGGCAAGACACTCGCCTCCTTCGTATGGAATCGCACATCGCGATGAATGACGGAGAGACCGATGTATTCATTCCTATCCTCGAAAAGCTCGTCGAGAACGACCCCCTCGATGGCGATGCTCTCATGATGCTCGCCGATCACTACACTTCACTGGGTACGATCGACGGTTTCTCGCGTGCTGATCTTTACTACGAACGCGTAGTCAAGATCACTGATTTCGAAGTTAAGGCATTGATTGCTTGGGCTCGTTCTTATGTTTCTCGCGAACAATACGGAAAAGCGATTCCGCATCTCGAACGTGCAAACACTCTCATGCCTCGCCCATTCATCACTCGCTATCTTGAAGGTGTTCGCAAGATTCACATCGCGAACGGCGGCTACTAGAAACAGCTGGAAAACTCTTTTTCAAAAAGGCAGGAACCGTAAGGTTCCTGCTTTTTTTTTGTTTCGAGGTTTCGCCTATCATTTACTTCGAGCCAAATATCCCAAATAGGTGGTGAGGATCGGTCGTTGACCCTCGACTCGTGAGGACTCGCTACGCCTATTAGGTCGAGCTCGGTCCTCCTAAACAAATCACCCGCTGAGGCAAAGCCTAGCGAGACCGTCTACCGTAACTTGATTTTCGACGACCTGATTTTTTATTCTTCCCGAAGTCGCCAGATCGCAAAGAATCAATTTGATCTCTCAAAAGCGCGGCACGTTCGAATTCCAACTTCGCAGCAGCATCGTCCATTTCTTCGGTCAATTCTTCTATCACCGCCTCGACATCATCATCTTCGCCTACCATGAGTGGCGAGTCATCTGCTTTTGATTTTCCGTCGTGTAGACTAACTTGTACGGGCCTCTTGATACTTCGAGGCACGATTCCATTGGCCTCGTTGTACTCGATCTGTCGAGAACGTCGCGATTCAGTTTTCTCGATTGTACGATTAATCGAATTAGTCATGACATTCGCATAGAAAATCACTCGACCCTTTTCGTGTCTGGCCGCCCTGCCCGAGGTTTGGACTAAGCTTGTTTCGCTCCGGAGAAACCCCTCTTTATCAGCGTCCAAAATAGCGACTAAAGCCACTTCCGGTAAATCAAGGCCCTCTCGCAGTAAATTGATGCCGACAAGAACGTCAAAATCTCCAGCTCTCAAACGCCTCAAAATCTCGACACGCTCAATCGCATCAATATCCGAATGCAAGTATTCGACTTTGATGTCATGATCTCGCAAATACGATGTAATGTCTTCGGATAAACGTTTCGTTAGCGTGGTC